>Ga0272443_10007849_pt1 | contig 10078 bp, 8 predicted proteins | sample SSMAcet12_FD_193581 | JGI IMG/M metagenome (GOLD analysis project Ga0272443, IMG submission 193581) | Marine sediment archaeal communities from Little Sippewissett salt marsh, Falmouth, MA, United States - SSM-Acet-12 | ecosystem: Environmental > Aquatic > Marine > Wetlands > Sediment ... | reverse complement strand
CACGATCATATCCATCTACTATGCCATAATAATGGCTTATGCCCTGGAATACCTGGTTTACGCCTTCAAGGGGTTCTTCTCTTCCGGGGTGATGCCCTGGAGCGGATCGGCCGCCGGAAGCGCCCGGATCAGCGAAGCGGCGTTCTTCACCAACGTGGTTCGCAACCACAGCGCCGACACCGACCAGATCTGGCAGCCGGTCTGGCACCTGGTCGGAGCCCTGGCCCTGACCTGGCTGGCGATCTTTCTCATAGTCTACCGGGGAGTCAAGCGGGTGGGCAAGGTGGTGATGCTCACCGTCCCCCTCCCGGTGGTGGTCCTGCTCATCCTGATCCTGCGCGGCATAACCCTGCCCGGGGCCGGCAGCGGCATAGTTTACTATCTGACTCCCAACTTCGAGGCCCTGACCGATCCCCAGACCTGGATCGCGGCCTACGGTCAAATCTTCTTTTCCCTCACCATCGGCTTCGGGGTGATGATTGCCTATGCCAGCTATATGCCGCAGGACAGCGACATCACCAACAACGCCTTCATCACCTGCTTTTCCAACTGCGCCACCAGCTTTTTCGCCGGCTTCGCCGTCTTCTCGGTCCTGGGTTTCCTGGCCTGGCGGCAGGGCGGAGTGCCCGTAAGCGAAGTGCTCAGCGGCGGTCCCGGCCTGGTCTTCGTAACCTATCCCACCGCCATCTCGGAAATGGGCAGTTTGGGCTGGTTCTGGCCGCCGGTGGTGGGTGTCCTTTTCTTCGTGATGCTCCTGTTTTTGGGAGTCGATTCCCTCTTCTCCCTCACCGAGGGCCTGACCGCGGGTCTCAAGGACCGTTATCCCCGCCTGAGCACCAGGGCCATCGCGGGCGGAATCTGCCTGGGCTGCTTCCTGATCGGATCGGCAATCTTCGCCAACCGGGCCGGGATCCTCTGGCTGGACATCTTCGACCACTGGACCAACGACTACGGCCTGGTCATCGTCGGGTTGCTTGAATGCCTGGCCGTGGGTTATTTCTTCAAGACCAGGCGCTTGCGCGATTTCATCAATGAAAATTCCGAGATCAAGCTCTGGGGCTGGTGGGAACTGTGCATCAGGCTGATCACTCCCCTACTCCTGGGTTACCTGCTCTTCACCAGCCTCCTGCGGGAACTGACCCGGGAGAGCATCTACGGCACCGGGGGAACCGGGTTCGATCGCTATATCTGGATCGCGCCCCTGATCTTTCTCGGGCTTTTCCTGGCCGCCTTCGCCCTCTCCCGGCTCTGGAAGGCTCTTTATGTGTTCGGAGCCGCCCTGGTCGTCTTCGCCTTTTTCCGCCTGGCCCTCCCGGAAGGAACCGGCTATGCCACGGCGATCTTCGCCACCGGGACCACGGTCTTTCTCTTCGGGACGCTGGGTCAATGCATCAGCCTGGCCCGGCGGAAGGGGAAGGAACGAAAAACGGACGGCTAGGCAACCTTCACTTCATCAACAGCAGGCTGAGGGACATCACCACCATCCCCGCTACCAGGCCGAGGATGCTGTCGTGACCACGGCCGTAAGCCCGGCTGGTGGGCAAAAGTTCGTCCAGGCTGATGTAGACCATTATTCCCGCCACCATCCCGAAAAGTATCCCCATCATCTGCGGGGGAATCACCCCGCCGCTCCCCCCGGTCAGAAAGAGCAGGGCCAGGTACGCAACGATCGCTCCCACCGGCTCGGCCAAACCGCTGAGCAGGGAATAGGCAAAGGCCCGCCGACGGTTGCCGGTGGCGTAGAAGATCGGGACCGAGACGCTGATCCCCTCGGGGATGTTGTGCAGGGCGATGGCCACCGCTATGGCCACGCCCAGGGTCGGGTCCTCCAGGGCGGCCAGGAACGTGGCCAAACCTTCGGGGAAATTGTGGATGGTTATGGCCAGGGCGGTGAAGAGTCCCATCCGCAGCAGTTTCGTGTGGCCGGGGGAGTGATCGTGAACCCCCGCCTGAGTGGCCTGGGAAAAATCGGGAAGGGGGGCGCCGGGATCGTGAAGAGGGGCGATCTCCCGTTCGGAGTGGGTCTCGTGAGGATTTTCCGCCTCCGGGATCAAGTAATCGATCAAGCCGATCAGGAGAATTCCCCCGAAAAAGGCGGCCGCGTTGATCCACTGCCCCCAATAATCGCCGTAGCTCGCCGTGAGGGATTCGGCCCCCTTGAAAAGTATCTCCACGAAGGAGACGTAGAGCATCACCCCGGCGGAAAAACCCGTGGCTACCGAGAGAAACCGATAGTTGGTCCGGCGAGCCAGGAAGGCAATGGCGCTTCCGATGCCGGTGGCCAGCCCGGCCAGGACGGTCAAGCCCAGGGCAAACCAGACCCCGCTCATCGGACAACCTCCCCGGCGGCGGACCGCCGCAGGACATCCCGCAGGCGCGGCGGCAGCGCGGCCGGAGTCAGGCCGGGCAGGCTCACGCAGGCCACCTCCACCGTCCCTTCCACCGCAATCTCACCGGTCTCGGCCCGGATCACCTCCTGCCGAAAACGGACCAGGGAGCGGCCCAGGTGCTGGAGCCCGGCGCGCACCAGCAACTCGTCGTCCAGGCGGGCCGGGAGGCGATAGCGCAAGTCTACTTTCCTGACCACGAAACCCACCCCTTCCTCCCACCGCAACCGATTTTGCTCGAACCCCAGCTCCCGCAGCCACTCGGTCCGTGCCCGTTCCAGATAACGCAGGTAATTGGCGTAATAGACGACCCCTCCGGCGTCGGTGTCCTCAAAATAGACCCGCACCCGCAGTTCATAGCCGTTACCCGGCTCCGGCTTCATCCCCGTCGCTCCCCCTTTTCATTCAAAAACCTCCCGCCGCCAAAACAAGCATAGAGCAAAGCGGTGGGGGCATAGAAACAAAATTCGCGGAGTCAGGTGTGAGGCAAAGTCAAAAGCGTCACGCAAAGACGCGGGGAAAGGCAGTTCACATACGGGCGCGTGGAAAGGCGAAAAACGACTTGGAAAATCGGTATCGCTGTCGCCATCGAGTTTTGGGGCTTGGGGCGTGAGGTGTGAGGCAAGGCGAAAGGCAGGGCAAGTCTTGCACAGGGAGGACACAGAGAAAGGCAATGCAAAGTCAACGGCGAGAACAGACGATTGAATGTGATTTTATTGAACTCGGGGAAATATGCCGAGGTAGAAAACGAGCAGCCTTCATAAATCGGGCGTGGGAGTCTTAAGACAAAGCGAAAGGAAAAATTTACCGGGAAGGACCTGAAGATATTGAAGGAATCAAAACCTTCTCAATCGCTATCGCTGTCGCAATCGCAATCGAGTTTTGGGGCTTGAGGCGTGGGGTGTGCGGTTAGAGGCAAGGCAAAGTCAACTTGTCCGCCGTAGCTTTAGCGAAGGCGGAAGGCGAAATTTACCTTGAAGAAAAGGTTTAACAAGATCTCGCATCCAGATTTTACCCTTCAATGCCTTGATTAACTTCAAGGTTTATTGCTTTTGACTCGCCTTTTCTGGGCGGTGGTCAGGGCAGAACCGGACGGGGACGGGAGACGAGGGGAACCCTGGGGACCGAGCGCCACTGGGCATTGAGGGTCAGGCCGGCGGGCATCTCGGGGGTAAAACCTATCCCCCGAACCAGGGCGATCACGGCCCGGTCGTTGCGGAATTCCGCCTCGATCGAGCTGGTGCCCAGGACCGTCCCGTCGGCGGCCAGAACCTGGAAAGTGACGGTGTGCGGCCCTTCGGAAGGGTAGCAGCGCAAGGCCTGGATGTTCTTGGGCAACAGGAGCCAGCTGCGCAGGTCGGCCTGCTCCGAGGCCAGGTTGTAGATGTTGACGAAGAGGCCCAGCAGGGGGTCGGCGTCGTTGGCGGCGTCGGCGGCCACGCCCTTGATCACGGCCCGCACCACCTGCCGCGCCACCAGAACCGGGATGTCGTCCACCAGCGTCCGAATGGCCTTGGCCTCGACATCGCTCAGTTCCCCCGTCTTCCCCGCCGGCTCCCCGTCAATCCTTACCTGGAGCAAAGCCAGGCGGGTGGGGACCGTATCGTAAACGGGGAAGGCGATCCCGATCCAGGAATCGCTGATCAGGACGGGGATGGACACCTCCTTCTTGACCGGAGCCATCCCGCACTGGAAGAAGACGACCAGATCCCCCTTCCCCGCCAGGTTCAGGGGATCTCCGGCATAGCCGACGTCGGCGGCGCCGAGGGTGGCGGCATCGCGGCGGGCATACTCGAAGTCCGGATACTGTTCCAGGACCCGGCGGCAGTCCAGAGCCGCCTCGGGAAAATCCCCCTCGATGTCGTAGATGATGGAGGAAAGGTAGGAGCCGAAGGCCGAGAGGTAGAGGTTGGCCACCGAGGCCGCCCGGGAGCGCGCGGCCGGGCTGTACTGCTGAAGAACCTGGCCCCCCACGCCTTCGATTTCCTGATCGGATAAGTTGTTTTCCTCGGCCAGCTCCCGGGCCTCGGCGATCTCTTCGGAGTGTCGATCGAGCTCCTGCTTGCGGCGCTTGTCGAGGCGGAAACGTTCGACCCTGGCTCCCTCCACGTCCCCCTGCATCAAAAAGTTCAGGCCCTTGTAGCAATGCAAAAGGATGAGTTCGTAACCCTTCCCCTTGTAGGGCAGGATGGTTTCGTTGGTCAGGGCCGCCCCGGCTTCGTTGGCCGCGTCGCGAACGCTGACGTCGGCCCGGCGCTCGTACTCCCGGACCAACTGATAGACCGCTTCGAAATCGGCGTTGCTCCCGGTGAAGTCGCCAGCGGCCTGGCGGATCGTGGCGCGCTCGAGGAGACAGAGGACCTGGTCGGACCCCGATTCGCAGTCCCCCGGATCTATGTTGCCCAGGGCATTATCGTAGTTGCCCGCCACGAAGTCCCGACGGGCGGCGGCCATTCGGCTGGTATAACTGGCGCAACCGCTGGCCAGGACGATCACCGCCGACAGCGGCAAGATAATGAGTGCGTACGGCTTCTTCAAGCCTCCGCCTTTTTTTGCAATTCCACCCGGTCCGGCAAAACGGGTTGTCCGCGACCGCGACTTTCCTCTCCGCGGCCGCGGACCCCGTTCCGCCCAAGTCGGCTCCGGGGAGTTAGAACCAGTAGCCGATCTGGATTCCCGCCCCGATTCCGTCGTAATAGTTAAGCTCCACCGTCCCGTAGAGACCGCGGGGGGCGGCCTTGAAGACAAAACCGGCGTTGACGGCGGGCTTGGTGTCGTCCTCGGAATCTCCCTCTTCCGGATCCAGGTAAGTCCCCAGGACTCCGCCGCGCAGGTAGAAGTCGAAGTTGGTCGTCACCCGGCTCCTCAGGGCCAGCTGCGCCGCATAGCGATAGTGCTTCAGGCCGACCTCGACGCCGGTGGCCTCATACTCCACGTCGCCGAAATCGGTGTAGTAACCGCTGCCGTAAAGACCGATGTCCAGCACCCCGTAGCCGTACTCCTGCCGGACCAGCCAGAGGTAGGCCCCGATCCCGGCCGTAAGCGCGGTCTTGTCCTTGACCGGATCGAAGGAAAGGGTCTCGCCCCCCAGATCGATGAAGAGCTCGATCCAGCGCCGGTCGCGGAACTGGATCCGCCCCCCGTACTGGTGGAACGAAACGTTGTCCCCGTTGATCTCGTTCTCGGTCCGATACTCGTAGAAACCGCCCAGGCTGAAACCGGAAGGGGGGATGGTCTGGGCCGCTCCCCCGCCGGGGAGCGACCAGACCAGGACCGTGGCGGCCAGGATTGACAGTAAGAGTGAGCTTTTCATTTCATCAATACCCGAACCTCGGATCCTTTTCGAGTTTGCTTATCTCTTTCTCGTCGGACCATTCGAGGATTCCGGTCCTCAGGTTCTTCAGGTTCATCGTGAACTTGTAATAGACCGCCTTCTTCTTGTTCCAGAACTCTTCCTTGGATTGCGATATCTCGCTGAGGTTGGCAGTGAGCTGGAACTCGGCGGCCTCCTGGGTGCCGAACTGTTGGGCCGTGTCCTGACGGGTCAGGCCCTGCTCCTGCTGGCGCCGGATCTCGTCGATGGTCTGGGAGTCCGTACTCTTGTCCAGGAAGCGGAACTTCCCCGAGCGCAACAGCCGGGTCCGGATGGTGTCGGTGATCGACTCGGTGTCGATGTGCTGCGAGGTCTTGTTCTTCACCTTCTCGACCACGATGATCGGACGGCGCTGGTTGGTGATCTGCACAATCGGGGGAAAGGTGAGCAGCGAGGTCACCATCTTGTCGGCGACCGCCTGCAGGTCGGTCGCCCCGAAGTCGGTGTCGTAAACCGGCACGTCCCCGGCGTCCCCGTATTCGTAGGTGGTGCTGCAGCCGGCCGCCAGAATCAACGCGGCCCCCAGGAGCAACACCCGGCCAAAGATGCTCTGCTTCATTCCAAGCCTCCCTGCTATTCGGTTCTCAGTTTGATCTTGAACTTCTTGGCGCTGGGGTTGGGCGCGATGCCCTGGACCGTCTTGGTCTCGTTCCCGTACAGAACCAGGCTGAACCAGGGACGGGAGTCCATATCGATCTCCACCCCCTGTGAATCATACCACGAAAAGCTGTACTTCACGCTCTGCGTGTCGCTGTCCTTGGAAACCAGGGTCACGGTGGCCCGCATCAGGTCGCCGACGAAATCGGTATGGAGGCTGACGATCTGAATGTCGTCGGCCAGCGACGGATTGTTCACCACCAGATACTCGCTGTACTCGTAAACCCCGGGAGCTACCTCGGTTGCGGTCACGGATCCCTCGATCCCCGCGGTGGAGGAACACCCGCCCAGGATTCCGGCGGCCAGGGCCAGAACCGCCAGCAGGCTCAAGCAGTTGCGCATCCTCATCATAATTCCCTCCTGTTTGCCGCAGCGGTCTCTACCACTGCAGGGGTTGCTCGCTGGAACCCGGCGTATCCGGGCTGACCTTCACCGGGGCCACCCCGGTCCCCGAGCGCTCCTCGCCCCCGGCCCAGGTGGTCCGGGGAATGTCGGAGCCGGCCTGGGAAAAATCCAACTCCGCTATGCAGCCGGGGGTGACCCCCAGGTCCTCGCCCAGGGAAAGCGCGGTGCTCTGCTTGGGGTTCCCCCGGACAACCTTGGCCCGGGCCAGGGGAACCTTGTCCCGGTAGACTTCGCCGCTGTCCTCGTCCACCACTTCCTCGACGTGGTAGATCGTCACCATCCGCCCCACCTCGAAGCCGGCCTGGCTGCCCCGGTTGATCAGCATCTGGATCTTGCCCTCGCCCAGGGAGGTGACCTTGAGCACCTTGGCCGGACGGATCAGGCCCACGATTTCCTGGCTCATCTGCCCGGCGGCCTCCTTGGCCATCTCGACCAGAACCCGATCCCGGGCCGTGGCCTGGCCGGGGGCGGCCATCCCCGTGGCATCCACCCGACTGAGCTGGAAGGAGGGGGAATCGGGCAAAACCTCGCCCGTGCTGGTGTCGATCACCTGAACCAGGGCCGAGAGATAATACTCCCTGGTCACCGATTCCCGACCCACCGCCTGGTAAACGTCCCGGGAAGTCCTGATTTCAAAGCCGTCAATCTCGGGAAGGAAGGCATATTTCGCCCCGGTCATCTGGAACACCCGGGCCGCTCCCCGGCCCACGGCAACCTGTCCGAAGGCCTGTTCTTCCTGGATCTCGGCCACCCGCTTGCGGTCCACCAGCTGAAAGACGCGCAGGGCGTTGACGGAACTTATGAACTGGGTCTCCAGGGAATCGGCCACCCGCTGGAGCTGGATCTCGGAACCCTGCGAACGGGCCAGCTCTTCCACCGAGGGCTGGATCTTGACCTTCCCGATGAAGATGGTCTCCTTGGCCCCCGGCTCCGACTGGGCGGACGCCGGAAGGGGCAGGAATGCCAGCCCGACCAGGGCAATGCCCAATAAGCGGAATTTCTTCATCTTACTTCTCCTCCTTGATGATGACCCGGGGATCCCCCGGCGCATAGGTGCTGGCGCCGGAAGTGTCGATCCGCTCGTAGCTCTCCTCGAGGCGCTTTTTCTCCCCGTCGGCCAGCTGCTTGGTAGCGTAAGCCTCCGCCTCGCTCTGCTCGAGGGCGATGGCCTGGGCGGTCTTGAAGCCCTCCAGGTCCTTGTACTTGGCGAGCCCGGCTTCGCTCAGCTCCAGGGTTACGGTCAGATTCTGACCAGAATAAACGTTGACGGTGCGTTCCCAGGGCTGAAACCACTCGCGGGTGAGGCGGATGATATGGATCCCCGGAGAGGCGGCAAGCTGGGAAGGCTCCATACCGGTGGAGCCTATCGCGACGCCGTCCAATTCCACCGTTACCCCCTCCACTCCATTGGTCGCCACGCTGAAAGGCACCTGCCCCGGCTTGGCTTCCACCGCCTGGGCCAGACGGCTGGAAGCCGCCCCCATCGACCAGGCCAGGCGGCCGGCGGCATCATCCAGCAGGGAGTTCACGATCTCGGGGCTTTCCTCGACCGCAAGGTCGTCCATCCCGGGAATTTTCTCGGAAACGGTAGCGGTGTCCGACCAGGCCGAGCCGCCGCGGGAGGCATCCAGAACCTTGATCGAGGCGCGCAGGGTATACTCGGTAACGCTGTTGGTAACCCCGAAAGCCCGGGCGGTCCGACTGCGACGGCCCAGGGAGTTGAGGGTGGCTACCGCGATCAAGTCGGCATCCATCATCTGGGCCAGGCGCAGGGCGGAAGCATCGTCCAGGGTAGCGGCGCCCGCGCCTTCGGTCAGGGCTTCCACCACTTCCCTCAGCTGAGGATCCTTCTGGGACTGAAACCGGTCGATCACGTCCTGCCGGCTGATCACCCGGTAACCTTCCGCCCCCAGCCGCGCCTCCAGGAGCCCGGCGAAGTTATCCACTTGGTCGTCCAGACCTTCAGCCCGGTTCTGCACGAAAACCGCCACCGTGGGCTGAGGCGCATCCGCCGCCCCCCAGCTCAGCGCGGGCAGAACCGCGAGCAGGAATCCCACCAGCAATGCCGCTGTTCTCATCCTTTGTCCTCCTGTGTGAAGTTGCCCGTACGCCGGGGAATACCCCGGTTTCGTCTATTCTGACGATATCCGAAACGTTTTATTCATCTCAATGCCGCCGCTCAGGCCGCTATCCGGGTCCAGGACTTCCCGGAAAACTTGAGCGCCATGCTCAAGGAATAAATCACGGTCATCGCCCCGAAGGCGGCCCAGCCCCCGACCAGGCCCCATCCGGTCACCACGGTCCCCAGGTAGGCGACGGGAATCAGGAAAGCCCAATAAATCACGACCTCGGCACCCATCACCCAGTGGGTGGCTCCGGCCCCGTCCAGGCATTGGGAAAGAACGGCCCCCGCGCCCTGGAAGAACTGACTCGCCCCCAGGATGATCAGGGGCCAGCGGGCCAGCTCGATCACCCGCACCTGTTCGGTGAAGGCCGACAGGAGCAGGGTCGGGAAAAGAATGAAAATGAGTCCGACCAGGGTGGAAAAAGCCACGCCGAAACGGGTGGCGCCCCATCCGTAGAGACGGGCGGCGGCCGGATTGAGGCTTCCCAGGGATTGGCCGATCAGGATGCCCCCGGCCAGCCCGATTCCCACGGCGGGCATAAAGGAAAAGGAAAGGATCTGAACCAGGATGTTGGTGGCGGCCAGGGAGGCCACGTCCTCCTCGACCAGCCCCACGATCTTGAACAGGATGAGGAAGGCGCTGAAGGTCAGAAAATAGCGGACACCCCGGGGAAAGGCGAAAAAGATGATCCTCTGCATCCAGCGCACGTTAAGGTGGCGAAAGGCGAAAAAATGATGGTGGCGCAGAGCCCGGTCGCGCAGGGCGCAGACCAGGATGTACAGCGATCCGCAAACCACGCTCAGGGTAGAGGCCAGGGCGGCCCCCCTCACCTCCAGGCGAGGGAAGCCCCAGACCCCGAAGATCAGCAGGTAGTTGAGAAAGATGTTGAGAACCACGATCAGGATCATAGATTCCATCCTGATCCGGGTCTTGCCCTCCCCGTCGAAATATCCGCGGAAGGCGGCCATAACCAGGTAGAAGAAGAGGCTGAGAAAGCGGATCTGCACGTACTGGGTGGTCTGAATCTGCACCTGGAGATCCCGAACCAGCAGGTCGACGAAGGGGCGGGCCCCCCCCATCGCCAGCCCGGTGATCAACAAGCCGCCCACCCCGGTCAAGACCAGCGAGTT
>Ga0272443_10007848_pt1 | contig 10078 bp, 5 predicted proteins | sample SSMAcet12_FD_193581 | JGI IMG/M metagenome (GOLD analysis project Ga0272443, IMG submission 193581) | Marine sediment archaeal communities from Little Sippewissett salt marsh, Falmouth, MA, United States - SSM-Acet-12 | ecosystem: Environmental > Aquatic > Marine > Wetlands > Sediment ... | reverse complement strand
GGAAGAGACAGCTGCGCCAGAGGAAGAAGAAACCCCGGAAACACTGATAATCGGTGAAAAAGAACTCGTAGATTTTGTCAGCATGGCAGCACAATATGCAGATGAAAACGGAGAAGAGGCTGCATTTCAGGAATACAACAAAAAAGACGGGATATTCTCAAAAGGCGATCTCTACATATACGCATATGACTTTAACGGGATTCTTCTTGCGCACCCTTACCAGCCGGAAAAAACCGGCACTGACAGACTGGACTGGACCACCGCAAACGGACTTGAATTTGTTAAAGCTGCGATGGATACGGCTGCGGACGGTGAAGGATACGTCATGTATATGTATCCTGCACCGGAATCCGGAATCATAAATGAGTCTGAATCCTCCACATACATCCCAAAGATTGGCTATGTAAAGAAAGTGAATGACAATCTCTGGATTGGTTCAGGAATTTATCTCAGGGATTACACTGACAGCACAACAGGTGAAATGCCGGAAGAGATTATCAAAATGAAAAACCTTGTAGAGGAAACAGTCAGATTTGCAGGAGAAAACGGGAATGAAGCTACATTAAAGGAAATTGATCTGACAGACGGACAGTTTACAAGGGGAAATCTCTATGACTATGCATACGATTACAACTGCACAATGCTTGCCCATCCTTACATGCCGGAAAAAATAGGTGAAAACCTTAAGGATTTCACAGGACCATACGGTGTAAAAGTGATCAGCGTCTTAGCTGAAACTGCCAGAAACGGTGGCGGATATGCAGTTTTCGGATGGGAAAACCCGGAAAATAACAATAAACCCGAACTTAAACTCGGGTATGTAAAACCTGTCAATGATGAATGGTGGGTTGGATCAGGCGTTTATCTCTCTGATCTGTACTGAGCAGACCATAAAACCAAAAAACCCGTAAAAATATTTTTTTTAGAATTCCGGAATATAAATCTATAACCCGGTCAGTATTTGGTTATAAAAATCCGGATGAGTAATTATATGGTGTAATCACTGATTTCCTGGCATAAGACTCTTTTTCACCCAAAATACTGCCTTCCTGAATCCTGGTTGAAATCAGAGACCATATTATCAGATACTATATTATTGGAGTCCATATTATCAGAGACCACATTCTCGGAAACTATGTTATCATTTACTCCCGAATATCTGCAATTAGCCACCGGAATTTCCATTACAAAAAGGGCACCTTCTCCCTCGGATCCCATCTCAGAGATCCGGATGTCAGTTATATCAAGGATCTCCCTTATAAGGAAAAGACCATAGCCTGTATTGCTCCCATAACCCCTCAAAAATATAGTTTCCTTAATCTCATCTGCAATACCAGGCCCATTATCTCTGTAAACAAGCCTGCCACAGGAAGAACTTTCAGAAAATTCAAGATTGATCTCACTATTCCTACCCCCATAACGGATGCTGTTGTCAATGAGATTATAGAGAACTTTCTCAAACATCGCATCGGCATATATTTCAACACCTCTGATTCCGGTTGTTATACTGACTCCTGAAAATAAAGGCATTTCAGAAAGGCGCAATACAATATTCCCGACATTCTGCCATGCGGGCTTATCCATTCCGATATTCCGGTAATCCCCTGAAAACTCAATCTGTCCGGAGATTGTCCCGGTAATCTGTAAACACTCTCTCAGACCTGAGGATATGAAATCATTATCACACTTCTCATCATCCATAAGTTCGAGATATCCCTGAAGAATACAGAGTTGATTAGTTACATCATGCCCTGTAATACCGGATAAAAGATGCAGTTTGCGGTTTGCAGCCTCAAGTGAGCGGTGATAATTTCTAAGTCTGGTTTCATCAATAATAACCCCGGAAATCCTGATTGCACAATTATTTACATCATAATCAGTAATATCACCAAGAATTCTTACACCAAGTACCTCCCCTGATTTAGAGAGGATACGGCATCTGTGATCAATTCCACTGACCTTTGAATCATTAAATCCGGAGTATAGTGATCTGACCTCTTCAGCATCATCTTTATGGAACACTGAAGAAAAAAAACGATTAAATTTATCTTCCGATACAGATTCCCATCCGGTAATATCATTCCATTCCCCATAAAATGAGATTTTTCTCTCAGGAAGGTCATAATTCCAAAAAGAGATATTCCCCCCTTTTATCGCAAGATTGAGATGGTCCTGCCTCTCTTTTAAGGCCATCTCAGATTTAAACCTGTTTTCCTCCACAAAAACTGCAGTACATAATATTTTAATAAGCTCCTTTTCATCATCCGTAAGGCTAAAATCCACAGAATTGACTGCAAACAATGAACCTATGAGATTCTGATCCATAAAAACCGGCGAGATTATTAAGAAAAAACCTGATTTCAGCGATATTTTAAGAACAGTTTTTTGGGGACATTTCTCAGACAAAAAATATCTTTCCGGAAATGCCACCAATATTTCATCCGATAAATCCTTCCCCTCAGGATTATATTCAGAAATTATCTCCGGAATACCATCCTTACATTTAATATAACCTGAAATGGATGAACCGGTCACAAGAGCAACATTTCTTACAATAACAGAGATATTCCTGTAATAATCGGGTGTAAAACCGGTAAACATCCGGTTAATTTCCTTCAGCCTTGAAATTTTAGAGTATTTTGACGGCCTCAAATATTCCGGAGCTTTCATACAGGTGATAATTCCTGCAAGATAAGCCGGATTTCCGATTTCAGATCTGAGAATTACCTTTCCACGGATTAGGATCCATTTCCATGAAGAATCCTTACCTCTAACCCTGAAAAGGTGCTTGATATAGGTTTTCTCTCCATTAAAATGCATATTAAAAAAGGCCTTAAGCCCTTCAAGATCAACCGGATTAACAATCCGGATTATATCCTCAACTTTAAATGTATCTCTTCCGGATTTAAAGCCAAGCATCTCAGCGGAGACATCGTTCAGAAATATTTTGTTATTAACATGATTCCATTCCCATATACCGTCCCGGCTCTCAGAGAACAGATCAGCCATAACTTCTCTGTATTTAACTATATCAGATTCATTTGAATAAATTCTCATTCATCACCCGGAATTACTCCAAATACAATTAATCAGATTAAATACATAATTAAGAAAAACAAATTTTCGGAAGGGTTAAAAAATATTTGATTTTTATGGAACTAATTAAGTTTGTTCGGACTGTATGATGAACAGGTATCAGACAGACTGTTTAGATTCACTCCTTTTTAAATTAGTAGAACATTTCTGGATTAGTGACATACCATACCGGAATTCCGGCTGATAATCTTACGATTAATTTCCTCAAACTGTTTTCCTGCCCGGTCTGATTTCCGGACATAATGATCCGCCTTACCCGTAAAGGGATGTGGATTCATTTCACTGGTATCCCATGTTGAAAATATAATAAAGGGGGTCTCAGAATCACTTTTTCTGAACTCTTTTAAAAATTCAGAACCGTTCATCTCAGGCATCTGATATCCGGAAATTACAGCATCGAACTTATTCTCTCTAAGAATCTCAAGTGCTTCGATAGCCGATTTAGCGGTTCTGACATCATACTGCCCCATCTTTTTAAGGAAGATCTGTCCAACCTGTAAAATTCCCGGTTCATTATCCACCATCATTATTTTCATCACAGCAACACCACCTACATTTAGCAACAACGTAAACAGATTAATGTTTACAATAATAAAATGTTCTTGAAATTACTTTAACCTTTTGGAATAATTCAGGAGATTAACATTGCCACAATAGAGGTAACACTAAGTATCAGGAAAAATGAATGAGAAAATAATTAAAAAAAGGGATTTATTCAGTTTTGGACTTTGGCTCCTGCTGTGTTGAGCAGTGAATGCCTCCGCCGCCAAAGTTAATCGGGATGGTATTTACCATTACAACTTTTCTGTCCGGAAACAGACTCTTTAAGGTCTCTTCAGCTATTCTGTCCTTCTCTTTTAAAGAATCCGGCATACCCATATTTTCCATATAATACCTCTGTCCAAGCACGAGATTGTTGGTAATAAGGAAATTACAGTAGCTTTCCGCAGGAACAATATTAACCGGATCCCCTACAGGGAATGTCGTCCCGTCATGTGATCTGTAAAAGGTTGAAAGACCAAAATACGCCTCATCAGTAGGATTTGCAGTGAAATAGATCATATCAGGTATTGGCATCCTTACAATTTTAAACGGGTTGCCGTCCTGATCAACAGAATTCTTAAGAATTTCATAGTTCTCTTCCATTCTTCTCCGGTTCTCAGCTGCAATCGGATCTTTTGCTGCCTCTTCCGCGCTCACTTCTGCAAGAAGTATTGTGTCAGGAGATACAAACCGGCAGTACTCATCCATATGGTTGTTTGCAGAAGCACTTCTGTAGGCAATTCCAACTCCGTCAGGTCCCGGTAGCGCACCGCCATCATAGGGATCATCCTCAACTGAACCTTTCTTCAGCCAGATTATATTTGATACACCAAAGAGCCTTTTGAATTCACTTTCAATCTCTTCCCTTGCAACATTAGGATTTCTCTGAAATTCACAGGCTTCAGTTACAAGCATTGTGCCTTTACCGTTAAACTCACGGTCTCCGCCTTCGCTTGTAATCCTTGTCATCTCACTTTCAATGCCCAAGGATTTTGCTATATCCCTGTCAATTCTCTCCATCATAAGAGACTGTGTATCAGATACCGGGAAATAACCCCAGCAGTTAAAGTTGAAGTCATTGATTCTCTTATCGCCCTTATCATTTACAACAAATATCGGTCCAAAATCCCGCCAGTAAAGCATCGTAAACTTCTGCTCATAAAACGAAATATTAGTCATTGGGACATTGTTTCTGTTTAAAACCTCTTCCACATGCTTCTTCTGTTCGTCATTCGGGACGCAGATTATTGTATGAACATTCTCCTGAAGTTCACTTACAAGCTCTAAGAATACATCATCGGTGTAATAACCGCTTATATACTCTTTTGTAAGCCATCCAATCCATACAGCGTCCTGTTCTTCAAATTCTCCGGGGAAACGCCAGTTTTCCTCATTTACCATTCTGTCACTCTCTCCTGTGCCATTTGCAGATACCGGAATCATTACCATCAGAATGATTAAAATAACCGGAATTACAGTCAGGCCATATTTCTTTGTTAATCCAGCCATAGCTACCAGATAAATCCTATATAATCCACAATATTAATAAATATCCATTAAACAGTAAGAAAGCCAGGTTATTACGGACAATACATAACTCCGGGAAAAATCAGATATTATTATCAGCCGGAAACAGAATATTAAGGCTAAGAATTATTTTCGGGAAGAGGGATATGATCGGAACTGAAATAGGGGATATGATAGCCCTGATACTTCTGCTGCTTTTTATTGCAGTCATAGCCGGGATTATATTCAGAAAAATTAAAATTCCATATACTATAGGACTTTTTCTTCTGGGAATCGTAATAACTTTCATATCCTCAAATATTGCCTATATTGAACACCTCTTTGATTTTGTCTTATCTCCGGAAGTGATACTCTTCCTATTTCTGCCACCGCTTGTATTTGAGGCAGCATATCACATAAACAAACGTCTGATGGCACGGAAAATTGTGCCGATAATGATTTTTGCAGTTCCGGGACTTATCTTTTCTACATTAATTGTCGGCTATATAACCGCCCTTCTTACACCAATCCCGATTATATATGCCATGCTTTTTGGTGCACTGATCTCTGCAACAGATCCGGTTTCCGTAATCGGGCTTTTTAAGAATATGGGTGCACCCGCAGGTCTTACAACTGTTCTTGAGGGTGAGAGTCTCTTCAATGATGCCTCGGCAATTGTCACATTTAATATTGTACTTGGTATCATAGCAGCCAAAACATTCGATGTTTCAACGATAATCTACGGTGCAGAAGGAATATTATGGAGTTTTTCCGGCGGGATTTTAACCGGAATTCTAACTGGATTCATAATTGGTGCCCTTATTGCCCTTTCAGGAAAAAGTGCTGTTATCTCTTCAATAATTTCAGTTATTGTTGCCTATGCCTCCTATCTGATTGCAGAGTCAGTATTTCATGCATCGGGAATAATCGCGGTTGTCACAGCCGGACTTATTGTTGGGTGGTTAACATCAATATGGTTAAAAACAGATGATCGTAAAGAGATTTCTGAATTTCAGGATTTTTCAGCATATCTTGTGAACAGCCTAATCTTCCTTTTAATGGGAATTACAACTGCAAACCTTCTGAGTAATTACCGTATTGACCAGGAACTGACAATACTTATTCCGGCAGGGATAATTGCCGTTCTGATATCAAGGGCAGCAGTTGTTTATATCTTCTCCGGGATAATGAATATTTTTAAAGGCAAAGATTATATTCCGCTGAAATACCAGCATGCACTGTTCTGGGGCGGGCTTCGTGGTGCTGTTGCAATTGCACTTGCACTTTCATTAAGAGAGGATATGCCTTTTCGGGACGAGATTGTGATAATGACTGTGGGTGTTGTTCTCTTTACAGTCATTGTTGATGGAATTACCACAAAACCGCTTGCAAAGAAACTCGGGCTTGACAGGCCAAGTCATCTTGCAGTCTATGAATATTTCTCCTCCCTTATCCATACAAAAAAAGAGGGCCTTGCAGCGCTGGACAAACTTTTGAAAAAAAGGAGTATTGAACCTGAAATTGCAGCTAAAATCCGTATTGATTTTGAAAATGAAATTAATGTGGCAATGGCCAGACTAAAAGAGCTATTCTCTGAGGTCAGACCCGATCCGGATAAATTAAGAAAACTTTTCTGGACACGCCTGATTATGGTCGAAGGAAGCTATTATGAGGAGATATACAGTGAAGGTTATATCTCAGAAATTGTTCTGGATGAACTACGTTATTTTGTCAATGTTAAACTTGACAGCATCTCATCCGGAACTGTACCTTTACATGAGATTATTAAATCTGATTCGATTGAATACAATCTGTTTACATCTCTTGCGAACCGGATTTCCACCCGGTTTAAGGGTTTTAAATTTGCAAAAAACCTGCGTAAGTTTACACTGACGACAGAATATCAAAAGCTGATTGCACTTATCTCATCAGCCAGGCAGATGGAGCATTCAATTGATATGATCACTGCTGAGTTCGGATTCCCGGATGAGATTATCAATGAAGCAAAGGAGGAATTCAGAAAAATTTCAGGACGGGCTGAGGAGAGGATTAAAGAGATGACTGTTATGTATCCGGAACTGTCAGCCGATATTGAGGATTATTACCTGCGCCTCAGCCTGCTCATTCAGGACGGAGATTATTATGAAGGGCTTGAAAATAAGGGACTTATTTTTCCGAATGTCTGTGATGATCTCATCAGAAGAGTTGATAAAGAAAAGGAAAAACTTGAAGAGCATATATTTAATATAATCTGAACTTAAAGATAAAAACCCTGTTTTTCGGCCAGATATGAACTGCCGCTCCGGATAATCACAGTATTATCTGCAACTGTCACACATAGGATAAAATAGGATATAAATAATTCATAGTTATTATCCTAAAATTTCAGGGATTTATATGCCATTTACATCTGACAAAAAATGGGGGGTTTTAATTGTCGCATCTTTTGCCGTTTTTATTATGGTGATTGATACGACAATTATGAATGTATCAATCTCCGCACTTGTTGAGGATCTGAATACAGATCTTCCGGCCATTCAGTTTGCAATATCAGTTTATGCTCTGATTATGGCCTCATTTATGCTCTTTGGCAGTAAGATTCAGGATGTTACAGGGAGGAAAAAATCCTTCATACTCGGTGTTATTCTCTACGGAGCAGGCACTTTTATTGCATCTGTGAGCTGGAATATTTCAGTTCTTCTCTTCGGCTGGTCACTTCTTGAAGGGCTTGGAGCTGCATTTATGCTGCCCGCAACGGCATCCTTTCTTACCGGGACTTATGAAGGAAGAGACCGGACATTTGCCTTTGGCCTTTGGGGAGGAGTTGGTGCTGCCGGAGCTGCATTCGGACCGATTGTAGGGGGATTTCTGACTACATTCTATAGCTGGAGATGGGCATTCCGGCTTGAACTTCTGGTAGTTGTTGCAATCATATTATTATCATATCTTTTAACTGAGACAAAACCTAAGATGAAATTCAGGGAGATTGATGTACCGGGAACCATTATCTCCTTTGCCGGACTTTCACTGATTATTATCGGAATTCTTTCAGTCAGGAATTTTGAGATGTGGGACATAATTCCGGTAATAACAGGTTCCGGCATGGTTCTGCTCGGAGGCTTTTACATCCGGGAAAAAAGAAGAAAGGAAGCGGGCAAAATTCCGCTTGTTGATGTTGGGCTTTTTCAGAACCGGATTTTTAATGTCGGAAATATTGTCGGCATGATTCAGAATATGGTTATAGCCGGGGTTCTGTTTATAATACCGGTTTTTCTTCAGTCGGTTACAGGTGTGAGTGCATTTTTAACCGGGGTTGCACTTCTGCCCCTGTCTCTCTCAATTCTTTTCTTTTCAGTATCGGCAAACAGGCTTTCAGCTGTAACGACACCCCGGAATCTGCTTCTGATCGGTTTTCTGACTGCACTCGCCGGCACAGTTCTTTTAAGAAATGTTTTCAGCCTCAATACAGTTATAGGAGATCTGATTCCCGGATCGGTGATTTTTGGTGTGGGAGTAGGCATAATCCTCTCTCAGCTCACAAATCTTACACTTTCTTCTGCAACAAAAGAGCAGGAGAGTGATGCATCCGGAATATTAAATACGACAAGACAGCTTGGAACTTCGCTTGGGACTGCGGTTATCGGGATTGTTCTCTTCACTTCCCTTTTTATGGGGCTTTTATCTGAAATCGGAACAACGGATTATTCCGGTTATGCAGATAATGAAGTAATTGCAGAAGATCTTCTGGAGTGGGAGTACAAAATGCAGAAAACACCCATACCCAAAGACAGCATATTCAGTACAGTAAAAGCCGCTGAAATTCCGGATGAGATTAAGAGGGATGCCAAAGTAATTGTGGATAATGCAGTATCAGGTGCAATGAAGACCTGTTTTGACGCGATTGCATTGATTCTCCTGGCAGGCTTTTTTGCTGTTCTGTTTCTGCCACGAAGGAAAGCAGACAGTTAGTTTCTCCGGTAAGATCTGCCATGGATAAAAAAAGTATGACCATAAGGAGTCCGGTTATTACCAATGCAGATCTGCTTAAATATCATATTCCGGCATACATCAACATTTCCGGAAATCTTATTAAAATCATTTTACGGGCAGTTTTATTTTCGGTTTCCGGTCAGCCAGATTAATTCCCTTTATTCCCTTTATCCTCATAAAACTCCTCAATTCCGGAACTATAATCCTCAGTATCAATTATCTCCCCGGGTTCAGGGTTAGCATCCATATCTTCTCCGGAAACCTCAACATTTCCGGCATTCTCAATAATTCTGTCGTATCCGGCACCCTCAGCAGCCTCAACAGTAAAACTACCCTCAGCCTTTCTCTCAGCAGTTCCGGATCTCTCCTTTGCAACCTGCAAAAGCACTGAAACGGTATGGACCCCGGGGTGTTTTCCGGCAAGGCTGACAACATACCTCCCGGGGTCAGTAAAATGATCCACAGGAATTTCGTCAATATAAACAGTGCAGACAAAACCACGGTAAGGACCGCCTTTCACATCCGCAATTATCTCCGCACGGGCAAGCATATCGTCCTCCGGGAATGATTCCGGAAGATGCAGGGTCATCTCAGGCTTAACCCTCCGCCTTACAAAATCTCTGGATACAAACCAGCCAAGAAGCAGAAAAATCAGAACAGGCAGAATATAGATCACATTATTGTTAAGATTCGGGCTCATGTCAAATGAATTCTCAACATCATCGCCATCAACATCATAAGCACTTGAGATCGCAGCCTCTGCATAACTGATTGCACTGCCGGAATCTCCTGCATCATAACTTACTCTGGCCTTATCAAGCAGTTTTTCGGCATTCGAGGGCCTATATACAAAATTTAAGGAGATGGCCCTCTCAGCCTCCTCTATAGCCTGAGGTACCATAGATATAAGGAAATATGAAAAAGAATCATCCAGAGACCCAAT
>Ga0272443_10007846_pt1 | contig 10079 bp, 7 predicted proteins | sample SSMAcet12_FD_193581 | JGI IMG/M metagenome (GOLD analysis project Ga0272443, IMG submission 193581) | Marine sediment archaeal communities from Little Sippewissett salt marsh, Falmouth, MA, United States - SSM-Acet-12 | ecosystem: Environmental > Aquatic > Marine > Wetlands > Sediment ... | reverse complement strand
ATGCCGAATTGGAATATCCAGAATTTCCAGCCGAGTTGATGGCACGCACGCGGTAGTAATAGGTTGATTTTTCACTCAATCCTGTGTCGCTGTAACTTGTTTTATTCGCAGCAACGTGAGCAATTCGGCTGTAAACGCCTCGCGCCCCTTTCTTCCTTTCAATCTCAAACCGGGACTCATTTGAAGAAACGTCAGTCCATGTTAGATTTATACGACTGCCTGATTCCGGTGTCGCGTCGAGTCCATCAGGGGACTGGGGAGGTATATCGGCAAAGACATTTGAGGCATTAATTCGGCCACCCGTGACGGTTTTGCCGTTTAGCGTGGGCACGATGTCAACACCATTTAAAATGATCTCCTTAATTTCATAATGGGTCAGACTGGCATTAACCCCCCAAATCAAAGCGGCCAAACCGGCAACATATGGGGCAGCCACGGATGTGCCATGCATGTATTGATACCTGATACCGGGACGGGTGCTGTATATATGTACACCTGGCGCGCCAACATCAACAGTGGTTGCACCATAATTGGAAAACCAGCAGAGGTTATCATCCTGGTCGGTCGCCGCTACCGAAATAATGTTGGGCAGGGTGTGGCTTGCAGGATAAAATAGAATTTCATCATTATTAAAGCTTTCATTACCGGCAGCCGCAATAAACAGGATGCCTTCGGAGTTGGCACGGGAAATGGCATCGTATTCAGCCTGGGTAAAGGCATCACCTCCAAAACTGGCGTTGATAATATGAGCGCCATTTGCCACGGCATAATCAATCGCCGATATTTCATCTGCCACCGTACCAACACCGTCGGCATCCAGGAACCTCAGGGGCATGATTCTGGCCGTCCAGCAGACCCCGGTAACCCCTAAGGCATTGTCGCCTTCGGCGGCTGCAATACCGGACACATGGGTCCCATGGCCATTGAAGTCCATGGGGTCATTGTCATTGCTAAAAAAATCCCAGCCCCGAACATCATCAACATAGCCATTGCCATCGTCATCCACTCCATTATCCGGTGTCTCACCAGGATTGGTCCAGATATTATCGGAAAGGTCCGGGTGGTCATAATCCACCCCGGTATCCACAATTGCAATGATCATATCGCTGCTGCCCTCAGTGATGTCCCATGCCTCCGGGGCGTCAATATCAGCATCCGGGGTGCCGCTGATGCCATTCACCCTCTGGCCCGTGTTGTTTAACCCCCACAACCAATTAAAGTATGTATCATCAGGCGTTACTGAAGTGTGTCGGTAGTAATTTGGCTCTGCGTATTCTACTTCAGGGTCATCCCGGTAAATCTCAAGGGCTTCCTTAACCGTCATCCCCCTGGGAAGTCTCACATGATGGGCGCCTGTAACCCTGAACGTTCGAAGGGTGCGGATATCCCAAAGCGTCCGATAATACCTCTTGGCAGCAGCACGAACGTCTCTCTTATGTTTCACCAGGAGCTCACCGGGGACATAAGAAGATCGCTCTTTTGATTCCGGTTCAATGCCCAAAACGGGGTCAGCTCCCAAAAAAATCACCAGTATGAACCATATCAACAGTTTCTTCATTTAGCTATCTTCATTGGAATTAAGACGTATAGATGCATTTTTATTCATCTATGGTAAATATTCATTTCCATTATCGTATGTGTCCAGTATTTTTTTGATAACCATCTTTTCATCAAATTCGCGTTCGACTTTTTTTCGACCGGCTTTTCCCATGCGTTTTCTCATTTCGGGATCACGGATCATTTGCTCCATGGCTTGGGCCAGTGAAGAGGAATCTTTAACCGGCACCAAAAGCCCATTAATTTTGTCGTCAACAACCTCCCTGCAGCCCACGGCATCGGTAGTAATAATCGGTTTGGCCATAGCCGCTGCTTCCAATAAAGCGCGTGGTGTGCCCTCACGATAAGATGGCAGAACGACAACATCTGATTCTGCAATTATGGGGCGAACGTCTGAAAATTCTCCAAGCCAGGATACCAGTCCCTCATTATCCCAGTTTATTAAATCGTTTTCAGGTACAACATTTGGATTTCGAACGTCCCGGCGTCCCAGCAACTGAAATCGGGCTTCTGGGTGGCGCGCCTTTACCCGGCAAGCTGCTTCCACAAATTCATATACGCCCTTGTCTTTTAGCAGCCGAGATACCATCAGGAATGTGGGTTGGCTTTCTTTCAAAGGATTCAGGCCGGGCAATGGTAAGAAATGCTCACAGTCAACACCGGATCCCGGCAAAAGCGCTGTCCCGGATTTTTTAACCAAACCGCGGGAAAGAAAAAAATCATAATCATCCGGATTCTGAAAGAATGTAAAGTCAGCGCAGTTTAGGGATATGCGGTATAGTCTCACCACTAAGTGACGAAGCCAAGTCGTCTTTTCATCCGTGAAAACATACCCAAGGCCTGTAACCGTATTAACAATTTTTTGAATCCTTGCCATGCGGGCAGCAACACTGCCGTAAATAACAGGCTTAATGGTGAAATGATGGACAATGTCCGGCTGCTCTTGTTTGTACCACCGGTACAAAGTCACAAACAATTTTACATCCGCCCGTGGATTTATCCCCTTTTTGTCGACCGGAAGAGCATTGAATTTCACACCCAGGGCTTCAATTTTCGGCTCGAATCCATCACCGGCGGCACCGCCCCCAACAACCTGATTACCTGTTTCAACCAGTTTTCGCATCAATCCTGAACGAAAATTATAAAGTGTCCAAGCACAGCGGGAAACGAGAAAAATTTTCTGACGTATACGTCGCATTTTGGGCGAGTACTCAGCACAAGCCCAGAAATGTAGATAATCCGACGTAAAAGAGGCCATAAAAATTATGAGACCGCTTTCCAGATCTCATGGATCCTGTTTCCCAATGTGTGATTCTCCAAAACGTATTCATAGGTATCATCTACCATCTTTTGAACATAACTTTTATCATTGAATCGCTCTATGACATCATCTATGTTCGAATAATCCTTTCTGAGGGAAATATAGTGTGTATCTGGCGTCAGTATGCCATTGTAATTACCTTCCAACAAAATCTGGCATGTCTTAGTACCCACTGCTTCGAAATGACGGGAAGAAATAGCCTTCCCGTTTATTGGGTTGGAATAGTTTTTGAAAAACTCATTATAGACATCACTGAATGTCGCCTTTGGATGACGACTTAAAAATGCCTCCACTTCCTTTTGTGTTTTGTCTGTTTTTTCGAGATAGTAAGTTCCCGACTCCCCACCGATTGTGCCTCTTGCGGAATTTAAAAAATCAACATATTCTTCTCTAGGTATTCGCAGTTTGCTGCCTATTCGAATATCTTTTTTCAACTTTGGTCTGAAATCATTCCGAATGAAGTATTCTGCCAGTTCCGTTCGCTCAGTATCTCCTATCGTAAAGTTGTACTTATCTCCGATGAATCCGATGTCTATAGCCCTTTTTTCTTGATGTGTATATGGCTTGTACACCTTGCTGTTTAAAGCATGGGGAATGGGTAACACCTTGCTGTTCGTACAGTCTCCATATAGCCAAGTAGCTGCCTCCTTTGGCAATTGGCTCACAATAAAATCTGCCTGAACATTGTTTATAAAGCGGATTTTTTCGGGTATTAAATAATATTCATTCCCCATAAAGACTAGGAGTTTTCCCTTCCTGTTCTTGAGATACCTTTCTAAAAGAAATAGAGGGAGAAGCGAAGCCGTGTTAGTGGAATGCAACAATACGACAAAATCATAGTTTGAGATCTCGGAAAAATCCCAGATTACTTTATTCCGGGTCAGAAATTTCATTAAGGATGCATAACACCGAGTGTAACTTTCATAGAAAATCTGATAGGCTGTGAATCTTCTCTGAAGATTTAATCCTTCAGGATCACGGTATTTTGATGGATTTGGAATTTTTAGGTAAGCCGGAACGATATTCCGCGCGGTTACATCAAAATAATGACAATCTTGAAAAGCGTCCAACCAATCGGTATAGTAAGATGCCTTTTGGGTACCCAAATAGCTGGAGTACAAAACGAGCATCCCTATTCTACCCGTTAGCATGCAATCAGGTCCCGTTCGTGCTTTTTGATCGTCTTTTCGATAAATTCGAGGTTGTTTTTGGTCCACTCAATGGTTCGTTTCAAACCTTCTTCAAGCATAATTTTTGCTGTAAAACCGAGTTTTTCTCTGGACTTTTCAGTACTGCCAAATCTCATGCCGGAGGAGTCCCAATCCCTCTTTGGCAAGATTTTTGGAGGCGTTGGATTGTCAGTCAATCTGTTTATTATTTTTGATAGTTCCTTGATAGAGATTTCTACACCGCTGGCCAAATTGTAAACGTCCCCAGGCGTGCCATTTAGAGCACAACTGATCAAACCCTCAACGATATCATTTACATAGATGAAATCTCTCGTGGCGATACCGCTGTTCTCCAAGGGAAGTGCTTTTTGTTTCAAAGCCTTATAAATAAAAGTTGGCGTCACGTTGCGCCAGACAGTGGCTGGTGTCCCTCTCCATTTGCCGGCCCCGAGAACCTCACCGGGTCCGTAAACATTTTGAAACCGAGCCCTTACCGTTGGAAGCCCGTGCTGCTTGTGAAAATAGACCGCATAGAACTCGCCTGCAATTTTTGAAATAGAATAGGGGCTGTCCATGTCGAGAGAGATAGGGGCATCCTCTATGGTGGCCCTTGCACGATCAAAGGTCTTTTCTGCAACCGCACAGCCAGCCCCGGAGTAAACAACTTTTTCCAACTTGCGAAATTCTTTAATCCTATTAAACAATTTAAGCGTGGTAAGGAGATTATTTTCGTGATCTGCCAAGGGATCATGGATTGAACTCTGGTTGCCATGATAGGTGGCCAGATGAAAAATATAATCGAACCCGTCATCAATTCTGCTCAATATGATGTCGTCTGCAATAGAGCCCTCTAAAAAAGAAACTTTATTATTTTTCGGGATATTGTCCGGTTCTGAAGAAAGGAAGTTGTCCACAATAAAAATCTTACTTACACCCTCATCCAAAAGCTTTTTTGTCAGATTGCTCCCAACGAATCCCGCACCACCTACAATTAGGACCCTTGCTTTGCTCCAATCACCGTTCATTTGTTCTCATCTATCCCTTTCAAATGCGTATATGTTTGTGTAATACCGTATTGTTTATACCAGTCAATGGCCGATTTGATTCCATCCGCAAGTGGAGTTGTCGGCTTCCATCCAAAATCCTGGATAGTTTTAGCCGGATCAAGTAAGATCGTATAGGTATCATCGGGGTTACGCTCACGCACTTCAACTTCTTCATCCAGAGTGATACCTAAAGTTTTCACCGTGCTATCAAAGAGTTGCTTGATGGCATAATCAGAGCCAGAAGAAGCGTGATAATATCCAGTTTCTCCTTTCCCGTCCAGAGACATCATAACCAGATCAATCAAATCATTAACATAAATGAAGTCACGTCTCGTATCCATAACAAAACACTTAAGATCATTTGTCAGCCGGTGATAGAAGGTGGGTAATGGACCGCTCAGATTTCTTGGCCCATAAGCGTTTGCAAGCCGAAAAGAAATAAAGTCGATACCGCTGAGAGCGATGTACTGTTCTGCAGCAGTTTTGGTGATGGCGTAACTGCTGTCCCCGGGTAAAATGGGATGACCAAGTGTTATAGGTTGCTCTAAGGGTTTCACTCCATAGCAGAGAGCAGTTTGAAAATATATCAATCTTTTTACTCCATAATCTAATGATGCCTTGGTGACAATGGCTCCGCCTAATGTATTCGTACGGGCATCTTCTTCCCAATTATCCGGGTCTTTATAGGACGCAGCGGCATGAGCCACATAGTCCGGTTGAAATTCTTTAAATAATTTGTTCACAAGATCACTGTCAGCAATAGTACCCTCAACGATACTAAGGTTCTTATGGGGCGTTAGATTATCTCTCCGCCCTGTTGAATAATTATCAACCACCAGGACCTCATCTCCCCGCTGAATTACTCTATCTGCGAGATACGATCCGATGAAACCAGCACCACCGGTTATTAAAACTTTCATTAGTTGATTACCTCCCTAATTTTTTGGTATTCATAAAATTTATCATGAAATTCTTGTTGCCAGATTTCCAACGATAAGAGCCCCCACACTTTTCGTGTAAATTTCCCTTCCGAATCAATGAGTGATTGAATGTTAAAGGTAGGTTTTAAATACTCACGATGACGGGCATTTTCACCATGAAAAATATCCTGAATAAAATCTTTTAAATCGCTTCGCATCCATTCGGATAATGGTACAGGAAAACCCATCTTATCATGTCTTTGATTGATAACTTCTGGCAGATCATCTTTGAAGGTTGTCTTCAGCAAGTGCTTTAATTGTCCGCTTTCAAACTTGATATTTGATGGTATTGTTGCAGCCATTTCGACGAGAGGATGATCCAGCAAAGGGACCCGTGATTCGAGACCATGCGCCATGCTCACCCTGTCTTCCACCTGAAGTAGTGCAGGAAGCAGTGTTTTAAAATCAAAATGGGTCATACTGTCAAAATATGACTCGTCTTGGATATTTTTTCCCCAGAATATCTCCCTAAAGGTTTTGAAGGCCGAATAGGGTTCAAGGAGTTCCCAGTTTATCTCCTTCAGCATACCGTTTGCCCTGTTTATGAGACGAAAATAGCGTTTGTCACGTTCTTCGAACAGGCCTTCTTTCCAGAACTCTTTTAGCAACGGTTTATAATTTCTTAGAGTGGCAAGGTGCGGAATGATAGACTCATAAGTGACCACGAAATTGCCACTGCGCATGGTCCCTTCAATAGCCCCCTTGATACACTGTTCGAAATAGGAGATTAAGTATCGGGCATATCCGCCGAAAATCTCGTCACCACCTGTCCCGCCAAGCACGACTTTTAAATGCTCACTTGCCATTTGAGAGGTCATGTATTGCGGAAACGAGCCGGGACCGGCAACGGGATAATCAAGATGATAGATTACCTTGCGAATGTTGTTTAAAAAATCGTCACTGGTAAAATTTTTTTCATGTAACGTCATATCGCAGTTTTCGGAGACGGCTCTGGCGTATTGGGACTCATCATACTCCGGACCTGTTAAAAATTTGCCGTGAAACGCATGGTATTCACTATTTTTTTGAATTTGCCTGGCGAGAGATCCCACAACACTTGAATCAAGGCCGCCGCTCAAATAAGAGCCCACCGGGACATCGCTCCGCAAATGAATACGGATTGAATCCATAAGCTCGCTGCGTAATTCATCCTGAAAATATTTTCTGGTGTGATGCCAGTCAAGCGCATACTGGACCTCCCAGTATTTGCGTATTCTGAAGGAGCCATTTTTTAAGGTAAGGGTGTGTGCTGGAAGGAGTTGTTTAACGTCTTTAAACAGGGTTTTTTCACCAAGGGTGAACTGAAATGCCAGGTAATCCTTTAATCCGTTTAGGTCTGTTGCTATCTCATCTAAGAAAGGCAGTAGGGCCTTTATCTCGGATGCAAAGAAAAACCCATCTTTATTGCGTGTATAATAAAAAGGTTTTATACCAAAACGATCACGGCCACAGAAAAGTTTTTTATTTGTTTCGTCCCAGATGGCAAAAGCGAACATCCCCCTCAGGTGATCAACGCAATCTTCCCCCCATTTTTCGTAAGCGCGAAGGATTACTTCCGTATCGGAGGTGGTCCTAAATTTTTCTACACCCAATTCTTGACGCAGTTCAATGTAGTTGTAAATTTCTCCGTTGTACGTGATAACCAGACCGGACTCCGAACGCATGGGCTGGGATGCGGCCTCTGTTAGATCAATAATAGACAGGCGTCGGTGTGCGAACCCCACATGACCTAGGTCGTGTACCCAGATTCCTTCACCGTCCGGCCCGCGGTGTGCTTGGAGACTGTTCATCACCTGAAGCCATTTGGCAAGTGTCTCTCGACTGTTCGAATCTTCAGCCACAATTCCTGATATGCCGCACATCTTTAAGTTTGTTCCCCCTTTTCTAAAAGCAAAATAACAAGAAATCCATCGAAATAACCCATTACTTGTTTGTGTTCTCTACTCTAAAAATTACTGTCCCTCCATTTGTATAGGGTTTTCCCGGATCGAGGCATTGAAAATAGGCGTGATCCTGATCATTTTCTTTTGTTAATCCAAGTTTTAAGGGACACCAGTTGTACTCTAAAATTAACGCATAATGCAAAATTGTCGGCAGTGCGTGAGTGCATAGGGCATCAGTCTTCTCCAGTATTACGTGAGGATTTTCGATTGTTATTTTATCCCCTATTTTATAAACAGGGCAGGTCCCCTCTATGTTATGCACTGAAAGTTCCAACATACTCTTCCCTCCACTACAACATAAAAACACCTCTACCTTCATTACAGGCGACGGGGTTATAGAAGTGATAATTTCCTTGCCTATTTCACTTTAATTTGGCTAAAGTCCTCTTGATTATTGCTGTTTTAAATAATTTGAAACCAAGCCATACATAAAATACCTTTACCAATATTGGCTCTACAAATTCGCGCAAAAACAAATATTTTTCTAATAAATCAAAATGTGGTTTTTTTTGTTCTTCCCTCCTCGCCCCTAAGCCAACTTTACCTACCTTTTTTGAAATATGATCTATTACTTGATTGGCAAAGATCCTGTAAGTATACTTTTTTGATTCTATAATATCTCGATATGCGTTTTCCGCTATTTGTTTACAATATCCTGCATCTCGAAGGCACTCGAGGACTTGATCTATGTTGCTGTAATCTTTTTTCAGCTCAATATAGTGGACACCAGGCGAGAAAATCCCGCCATAGTATCCTTCCAATAGAATCTGGCAGGTTTTTGTAATGGCACACTCGAAATGCCTAGGCGAAAGTGTAAATAGGCGGATGTTATAGTCTTGGCCAGGAAAGCAGTATTCTTCAACCTCTTTAAAAGAAGCATCTGGATGATTTTTTATATACGCTTCAACTTTCATTCGAATTTTCCCAGTTGGGTCAAACAGACTGGCTCCGCCCTCGCAACCCAATACCGCTCTGCACCGACCCAGAAAATCATACCAACTGCTTCCTGGGAAAACGTCCTTTTCATCAGTGGAGATGTCTACTTTCAGTCCGGAGGCCTTCATTCTTTTAGCGAAAACGTTACCGATTTCATACTTAAATTGCCCATGGCGCCCTAACCAGTAAGGCAATTTTCTTGCTCGATAACCCAAATCAATCGGTCTGTCATTATTTTCTCCATAACGTGAACTCAACCTTTTTGCCGCCTCCTCATCAATATATCCTGGAAAAACCGTGATTTTTTCATCTAATTTAATCCTTTCATTTGGGTATACCGTGTCATAGTCATTAGACGAAAAACAGGTGAAAACCGTTCGGATGCCGTATTCTCTGAAAAATTCATACAATGCAGCAGTTTCGGCATATTCATCTTGAGGAATAGCTACAATGTACCCCGATACCTTCTTTAAGCTCTTAACAGTTTTCAGCCACTCTTTATACAAATCCTCACGCCAACGGATTGCGAGAAATGTGTAATGCAGAATCACTGCGTCATAGTTGACCATAGTGATATACCAAGGGATACCGTTTGCCGCATTAAAGTAATGGTATTGAACATCTTTAACATATCGTCTAAAACAGAACAGGTGTTCATCAATGGTATTGCGATCCCTATATTTTTTCCATTTGAAGTATAGCACTAAAATTTTCACTGTTATCTATGTCTCAAGGTTTGGCTTCTGCCGCATGCCTGTGTCTTAATTCGGTTTGGATCACATATTTACATTCGTTCTAACCAAGCTTTGCAGTTTTTTTTCTTCTCTTTCCCAGGACAGATCCTGCCTAGCCTTTATGGCACCTGCTGCCAAGTCCTTACGAATACTGGGCATATTGAGTAATCTTAAGATGGCATTGGAAATTGAATCAGGGTTCTTTGGGTCAATCAGAAAACCCAAATTATATGTTTCAGCCAGACGACGAATTTCAAAGAGGTCAGGGTACAAAGTGGGCAGGCCTGCGGCAATTCCCTGGAAAAACCCGTTTGGAAGAGCATATCGGTAATTAAGACTTCGTGGATAATATAGAATAAGCGCTGCGTCAGCGCTGGCTGAAAAAGGCACTAC
>Ga0272443_10007842_pt1 | contig 10082 bp, 11 predicted proteins | sample SSMAcet12_FD_193581 | JGI IMG/M metagenome (GOLD analysis project Ga0272443, IMG submission 193581) | Marine sediment archaeal communities from Little Sippewissett salt marsh, Falmouth, MA, United States - SSM-Acet-12 | ecosystem: Environmental > Aquatic > Marine > Wetlands > Sediment ... | reverse complement strand
TTCCGGAATCGCGAGTGTGTCTTTTTATATAATGAAAAAAACCGGGAAGGATAAGCTCGATGTTAAAACCATTGGAGGAAAATTTAATACGGTAAGAGAGAGCGAAAACAGACTCTGGCTTACCGGTGAGGCTAATATAGTTTTCAAAGGTGAAATGCCTGAAGGAGAGAATTCTTGGGAAAAAAGAAATCTTTTGATTTAGGGTTAACTTTCGGAGATGTGCTTCTGGCGCCGGGCTACTCTGAGGTTGTTCCGAGTGAGACGGATATTAAAAGCAAGTTTAGCCGCCGTATATATCTGCCTTTGCCGATAGTGTCTTCGGCGATGGATACCGTGACAGAGGATGAAATGGCTATAGCGGTTGCCCTGCAGGGCGGGCTCGGAATTATTCATAAAAATCTTTCTATAGAGGAGCAGGCGGCTCAGGTGAGAAAGGTGAAAAGATTCGAAAGTGTTCTTATACCCGACCCCATAACGGTTGCCCCCTCCGCGACTATAAAAGAGGCGGAAGATTTAATGAAAAGCCACAATATTTCCGGGGTGCCGGTTGTCGATAATAATAAACAGCTGAAAGGAATTATAACTAAAAGTGATTTGATATTTGAAGATAATAAAGGTAAGAAGGTCAAAGAAGTTATGACTGTCAGGGAGAAATTGATTACCGGCGGTAAGGGGGTTTCTATAGAAGAAGTAAAAAAACTTTTCAGGAAACATAAGTTTGAAAAGTTGCCCCTCGTTGATAAAAATGATAAGCTTGTAGGGCTTATTACCCTTAGAGATATTTTAAAAAGAAAAGAGTTTCCAAGAGCCAATATAGATAAAGAAGGAAGATTGTACTGCGGAGCGGCTGTAGGTGTGAGTGATGATACCCCTGAGAGAGCGCAAGAACTTTTGAACGCGGCTGTGGATTGCCTGGTTATAGATACCGCGCACGGTCACACAAAGAAAGTATTCGATGTTGCCAGGAAACTGCGAAAAATTTGCGATAGGGATCTGGTAGTAGGTAATATAGTGACCGGTGAAGCCGCGAAAGATTTGCTTAAATTGAATGTAGACGCGGTTAAAGTCGGTGTAGGACCCGGTTCTATTTGTACTACGAGAGTGATAAGCGGAATAGGTGTTCCCCAATTGACGGCGATTCAAAATGTGGCGGAAGCTGTTCAGGGTAAAGTCCCTATAATAGCAGACGGTGGAATTACTTTTTCCGGAGATATAACAAAGGCTCTGGCTGGTGGCGCGGATTGCGTGATGATCGGGGGTCTTCTGGCAGGCACAGATGAAGCTCCGGGTGATTCTATTCTTTTAGAAGGAAGAAGATTTAAAGTTTATAGAGGAATGGGTTCGGTCGACGCGATGGAAGCCGGTAGCCGGGACCGTTATTTCCAAACGGGAAAATTGGTTCCCGAAGGTGTTGTATCCAGAGTTCCTTACAAAGGACCGGTTAGTGAAGTCCTTTTTCAGCTGGAAGGTGGATTGCGGTCGGGCATGGGATATGTGGGCGCGGGCAATCTTAAAGAATTAAGAGAAAAAGCTAAGATAATTCAAGTTACCAATGCCGGACTTACCGAAAGTCATCCTCATGATGTTAAGATAATAAAAGAACCGCCGAATTACGAAATAATAAATTAAAAATTACTCAGGAGGAACGGTGAATAGTATACACGGGACAACAATCCTTGGAGTTAGAAAAGACGGGATTGTCGCCATGGGCAGTGATGGTCAGGTTACTGTCGGCGATACGATAATGAAAGCAAACGCTAAGAAAATTCAGCCTTTGAGAGAGGGAGAGGTTCTGGCGGGTTTCGCCGGTTCTGTGGCTGACGCTCTTACGTTGTTTACTATGTTTGAAGAACAAATAAATAAGTATCCTAAAAATATTTCAAAAGCGGTTATAGAATTCGCCAAACAATGGAGAAAAGATAAATATCTGAGAAGACTGGAAGCTCTTTTAGGTGTTATGAGTCTGGATGAGTCCTTTATCCTTTCCGGAAGCGGTGAGGTAATTCGCCCCGATGACGGTTTAATCGGAATAGGTTCCGGAGGCGGTTACGCGATAAGCGCTGCCAGAGCCTTAATCCTTCATTCTTCTCTGGGTGCTCCTGAAATTGTAAAAACTTCGATAAAACTTGCTTCCGATATTTGTGTTTATACCAATGATTATATTTCTGTCGAGGTGATAGAAAATGTCAAATAATACGGAATTTAAGCCGAAAGAGATAGTAAAGGAATTATCCCGCTATATAATAGGACAGGACGAAGCCAAGAAAGCGGTGGCGATAGCTATAAGGAACAGATGGAGAAGGCAGCAGGTTAACGGAGATATGGAAGAGGAGATTTATCCCAATAATATCATAATGATAGGCCCCACAGGAGTGGGAAAAACAGAAGTCGCGAGAAGACTTTCTCTGATTATGAGCGCTCCTTTTGTGAAGACTGAAGCCACAAAGTTTACAGAGGTCGGATATGTGGGAAGGGATGTGGAATCCATGGTGAGGAGTCTGATGGATGTTGCCGTTAAAATGGTACAGTCGAGGAAAATCGAAGAGGTCAGGGAAAGAGCTTTAAAGCTCGCGGAAGAAAAAATTCTCGATTTGCTTGTTCCTGCCGGAGAAGTCGGGGAAACGATGGACGAAAGCAGGGAAAAAATGAGAGGTAAATTAAGAAACGGAGGACTGGAAAAAAGAAAAGTAGAGCTGGACCTTAAAAAACAAGAAAGACCTTTTATTGAAATACTCGGCGCCATGGGTCCCGAACAGTTGAGCCTGGGCGTACAGGATGCCTTTTCTAATTTGATGCCTAAATCGACCAAGAAAAAATTTGTTACAATAGCCGAGGCAAGAGAAATTTTTGTAAAAGAAGAATCTGAAAAATTAATAGACAGAGATGAAGTAATCGAAGAGAGTAAAGAAAAGACTGAAAACTCCGGGGTAATATTCCTCGATGAAATCGATAAAATTATAGGCGGTGATTCAAAGTCAGGTCCCGATGTTTCAAGACAGGGCGTTCAGAGGGACCTTTTGCCGCTCGTGGAAGGAACCACTGTGAACACAAAGTACGGACCGATTAATACCGATCATATACTTTTTGTCTCGGCGGGAGCTTTTTCTTCTGTTTCTCCGTCTGATTTAATACCCGAATTACAGGGTAGATTCCCTATTAGGGTCGAATTTAAAGATCTGACAAGAGAAGATTTTCGAAGAATTCTTGTAGAACCTGACAATTCTCTTGTCAGGCAATACAAGGCTTTATTCCGGGCGGAAGGATTCGAACTCGACTTCAGCGAAGACGCTCTGACTCTAATCGCCGATTATTCCAAGAGAGTTAACGAAATAAGCGAGAATATAGGGGCCAGGAGACTTCAAACCGTGCTGAATACTCTGTTGGAAGATTATCTTTTTGAAATGCCGGACCTTACTGATAAAAGGATTTATATCGAAGAAGAGGATGTGAGAAAAGAACTCGAAGAAATAGTAAGCGACGAAAATTTAAGCAGGTACATTTTATAGATGATCTGGGATAGCCTTACTCGTTTTAAAAAGGAAAATGTGGATAACAGCAAGGAAGCGCTTAAAAAAATCCTGGACTGGAACGAAAAAACTTCTGAATTCGATTATTTTGTAGAAAGAGAAAAGAAATATTCTTTTGGTATAGGGAAGGGAGTTGTTTTATATCAAAAACAGAGAGAGGGAGAGGATGCCGAGTTGTCTATACTTATAGCTAATATACCGGTAAAATATGATTCTTTCGACGGTGTCCCCATTTCCATATTTTGCTTTCTCTCTTCTTTTAAGGATGAAGACCTTCATTTGAAGTATCTCTCAAGATTTTATCGATTAATGAATTTTGCTACTTTCAGAGATAATCTTGTAAATTTGAGTTCAAAAGAAGAAGCAAAAAAACTGATAAAAAGAGAAGAAGAGAGTTTTGAAGAGTGAAACGTTTACCCTTTTTTTATGGCTGGCAGGTATAATCTTAGTTACTTCTTTACCTTTAACTGTGATTCCGGAGGTTGAGGTTTTTGGAATGGATAAACTTATTCATTTTTTTCTTTTTTCTGTTCTGGTGTTGTTTTATTTCCTGGGATTTGCTAACAAGAATCGGAGTTTTTTCTTGTTTATTTTTTTGTTCGCGGTTTTAAGTGAATTAACCCAGTACTATGTACCCGGTAGATTTGTAAGCGTTTATGATTTCGTCTTTAATTTATCCGGTTTAGGGATCGCTTACTGGGTGTTAACTTGAGGGAGAGTATTTTTTAAATATGGGTTCAAAATCTAATTTTCAAAATGTAAAGGGAACCAGAGACATTTTACCTGAAGAAGCGGTAAAATGGCAAAAAATTGAAAATATTATCGGAGAGAAAATGGGATTATATAATTTTCAGGAAATAAGATTTCCGACTTTCGAATCTACAGAACTTTTCAGAAAGTCCACCGGGGAAAGTACCGATATTGTTCGAAAAGAAATGTTTACTTTCAAAGATATGGGAGGAAGAAACCTTACTCTTAAACCCGAAGGAACACCTTCGGTTGTGAGAATGTTCCTTCAGCACGGACTCTTTAACAGAGGAGCTATACAGAAATTTTATTATATCGATAGAATGTTCAGGCAGGAAAAACCTCAAAAAGGAAGGTATCGCGAGTTCAGACAATTCGGGGCGGAGGTGATAGGTTCTTCTTCAGCTGAAACCGACGCGGAATTGGTTAAAACCGCGTGGGATGTTTTTAGCGCGTTGGATATTAAAGGAGTGAAGCTTAACATAAATTCGATCGGATGTCCTAAATGCAGGAAAGATTTTGTTAAGGAATTAAAAAGTTTTTTAAAAGGGAAGCTGTCTGAACTTTGCGATGATTGCAACAGGAGATACAAAGAAAACCCGATGAGAATACTGGATTGCAAAAAAGACAAGAAAAAAATAAAAGACGCCCCTCTTCCGTCTGATTTTTTATGTGATGAATGCAGGAAACACTTCGAGGATTTTAAGAGATGGCTTGATTTTTTAAAAATAGATTTTAATGTAGACAAACATCTGGTCAGGGGATTGGATTATTATACGAAAACTGTTTTTGAATTTGTTAGTTCGAATTTAGGTTCTCAGAATGAGGTGGGAGGCGGCGGAAGATACGACGAGTTGATAGGTTTTATGGGCGGAGAGCAAACCCCGGCTTCCGGTTACGCGGTGGGCATCGATCGCTTAATGCTGCTTTTGCCCGGGGAGGAGGAAAAACTGAGTGTGGATATTTATCTTGTTACTTTCGATCAGGAGTCGGATATTGTAGGAAGTAGAATAATAAATTCTTTGCGGCAAAAAGGCTTTTCCTGTGATAAAGATCCGATGAGCAGGAGCGTTAAAGCTCAGTTCAGGGAAGCTGACAGGCAGAACGCGAAATGGGTTATCATAATAGGGGAAGATGAAAGAAAGAAAGGGGTTATACAGTTAAAGGATATGAATAAAGGAGAACAAAGAGAAGTTCCCATGCAAATCGAAAAGATATTAAAGGAATTGAAATGCTGAGAGATGTTAATTGCGGTGAATTAAGAGCAAGATACGAGGGGAAAATCGTTACTCTAACAGGTTGGGTCAGGAAAATACGCGATCATGGAGAAATAATTTTTATCGATTTATGGGACAGATACGGCGTTACGCAGATAGTTTTTTCGTCTGAGAATTTCGACCTTAAAGAAGTGAAAAAACTGGGTTTGGAATGGGTTATTTCCGTAAAGGGTAAGGTTAGGAAAAGACCACAGGATATGATAAATAAGGATATGGATACGGGAGAGATAGAAGTCAACGCTTCGCAGCTGGAAATTTTGAATGTTTCGGAAATTCCTCCTTTTGTAGTACAGGAAGAACTTCAGGCGGAAAAGGAATTGAGGTTTAAGTATCGTTACCTCGACCTGAGAAGAGATAAGGCTTTGAAAAGATTTGTGATCCGGCATCGATTGATGCAAGAGACAAGAAGAATCCTGAATGAGAAGGGTTTTCTGGAAGTCGAAACCCCCATTCTTGCTACGCCGACTCCGGAAGGCGCCCGGGATTTTCTGGTACCTTCACGTATGCAGAAAGGTAAGTTTTATTCGCTCGCGCAATCGCCCCAGTTGTATAAACAAATTCTTATGGTTGGCGGTTTCGATAAATATTACCAGTTTTCGAAATCTTTCCGAGATGAAGATATGAGAGGCGACAGACAGCTCGAGTTTACTCAGATAGACCTTGAAATGTCTTTTGCCGAGAAAGAAGATATTTTCGACATCGGGGAAGATTTAATGGCAGCTTTCTTAGAAAGCGGTCTCGGAGAAGAAATATCTACCCCATTTGTTAAATTAACTTACAGGGAAGTTATGGAGAAGTACGGTACGGATAGACCGGATCTCCGGAATCATCTTGTTATTGAAGACTACAGTGTACCTGCTAAAAGCGGAGATTTCGGAATTTTAAACTCAGCCGATTTGGTCAAAGGGATTAAAGTTGAGGGTTCTTTTAGCCGGAGTGAAATCAAAGAATTGGAAGTAAACGTAAAAGAAGCCGGAGCAAAAGGTCTTTTATATTTGATTAATGACGGAAACGATTATAAAGGGTCGTTCGTCAAATATTTCAAAGATTTCGACGTTTTCGATTTAAAAGCGGGAGAAACTCTTTTTCTGATTGCCGGCAGTAAGGATCGGGAAGTTTTTCCGCCCCTCGGTAGTTTGAGGACTTTACTCGGTACAAAGTTAGGTTTACTCGAAAAGGGCTGGAAATTTCTCTGGGTAACCGATTTTCCTCTTTTTGAGTGGGATGAAGAAAATAACTGCTGGATTCCCTGTCATCATATATTTACCGAGCCGGTAGGATTGACGGAGGATTTTGACAAAAATCCGGGGGAAATAATAGGGAAGCAGTATGATCTGGTTCTTAACGGGGTCGAATTGGGTTCGGGAAGTATAAGATGTCATAATCCGGAAATTCAGTTGAAATTAATGAAGATTATAGGAATAAACAAAACTGAAGCTATGAATAAATTTGGATTCCTGCTGAAGGCGCTTTCCATGGGAGCTCCGCCGCACGGAGGAATAGGTCTTGGTTTCGACAGGATATGCATGCTTCTTTCAGGCGGAAAATCCATTACCGATGTAATCGCGTTTCCGAAAACCCTGAGTGGTCTCGGACTTATGGAAGGTTCACCCGGTCCGGTGGATGAAAAGGATTTAGAAGAGCTGAATCTGGAGATAAAAAATGGGTGATATAAGAATATATCCGGATTCAATTTTACACGAGAGAGCAAAAGAAATAAAAGATTTTACGGGCATTCACCATCTGGTAGAAAGAATGCTCAGGACCATGCATGACGAAGGAGGACTCGGTCTTGCCGCCAATCAGATTGGTGTTGCAAGTCAGGTTTTCGTAGGCAGATCCGATGAAGAAAACGGACAAATAATAGTTGTGAATCCTATTATTGTCGAGGCTAACGGAGAAGATGCGATGGGAGAAGGATGCCTTTCGGTTCCCGAGGCGACGATAGAAATCCCCCGGGCGGAGGTTCTGGTTGTAAGAGGTTTGGACGCGGATGGTAAGGAAATCGAATATAAGGCTGAGGGTATTATAGCCAGAATGATACAGCATGAAATCGATCATCTTAACGGAGTGATAATATTGGATTACCTCTCTAAAGAAGATTTGTTGAAATACCAGATAGAATTAAATGATAAAAAAGGTGAGGAAAAATGAAAAGAGATTTTGTTTCAATGAAAGACATAGATAAAATAGAATTTTTCAAAATATTAAGAGATGCTAAGATACTTAAGGAAGAAAAAAAGAAAGCAATGGAAAAAGCTCCGTTAAAAGGGAAAGTGCTGGCGATGCTCTTTGAAAAGCCTTCACTGCGAACCAGATTTACTTTCGAAACGGGAATCTATGAACTCGGTGGTATGGGTGTTTATTTCGCTCCTTCCGATATAGACATCGGAAAGAGGGAAAGCGTGGCGGATATCGCTAAAAATCTTTCAAGATGGGCTTCGGGTATTATGGCAAGAACATTTAAACATTCGACGGTAGAAGGTTTGGCTGAAAACGCTACGATTCCGGTTATAAACGGTCTTTCTGATTTGGAACACCCCTGCCAGATATTGGCGGATTTTCAGACTATAGAAGAGAAGAAAGGAAAACTTGAAAAAGTTAAGTTGGCGTTTATAGGCGACGGTAATAATGTTTGCAATTCGATGCTTCTGGCTTCGGGCCTTATGGGTGTGGATTTTAGAGTTGCCCATCCTGAGGGCTACGCGCCTGATGAAAATATTATAAAAACAGCCGAAAAACTGGCTTCTGAGTCGGGCGGTTCGATAATTATTACAAAAGATCCGAAAGAAGCTGTTGAAGAAGTCGATGTAGTTTATACGGATGTCTGGGCTTCGATGGGTTTTAAACACGAGGCTGAAGAGCGAAGAAAAGCCTTTGCTTCCTTTCAGGTTAATGAAGACCTCGTTTACAATGCCCATAAGGATTATATCTTTATGCATTGTTTACCGGCGATAAGAGGAGAGGAAGTGACAGCTGAAGTAATCGATGGTCGTCATTCAGTTGTTTTTGACCAGGCGGAAAACCGTTTACACGCTCAGAAAGCTTTGATGCTGAAGTTGATGCGGTAAAAATAACCACAGATTACACAGATTAACACAAGATAATTGCACCGCAAAGACGCAGAGAGCGCAGAGAAACAACAAATAACACGAATAACACGAATTGTTTTTGCTTTTTTTGACAGGTGACCAGTGACCGAAGACTAATGACTGAGTCGTTCATATGTAGAACATGTGGAAAATGTAGTTGTTTTTTTAACTCGAAACCTTGTTTGCCTTTTTTGTTTTGACTCAAGACGCGTGACGGATGACTCGGGACTCAGTGAAATATTGACTTAAGATTTTTTTCAGGTAGATTAAAATATGAAAAACAGATGGCGTGTATTATTATTGGTTTTATGGATTATAGGAATTTTATTTCCTTATTATTTCATGCGCCGGTTTTCTTTTGCTTATCAAATAGGATTCGATCTGGTTTTTAAATCCGATGTGACTCATGTCGTGATGCACATTTTTCTTTATGCTGTTTTAGCGTGGCTTGTCTCACTGGTTTTTTCTAAAAAAAATAAATTAATTTCACCTTTCATAGTAGTTTCAGTCTCATTATGTATATCTGTTCTTCAGGAAGCGATTCAATTAATAACAATAAAATCCCCCGCCGGGATCGATGATATATTTGATATACTTGTAGATTTGAGCGGCGCCGCGATTGGAATTATTGTTTTTAGATGGCAAAGAAGAAAAATTACAAACAAAAAACCAAAAGATAGCTCAAAGTTGACATAAATTCCTGTCAAGCAATCCGAAAAATTATTCGACCATTTAACGACTCGAATAATTAGCCGATTTCCTGCCTTCCTTCGAAGGCTTTTATAGGGTTTTTCGATAATTTTTATACTTGACATTTATGGTTTAAATGCATAAAATATAAATGTATTAAGATTTTTTGATTTAAGGAGGTTTTGCGATGCCGGACCCTGATGCCGAAATAGTTCTCGGGAAAATTTTTGAAAGGGCTATCGAGACTAAAAGGAAAGTAGGCCAGATGTATCTTAAGTTCGCTGAATTATTTTCTCATGTGCCTGAAATCGAAGATTTCTGGAAAAAGATGAATCTAAACCAGATGGCCCATGCTGATTGGTTGAAAGAAATCAAGGAGTCCTTAACTGAAGAACAAATACTCTCTTTACCCGAAGTTGAAATGGTTTTGAAGACGCATTCCATACGTAAGCTTTTCGATAAGCATTTGAATAAAGAAATCGATAATCTTCATGATGCCTATCAGGTTGCGCATGAGATAGAATCTTCCGAGGTTAACGATCTTTTTGAAATACTCTCCAGTGAGTTTATTCCATCAGGGGAAAAGAAGTCTCTAATCCTCGACTCGATAGACCAGTATCGTAAGCAAATAAAGAGTTTTCCGAGTAAGTTTCAAGATGGATTTGAGATGAAGAGAATAAAAGCGGATGGTTCAGGGTTAAAATTAAATAGATAAATATCAGGTCAATTCCGCGAGTAACGCCGTAACT
>Ga0272443_10007841_pt1 | contig 10082 bp, 13 predicted proteins | sample SSMAcet12_FD_193581 | JGI IMG/M metagenome (GOLD analysis project Ga0272443, IMG submission 193581) | Marine sediment archaeal communities from Little Sippewissett salt marsh, Falmouth, MA, United States - SSM-Acet-12 | ecosystem: Environmental > Aquatic > Marine > Wetlands > Sediment ... | reverse complement strand
TTGTAACTCCCCAAGACGTTCACACTTTACTCGAAACTAACAACACACCCCGTGCCTACTGGGGATTTGAATGTTCAGGACTATTGCATATTGGAATCGGTTTAGTGTGTTCAGCGAAAATTAAACACTTGGTAAAAGCAGGATTCAAATATACAATTTTTCTAGCAGATTGGCACTCTTGGATAAACAACAAACTCGGCGGCGAAATGGAAAACATTCGAACCTGTGGAGAATACCTTAAACAAATTTTTAGTGCCCTTGGATTAGGTCCTGAAAAAGTGGAGTTTCGTTGGGCCTCTGAAATAACAAATAAGGTTGATTATTGGGAAAAAGTTGTCCGCATTGCAAAAAGTGTATCAATTAACAGAACATGGCGAGCCCTACCTGTAATGGGTCGAGAAACTAACCTAAAAGACATCGAAACCGCGTGGGTGTTTTATCCATGTATGCAAGCCGCAGACATTTTTGAAATGGACATTGATGTTGCTTGCTCAGGAATCGACCAAAGAAAAGCTCATATGTTGGCTCGTGATGCTGCGGAGAAACTCAAATGGCAAAAACCTGTTTGCGTTCATACACCTCTCCTTATTGGGTTACAAGGACCACAAGTAGCAGAACGGGAATTTGGGGAAAGCAAAGAACTAAACGTGGAAATCAGCTCTAAAATGTCCAAGAGCATACCCCAAAGCAGTATACTTGTTCACGATTCAGCAGAAGATATTGCCTCAAAAATAAAGAACGCATATTGCCCAGCAAAAGTTGTGAAAAATAACCCTGTTTTGGAGTTGGCTAAGCTCATAATTTACCCTGAATTGGATGTTTTAGAAATTCCTCGACCCGCAAAGTATGGTGGACCTGAAACTTTTGAAAGCTTTGAATCTTTAGCAAACGTGTATAGTAAGGGTAAACTTCATCCTCTGGACCTGAAAAATGGTGTTACGAATGCGTTAACTGAAATTTTGTCTCCTGTTCGAGAACATTTCAATAAATATCCTGAAACTCTGGAAAAAATGCTCAAAATTGAAATAACCAGGTAGATTTATTGTCCACAAAAAAAGAAAAACGACTAGAAAAAATCCTAATTCTACTCGATAGACTTCAACAAAAGTCTTCCAAAGGAGTTCCAATTGTTGTTGAAGGGAAAAATGATGTTTCTGCTTTGCGTAGGCTAGGAATATGTGGTGAATTAGTTCTAGCAAAAACTTCAGGAAAATCCTTTTTTGACGTTCAAGACGAAATCGAAAAAACAAGTAATCGAGAAATAATACTGCTTTTTGATTTTGATAGACGTGGAAAAGAATGGACCAACCGTTTAGCCCGCTGTTTGGAAGAAATGAAAATTACGCCTAACCTTGTTTTTTGGAAGATGCTTTTTGGTTTGGTTGGGCGCGATGTAAAAGATATTGAAGGCTTGGCGACTTATGTTGAAAATTTTAAAAATAGAGTCTCATGTCGCAAACTATAATAGATACTGACATGATAAATCACTCTGTAGTCTCAGTTTTAATGGAGATTATATCATAATGATTGAGGTGACTCAAAACGAAATCAGCACAGACTGTTACGATAAAGTATGTTATTCGAGCCCGGTTCGAAGTGGAGGGAGTAGTTGAAAAGCCGGATGTGATCGGGGCATTATTTGGACAAACAGAAGGATTGTTTGGACCAGAACTCGACCTCCGTGAACTACAGAAATCTGGAAGAATCGGTAGAATAGAAATAAGTTTAGATTCAAAAAAAGATAAAACAAACGGGAAAATAAATATACCAACTAGTTTAGACCGCGTTTCAACCGCGATTATCGCAGCTAGCATCGAAAGCATCGACCGAGTCGGTCCTTGCAAAGCTTCTGTTAAATTAAACAAAATAGAAGACATCAGAGATGCTAGACGGCGAGTTATTATAGACCGCGCCAAAGACGTTCTGCAACAATGGAACGTTGAAACAATGCCCGGAACTGATGAAATTTTCAGAGAAGTTTCTGAAATGCTAAGGCTTCAAAGACTTGAAAGTTATGGACCTGAAGGATTAACCGCTGGACCAGAAATCAATAGCGCGAAACAGATACTGATCGTTGAAGGCAGAGCAGATGTAATCACATTGTTGCGTGCCGGAATACAAAACACCATTGCTGTCGAAGGGGCAAAAATCCCACAAAGCATAATAAAACTTTCTCGTGAACGAGAAGCAGTTGCATTTCTTGATGGTGACCGTGGTGGAGACCTTATTCTCAAAGAACTCAAACAAGTAGCTAACATCAAATATGTTGCAAGGGCACCTCGAGGCAAAGAGGTAGAAAACCTAACTTTCAAAGAGATCGAAAAAGCACTTAAAACCAAAGTACCAATTGAACAAAGTAAAACTTCTACTAGACGTTCAGTTAAAACTACACCTCAAGCTCCAGTTGAAATTCCTGTGAAAAAGAAACAACATCGAAAGAAAATAGTTCCAAAACAGATAGTTGAAGCTGCACAAGCACTCGGTGGAACTTTAGAAGCTATGTTACTAGATGAAAACATGAAAGAAGTAAATCGTTTACCTGTTCGCGAACTTGCAGCTAAACTTCAGCAAATGAAAAACGTTGATATTGTAATTTTTGATGGAGTAATTACTCAAAGGCTTGTAGATATTGCTTCCGAAAGAAATGTAAGCTATCTCGTAGCTGCTCGGATTTCAGATGCAATGAAAAAACAACCTTTGAAGATAAAGATGATGACTTTCAGCGAAATTCTTACTGAATAGCCTGAACTAGGGAGGCAAATCTTGCCTCTTAATTTTATTTTTTTATAAATGCTTTTTTAGATGTATATCCATTCAGATTTGTAGTGCACCTGATAAAAAACGGATAGATCATTTTTGAAGATTTTTAAAATTGACCGCAAAAAGGGATTTACCAAAGTTATGCCTGAAAGCATGGATGATCTTTGGCACCTATACAACATTATTCTTAAACGAGATCAAGTTTTTGCCCGTACAACTCGACAAGTAAAAACAGATCAGGATTTTTCGCGACCAACAAAGGCAAAACGAGTCCCTGTGAATTTAGGCATTCAAGTTGAAAAAATGTATTGGGATAAGGTTCTTAATCGGTTGCGAGTGAACGGAATAGTGATTGATGCTCCTGAAAAATTAAGTATAAAGGGATCTCGTCACACCATTGATATTGTAGTTAATAAGCCTGTGACTATTGTCAAAAAAAATTGGCAAAAGCATGAACTAGACCGAATAAAACGAGCAAGTAAAATCACAGCTTCTCCTCTTACAATAATTTCGATAGACGATGAAGACTATTGCGTGGCAATACTGCGGCAGTACGGAATTGACGTTAAAGCAGGTGGACGAACTAAACTTCCTGGAAAGTACGAAGCAGAAAAAAGAACAAAAGAAAAACAAAAATTTTTCAAGCTTGCCTTAAAAGCACTGCGTGATGCTTGGTATCCTCTTAATAGTCCGATAGTTGTTCTTGGGCCTGGATATATAAAAGATGACTTTTTTGAATATACCAAAAAGGAAGCTCGTGACGTAGCTGCTTCAATAATTGGTGTGAAAGGAGTAAACAGTGCAGGCTTATCTGGAATACATGAATCCTTACGATCTGGAATCCTAATTAACATGTTAGAAAACATGCGAGTAGCCGATGAAATGAAAGCAATGGAAGAGTTTTTAGCCCGCCTAGGGCAGGGCAAATCAACAATAACCTATGGCTTTGCCGATGTGGAAAAAGCTGCAAATTATGGAGCAATAGAAAAACTTCTAGTTGCTGATTTAACCTTAAGGGAAACAGAAGATGAACAAAGACTGGCACTGGAAAATTTAATGAAAAAAGTTGAAGATGCTCGAGGAGAAATAATGGTAGTAAGCACCGAACACGAAGCGGGAACAAAACTGCTTTCTCTTGGAGGAGTTGCTGCCCTTCTTCGTTTTCCGTTGCCGTGATTTTATTTTTTAAAAAATTTTATTCTTCTACGAACCGCAGGGTTGTTGTCTGCTAATTTTTTCATTGTTTCCTCAAAGGTTTCTTCAGAATTTAGTTCTTTTTCGATATATACTCCTGTTCTTCCTACTTTGTCCCGACGCAAAAGAGCCCTTACACGATCTAAAACCGTGTTTGTTGATATCGCTAATAGTTTGGCCACTTCTCTTTCCTTGTTTATGACCGTGGTTTCTACATGCCCTTCAGATGTAGGTTCAATTAACATAAGTCGTTTATCTACACCTAAAACTCGCTTATTTTCTTCAAGAATAGAAACGGTTGCTTCCCCTCCAAATCTATAAAATTCTTTTTCTACCTGCCGCATTTTAACCAAAGGAAAAGACACGCTAGTTTGGCTCTCCAATTCAATGTAAGCTTTTAACGCATACAAAGGCGTCGCTTGAATGATTTTTCTTTCCAAAACTTGAAAACCTGACCTTTCAAGGGCAGTTTCGACACTAAAAGAGGAGATTTGGTTAGAAATGAATATGTCTATGTCACTTGTTTCGGTAACATCACCTCGTGCTATGCTTCCATGAACAGTAACCTGTAAATGAGAATTTTCTAGTTTTTTCATTACTTGTAGGCTTCTTTTCCTTAATTGTTGTAAAATTTCCCAACGCGCAGAACTATACGTGACTTCTTTTTGTTCTGGTCTTATTACAGGTTTTTTTGACAAATCATTCACCTTTTTAGAGTGCTTTTCAGCCAATCCAAATAAGACTGAGAACCAGCAGTTATTGGTAATGCCAAAATCTCTGGAACTTCATAACTATGTAGTTCTTGTATTCTTTGGGTTAGTTGTTTGAACAATTTTTCACTGGATTTCATTATAACTAGTGTTTCGTTTTCTCGTTCGATTTTTTGTTTCCAATAGAATAATGAAGAAACACAATCCACAATATTAGCACATGCAATTAATTGCTCTTCAAGTAATTTGTGAGCTATGTTTTCTGCCTCTTTTTTGTTGGAGGTTGCCATTAGCACGATAATGTATGTCATTTTTTACATTAGAATTATTGCTTGAGTGATATTTTAAACTAAACTATAAAATAGTTAACCCTCAATTATTAATTTCAAATTATCAAATTGCTTAGTAATTAATGAGCTTTTCAATGAGGTTTACAAATGCTTGTAGCTGGAGTAGATGAAGCTGGTCGTGGATGTGTTATTGGTCCTTTGGTTGTTGGGGGAGTTTCTATTGAAGAAGCTGATCTGCCTAAACTGGTTGAAATTGGAGTAAAAGATTCTAAACTATTATCTCCCAAAAAGCGGGAAACCCTCGCTAAAAAGATACGAGAATTAGCTTTGAATTGTTATGTTTTACATTTGTTACCTGTAGACATTGACCATGTGGTTGAAACTGGAACAAGATTACACAAGTTGAACCGTTTTGAAGCTCAGGCAATGGCCAAAGTTGTTTCAGTTCTTAATCCAGATGCAGTATATGTTGACGCTTCAGATGTTAATGCCAGTAGGTTCGGAGAGCACATCGCAGAAAACCTTGATATTAACCCTGAAATTGTTTCTGAACATAAGGCCGACTTGAATTACCCTGTTGTTTCAGCTGCTTCTATTGTTGCTAAAGTTGAACGCGATAAAGTTATTTCTAAGTTATGTACTAAACACGGCAACTTAGGTTGTGGTTATCCTAACGACCAAAGGACAAGAAAGTTTCTTGCTGATTGGATTAAAAAATATGGTTCTTATCCTGATTTTGTAAGAAAATCATGGAAGACTGCAAAAAAAATAAAAAAAGAAACTGATTTACATCAAACTAAACTGCTTTAATTAGCTCTTTAAGTGCCTGTCGAATTGCATCGGCTACTTTTGTTCCGGGTTCCATGGGTGACAATTTGATGTTGTGTTGTTTTAAGAGTTCAGACGCTCCAAATCCCAGTTGGTTTGCAATTACCCTATTTACTTTGTTATCAACAAGCATCTTAACTGCAATAGGGCCTGCTCCGTGATGAAAGTTTGCTGCAGAATTTTCTAAGAATTTAATATTTGTTATCTGGTCGCCTTCAACGTCTAGGAGAGTGAAAATTTTTGCTCTACCGAAAACGTCTGAAATGGTGTCGTCTAGTCCTTTTTTATCTTTGGTTGCAATTGCTAATCTTAGTTTATTCAAAAAAATTCACCTCCCCCTTTACAGTTTATTTTTTTTGGTGCTTTGGCTATTTTTTGAGTTTATCTTTCAGGTCTTCAATTCTGGCTTTGACGCCGCCCATTTCTTGGTCAAGGTCTGCTTTTTCTGCTTCCAGATTTTTTTGGTAGTTTTCTAAAGCGGCAATTTCTTGTTCTGGCGACTGTCCTTGTTGTATTGGTTGACTTACTGGAACTGGAATGGGTTGAACTGCTGGCGCTGGATAAACGAATCGGCCTCTGCCATATCCTCGTCTCCATCCTCTACCAAAACCTCTTCCGCGTCCTCTGCCCCATCCTCGTCCATATCCTCCTACTGGGTTCATATATCCGGGGACGGAATATCCTGCACAGTACCCTGCACCTCTTCCGGTCATGGGTCCGGCACCTTCTGGTCCTGTTCTATCTCCTCTTGGCATATTTTCACCTCTATATTTTGTGCATATGCACATTTTTACAATTATTTGATAATGCACAAAAATATATAAGTGTTACGTTGCACTATATCTTCTGGTAATAATGTCATTTGGGCGCAGACACCGACGAGGGCAAAGAGGAAGACTTCCCAAACCAGTAACAATTCCTAATCCTGCAAAAATACGAAATTTCATTCCCCATCCAACGGCCACAGGGACCACAATAACAATAGAACCTGCCGAACTCGAAGCCATACGACTAGTAGACTTAGAAGATTTATCCCAAGAACAAGCAGGAAAAAAAATGGGCGTATCCCGCGGAACAATTTGGAGACTTGTCAAAAGTGCACGAAAAAAAGTAGCACAGGCCTTAACCGAGGGAAGACCCTTAACCGTAACAAATAATCTGTAATTGAAGCTCTTTTTTAATCTAAATTTAAAAACTTTTCAAATTTCAACTAAAAAAGATATTCACAATATAACTGTATGAATTTTTTTATACATTTTTTTAATTTCTTGCGATACTTTACTGTCAGGGGCATATTCAATTACAGGTTTTCCTTCAACCATAGCTTTAGTTACTATGGAATCAAAGGGGATTTTTCCAACAACTTCTACATTGTTAGCTTCACAGAATTCGACAATATCAGATGTGTTTTGTTCATTTAAATTATGTTTGTTTACACAAACAAGTGCGGGTATCTTAAAGTATCCAAGCAACTCTAGAGCACGTTTCATGTCGTGAATGCCTGACAAAGTAGGCTCAACAACAATTATGCCCACATCTACTCCTCCAACTGATGCAATAACGGGGCATCCAATTCCTGGTGGGCCATCGTTTATAATTAGATCACAATTGTTTTTTTCAGCAATTTTTTTGGCATTTTTTCGAACTAAGGCAACAAGTTTACCTGAGTTTTCTTCTCCGGGATTTAGCAAAGCATGAGACATTAAGCCGTATTTTGTTTTTGATATGAAGGCTTGACCTGAAACTCGTTTTTCTAGTTTTATTGCCGCTACTGGGCAAACGTAAACACAAACTCCACAACCTTCACATAAAATTGGATCTACTACTTGGTTTGCTATGGCTCCAAAGCGGCAGTGTTCTTCACATTTTTTACACTGAACACACGTATCAGAATCTATTACTGCAACTCTAGAAGCTTTGAATTCTTGGGTTTCCATAATTTTTGGTTTCAACAACAAGTGAAGGTCAGGAGCATCTACATCGCAATCAGTTAAAACAGCATTTTTTGCCAAAACAGCAAAACAAGCAGTCACACTTGTTTTTCCTGTTCCTCCTTTTCCACTTAGTATTGTCATTTCTTTAGTCATTTTTGGCACCTTTGGATTGTTTTTAGCATTTCCTGAAACCTGTTTTTCCATTCAGGCATTTTGGTTACAAAGGGAACTCCACGAGAATAAAGTTCAGCAATTTCTTTGCTGAAGGGAATTTCCATCAAAATCGGTATGTTTTCTTTTTTACAGTAATCGTAAACTTTTCTATCCCCCAAGCCTGCGCGATTTATCACTACGCCCATGGGAACTTTAAGGTCTTTTAGAACCTGTACAGTAATTTTCAAATCATGCAAACCAAAAGGAGTGGGTTCAGTAACAAGAATGCAGTAATCAGTTCTATGAACTGAAGAAACCAAAGAACAAGCGGTGCCGGGTGGGGCATCTAATATTACGTTTTTGTTGGGTTTCATTTCATTTTTTACAGCTTTTATTAGGGGCACAGCCATTGCTTCCCCAACATTAAGTTCCCCATATGATGTCTCAATTTTGTTTGCTTTGCCGCTTTTGATGACGCCGATTTGTCTTTGTTTTTCCGTTATTGCGTCTTTTGGGCAGACCAGCATGCATCCTCCACAGCTATGACATAGTTCAGGAAAAACCATAGTTGCTTTTGGTGCTATAAACAACGCGTTAAATTCACAAAATTCTGCACATTTTCCACAATGGATACAAAGGTCCTCAGAGATTACTGGAACATTACTATAAACTGGTTTTGTTTGAGTTATTTTTGGGTGTAATAAAATATGGGAGTTGGGTTCTTCAACGTCACAGTCAAGAAGTTGAACATTTTCTAACGAAAGTGCTAGATTTACTGCTACTGTTGTTTTTCCTGTTCCGCCTTTTCCACTTGCAACAGTTGTGATCAATGGTTTTCTCTTCTTTTTTACTGCTGAACGGTTTTTGTGTATCTTAATGATTGTGAGTGTGACCGCAACCTGTTGTTAATTCTTGCAGTTCGTTATTGTTGTATGCGTCGATTACTCCTTTTACTGTAGATGCCTCGGTTCGTAGAACGGCAACGCCACCTTCTTGGAACATTTGCAGGGCTCGTGAGCCTAAACCATACGTAACTAGGGCTTTGGGTTTTAGTTGCATTATTCTGTCTGGGGGCAACCCCACTCCACCGAAGTGTTCGCTAGTGTTTGCTATAGTGCCTTTACCAATAATCTTGCCGTTGTCATCTAAATCGATGATTGCGTAGAATGGGGCACGACCAAAATGTTGAGAAAGCCCCGAGTCTAGGCCTTTTTCCTCTGTAACTGGAATTACTAATCTTGTATTCATTTCCTTTGCACCTCCATGTACACTTTCTATAATTATTGTCCTTTACCTACTCCTTTTCCCATTCCAAAATGTCCACCGACAGTTGGATTGGCTGTCTCTTGGAGCTCGCCATTTTTGTATTTTTCTACAGCTTTGTTTATTTTACCTGAAACACCTGTTATTACCTTTATTCCTGTTGTAGACAAAACATTGAAAGCGTTAGGTCCAACGTTACCTGTTATTACTACTTTGCATCCGCTGTTTACTATTGTTTGAGCTGCTTGAATTCCTGCTCCATGAGCAGCGTTCGTAGAATCGTTCGAAACTACCTCAAATTTCATGGTTTCGGAATCAACTATCACAAAATATGGGCATCTTCCAAACCTTGAATCCACGTTAGCATTCAAGCTGTTTGAAGATGCTGAAACACAAATTTTCATTTCAGTTTTTCTCTCCTATTTATTCTGTTTTTTATTATTCAAGAAATCTTCAACTTTTTTTACGATTTCTTTGAAAGCTTTACTCGCAGAGGAATCTGGATATCGTTTCAGGAATGATGTTCCTTTATCTGCTTCTTCACAAATTTTAGGATCCATTGGAATTTGTCCCAGAAAGGGAACGTTCAATTCTTCTGCTATTTTTTTTCCTCCACCTGAACCAAGAATGTTAACAGTTTCTCCACATTTAGGGCAAACAAACCCACTCATATTTTCCACTATGCCGATAACGGGAATTTTCATTTGACGCGAAAAACTAACTGCTTTTTTAACCACATCTCCTGAAACTTGTGAGGGAATAGTAACAATTATTGTGCCGTCCATTTCAGGAATTAATTGCATTGTGCTCAGGGGTTCATCTCCTGTTCCTGGAGGTGCATCAATGAACAAGAAGTCAAGTTCACCCCATATGAAATCGGACAAAAACTGTTTGATTGCGCGCATCTTCAGTGGACCGCGCCATACGATGGGGGTTTCCTGGTTTGCTAT
>Ga0272443_10007840_pt1 | contig 10084 bp, 15 predicted proteins | sample SSMAcet12_FD_193581 | JGI IMG/M metagenome (GOLD analysis project Ga0272443, IMG submission 193581) | Marine sediment archaeal communities from Little Sippewissett salt marsh, Falmouth, MA, United States - SSM-Acet-12 | ecosystem: Environmental > Aquatic > Marine > Wetlands > Sediment ... | reverse complement strand
AAATTTTGCAATTTACAATTTATATTTTGAATCTTTAAATTGACCTGATTTCTAACTACTAAACAAAAATATTAAATTAATGAAATCGACGATGGCAGTTAAAGAATATATTTATCCAGCTTCTGATTTCTTACATCTGACTTCCGGCCTCTTTAATTCTTGTGACTTTTTTCAATTCAACATTACCCGCAAATAATTTTATCTATTGTTTTTTAAAAGGGCGGGCGCAAGACCCGCCCCTACGTATTTGTCTTTTTTCTTATTTCTTTTTTTTGGCTGTGTGGCCTGCCGTCCCTCGTCTTTCGGTTTTCAAGACGCAGGCGGTTTTCCTGCATTCACTTTTCACTTTTTACTTTATCCTTTTTACTTCCGCCGCAGGCGGTTAAGGCCAGAGGCTTAATCCTGTATCAGGATCAGGTTTTCTTTCAAATTCCGCACCGGTCAATTCCCGGACAAAATATTCAGCGGCAAATATCTTTGTGCCCGGCATAAGGTGGCCGCCATAGCATTTGCCTTCATGGTCAGCCAGGGTTATGTGTGCATGAACAAAAGGCTTTTTGTCCTTTAAGGAAATATTGCCCATGCAGCCGGTTATCTCCAGTTTTTTCTTTAGATCAAGGCAATTGATATATATTTTATTTTCCTGATCATAATAACCCATTTTAGCGCAGGTCACAGCCCCTACCAGATTAAACACTCCCAGAGAAATACCTTCTTTCAGGCACAGATCAGTTAAAGACTGCAGCAGGTCAGCCTGATATAAAAATCTTCCGATAAAATTACGTCCTGATTTTACTTCCATAGCTGTATCTCCTGATTTATTTATTTTCTAAAGGACAGGTTTTGATCCCGATAACGGAATACAGACCGCACCAGCCCAGGGCAGCTGTACCGAGTAAAGGTATGGACAGCAGTCCCCACCATGATCTGTAATATATACCCAGCACTGCAGCAGCGGTTCCCAGTACCAAACGTATGGCCCTGTCTGTTTTACCGATATTTTTTTTCATCTTTACCCCCTTTGCTTAAACGCGGATTTACGTGAATCGAGGATCCAGCATCCCGAAGCTTTGCGTGTCCTGAGTAGTTCGACTAATGCTCACTACAAGTATGTCGAAGGGTCCGGGACAGGTCGAGCATCCTTTATTTTTCCGCCGCAGGCGGTCCTCTCTCCTCTCTCATTTCCCGGCTGTGGTCTGTGGTCTGTCGACCGTGGTCTCTTTCCCCCCTTCACTTTTTACTTTATCCTTTTTACTTTTTACTTCCGCCGCAGGCGGTCCTATTGCCTATTGCCTATATAATTATAGATCCAGGCAAAAACAGCGCCGCAGACAAACCCGTCGATAAAGCCCCAGACAACACCGACCGCTATCCCGGCTGCACTTGTTGAATAACCGATGTAGATCGAGCCCAGAACACTGACCAGAATGCTGCCCCAGTCAAAAAACAAAGCACCCAGGCCTAAAAAAAACATCATAAAGGCCCATAAAATTCCCGCAGCCATAGCACAGGCTTTTACTTTTAATTTTCTCATTATTTTCCTCCCGATTAAAAGCTGTAAGTCTTAAAACGCAGGTCCTGAGTCAAATACAAATTTTACTCTGCGCGCTTCCGCACGCAGTATCTTAACATTCCCCATGCGGAAGCATGGGGTGCAAATGTCCTACTTTTCATAATATACTGGCTAATAATTCGCGCCCTAAGGCGCATCAGTCTTTCCACTTCCACCAGTATAAAAGCTGAGCATAAGGTTTTTTTTCCGAAGCATAATAAACGGCACAGCGGAATTGATAAAGCAGACAGCGGTCCAAAGGCTGTTTTTTTCTATAACAAAGACGCTGATAAAGATCATCGGGATTTTTATCTTTCAGATCAGCCAGAGAATGTATACCTGCTTCCCTGAGATATTGAGCTCCTTTTTTCCCGATACCCGGGATCGAGGCTAACTGGTCAGTCTGCAATCTTTTTTTTGGTTTATACATATTTATGAGCTCTTATTTTTTCCAGCCAGTCATTCAGAGCCAGCCCGAATTTTTCTCTGGCCAGATTATTCTCCTCACTGAACAATGATTCCCGGGAAAAGACATATCTCATCCTGGCTTCGGCATTATCATGCATGATCCGTTCCAGAGGCTTGACCGCATTCACAGTATCACTTTTTCCGTCCCAGAAGTCATTGACCTCTGCTCCGGCAGCTTTTAAAGGCGTGTCCCAGGTAGCATCCAGCAAACGCCATTGCCCCCGGATATAAGCTTTACAGGCCAGATGATAGTCGGGAGGAAGTTTTGCAGCCTTTCTTTTTAATCCTGCCGGCCAGGTCAGGGCCTGGTCCTTCCAGGAAAAAACAAAACTGACATATCTGACAGGGATATTAAGCAGTTGAAACATTTTGCCCAGAAGAAAATGCTTGGGAGAACAAGACCCTTTTTGGCAGGCCAGCATATCCTGAGGACCGGTATACGGGTTCATCAGCTCCGGGATCAGAGCATAGGGAATATCGCGGACATGATTAAACACAGAAATGTGCTTTTCCGAATGATCAAGACCTTTTGTCCAGGACTTTAAAGTCAGGGCAATCTTTTCAGTACCGGAACAATCCATATTTCCCCTTTCAAATGGATTGTAACTCCTGAAAAAATAAAGTCAAGTTTCAGCCTCAACAGACATTCTTTATTTATCCGGCCTTATTTACAGCATTTGCAAATATAGCCTAAATGGCTACCGGCATGAGGAGTATAAATAGAAAAAGTTCTGCTGCAACCATATGAATACAGCGTAGGACCAGGATCCAAGTCACTCTGTCTCCAGAAAACGCATTCAGTGCAGACCGCCCCTTGATCCTCGCATAGTTCTGTGCAATTCGTAAAGGGAGCAGGATTATAAGCATTGATAGGGGTTTCCGTGCATTCCAGGCCTCCTCCGCCGCCGGATTCTTCGATCTGAGCTTCCAAATCTGCTTTCAGATCGTCAAGCTGAGACTGCAGAATTACTTTCTGCCAGCCTTCAGCTGCAGTGTAATAATAGAAATTACCGTCTGTATCAAGCACTAATTCCCCTTCGTCCGGATCGGAAATACCGGCTCTATCCACAGGCTTAAAGACCACACCGCGCGATACTTCCACCTGGTTATAGATCCCTTTGGGCGAAGGATAATAAGTAGACATAGAAAGGGTTTCCTGGCCTGAGACCATAAAACTAAGCGGCAAAAATAAAAACAAAATCAAAATAATTCGCAGCATACTACCCCCTTTTAAAAAAAAGGCAGAAGCGAACGGCACAAGCTTCTGCCTTTATATTATCTGTCCTTAGAAAGAATCGCTGCGTCCGCCGCCGAAATCACTGCGCGGCTTTCTCTGCTGAGCCTTATTGACCCTCAAAGGACGGCCGTTTAATTCCTGATCATTCAAAGCATCTATTGCCTGCTGCGCTAATTCAGCAGTCTCGAATTCGGCAAATCCGAACCCTTTTGATCTGCCGGAATATTTATCGGTTATAACTCTCACATCCTGAACAGCAATACCTTTATCTTCGATAAACTGTTTCAGGTCTTCGCCTTTAACTCCGTATTCCAGGTTCCCTATGTACAACTTTTTTTCCTCTTCCATTATGCTTTTTCTCCTCTTCAAAAATGTTGCAATGAACATGTACCTGTCCGCAGACCATAAGTGTCGTTTACTTTTACAGCGGACTTTTATCTATTGTGCCGTTCCCTAAACCCTTCTTGTCAAACCGGCTTACTTACTCAAGCCAAGCGGTTTATTAAATTTTATATCATGATTTTTCTTTTTTTCCAAGATAAATTTTAACGGTTATTTACACGGCAGGATTGAAAAAGCTCAGCCAGATGATAGAATAAATTCAGCTCAGCAAAAGGAAAAAAATGATTTCACACATACATATCAATAATTTCGGGTTGATCGATGAATTGCAGATAGACCTGAAAGCAGGACTGAATATTTTCACCGGAGAAACCGGTGTCGGCAAATCCATACTGATCGATGCCCTGCGCTTTTGTCTGGGCGACCGGATCTCCGGAGTCAGGATCAGAGACAAAGAAAAGCCCTGTATTATCGAAGCTGTCTTTGAAATACCGGAACAAATGCTGCAAAACTGCACTCTGCTCCGGGAATTCGTTACCCAAGATGAGCTTTTGCTGGTCATCAGACGAACACGCACCCCTGAAGGAAAAACACAGAATAAAATAAACGGACTTACCGTAACCCTCAGCCAGCTCAAAAATCTGGGAGACCTGCTGATCGATTTTCACGGTCCCCATGATCATCAGCTTCTTTTTTCCCGGGAATCGCATCTGGGCCTGGTAGACAGATTTTCTCCCAAAAACAAATCGACCGAAGCTTATTCTGAAGCTTTTGCTGAATACAATTCGATCCGCCAGAAACTGGACCGGCTCAAAACAATGGCCCAAAACCGGGTCCGGGAACAGGACTTACTGGCCATACAGATAAAAGACCTGGAACAGGTTTCTCTGAAAGAACAGGACTATCAGCAGCTTCTGGCTGAACGCAGCCGCATCAATAACTTTGAAAAAATATTCGAATCAGCAAAAGAGATCCTGGAACTTATGGAAAATGACGATACAGGCATACGTACCTGCCTGAGCAGGGCCTTTGCTCCCCTTAAAATCCTGGCCGGTTTGGACAAATCCCAGGAAAACCTGCTTTCTTTACTGGAAAATATTTCTCAAAACAGCGCAGAACTTATCTCTGAACTGGAATCCTATATCTCCTCTCTTTCTTTTGAACCTGAACAAGCTGATGAAATTAACCGCATTTATACCTGTTATCACGAAATTCTGCGTAAATACGGGCCTGACCTGAAAAATGCCGAAGATTTTTATAATAATGCAAAAGAAAGATACAATAATCTGATCAATCTGAACCAGAATACTGAAGATCTGGAGCAAAAACTGGCCCGATCGCGTCTGGGCCTGGAAGATCTGGCAGAAACAATCAGCAGACAAAGAAAGAAAAATGCTGTTTTCTTAAAAAAAGCCATAGAAAGAGAACTTAAAGAACTGGGCATTATAAATATCCGGTTTGAATGCCGGGTAGAACCCTGTGATCTGGGCCCTTCAGGCCGGGATTCTGTAGAATTCTATATCAGCCCTAATCTGGGAGAAGAGCTGAAACCTTTATCTCAGATAATTTCTTCAGGAGAAGCAGCCAGAGTTATGCTGGCATTAAAAAAAGCATTAACTGATGTTGATCCTGTGCCGGTACTGATCTTTGACGAAATCGATGCCCAGATCGGCGGCAGATTAGGTACGATTACAGGGAAAAAACTGAAAGAGCTTTCCTCCTGCCGTCAGGTCATACTGATAACTCACCTTCCCCAGATCGCCAGTTTTGCCGACCTGCACCTGAAAGTAAACAAAGAGGTCAAAAACAAACGCACTTTGACTAAGGTCTCGCCTTTGCTGAAAAAAGAAAGAATTCAGGAACTGGCGCAGATGATGAGCGGAAAAGCAAAGACTAAGGTCTCCCTTGAACATGCCGCAGACATGCTGGCTAATGCGGAAAAACCCGCTGCTTCGCAGCAGGGTATAGCGGATAGCGAATAGGGGCGTGTTTCGCACGCTGATTACACAGATTTCCCGACGTGCCTAAATAGCGGGGAAATTATCGTCGATATTTTCCCCTAAAGCAGCCGGGATGTTGCCCAAATTTCTATTATACTGTTTATTTGGGCGTCCAAAATCACGATTACACAGATCATTTTACGTGGCAAATGTTTAATTTCTAATTTCGCAGGGGTCGAGCCGTGTCTCGACCCGAAACATAAAATAAAAAATCAAATAATTACAAAAAAATAAATGGGCAGACACATGGGTCTGCCCCTACATATCACAAATAATTATATTCGCGTAAATTAGCGTTCTTCTTCAATCTCTTCGTACTCAGCGTCTATGATCGTTTCTGAGGTTTCATTGCCCTGAGCCCAATCCTGTCTGTTTTTTTGCTCCCGGGAAGCCTTTGCCCGGCCTGACCAGGCTTGTACCAGCAAAGAAAAAACTCTGAAAATGATAGTAACCAGGCAATAGAAAAAAATTAAGCGGACAAAAAGATAAAGCATTAGCTTGGTTCTTATTCCCGGGAAATACCTAAAATCTTATAATGCAGAGTCCGGGCCGGGGCCTTGATCTCGATTTCATCTCCCGGTTTATGGCCGAGCAAAGCTTTCCCTACAGGCGAAGATATGGATATTTTATCCTGATCAAAATCAGCCTCTTCCTCACAAACCAGGATATAAGAGAATTCATCACCGAAATCAAGATCTTTAAGCTCAACAGTTGCCCCCACTCTGGCCTCATCCGCGGAAATATTTTCATGATCGATTATCCTGGTCCGGCTTAATTTATCTTCCAGCTGAGAAATACGGTGTTCATTGATAGCCTGAGCATCTTTGGCTGAATCATATTCGGCATTTTCACTCAAATCACCCTGCAGCCGGGCCTGTTCAATAGCCCGGGAAAGTTCTTTGCGCCGTATATTCTTTAAATAATCCAGTTCCTGACAAAGCTTTTCATATCCCTGCTGAGTAATATATATATCTTCCATGGTCTCCTCCCTGTTCGGATATTAAGACAACTGCTAAACCGGTCTACCTCAAAATTTTAAACATTTCCCGCCAGATGTCAAGAATAAGTACCAAAATAAAAAAGGATTAAAAACCGGACAGGATAAAAAAAAAACCGATAAGGGTCACAGGCTGCAGCCCAGCCGCCGTAGCGATTCTGAGTGCCTCACTTGCCCTAAACAGCAACGGCTTCTCAAACCGCCTTAGGCCTGTCGGCTTTGCGAGCTCCACTTTCGTGAGAGTTTGCCCTTACCGGCACCCTCATGTATACAATATTCAAATAATTATTTCAAGCGGGAAAAAACAATATTTTGTTTTTCAGGATGTTTTCTGTCCCGGATTTCCGTTTTCCTCTCTGTCTGTGGCAAACCCGTTTTACCTTGCAAGTCAAAACAAAAAAATGTTATAAATTAAGAAAAAGGAGAACATCTATGACAGAAGGAGTAAACCCGCTCAGCAGGCAATATCCTGACCTGACTAAGGTGGAACTGTTTAAAAACTTAAATGTAATTTATGAAAAAGTTTCTACGGATGATCATCCGGCCTCAAATCAGGGCGACATTTATGATGTAGTGGAAATAAGTTCAGCCGGGCTCGATAAAAAAGAAGAAATGGCTCAACGGCCGGCTGTAGTCAAGATCAAAAGTAATCCTGTTTAAAAATTATCTTACTGTATCCTGCTCCAGCTTTTCCTTTATTCCGGAAAGGACCTTATCTAATTTTTTCTGAAAATCTTCGGTGGTAAACGGCTTCATCAGATAATCATCGGCCCCGTGCTCCAAGACATCGGTTATTTTACCGGTCATTGATTCTCCCGAAGCCATAAGAATCGCAATATCCTCTTGCGGTCTTTCCGCCCTGACCCTCTGGATAAAAGCAAATCCGTCTATGTCGGACATATGCCAGTCGCAGATAATGCAGTGTATATCCTTATCTCTGCTCATTACCGCCAAACCCTCTTTGCCTGATTCTGCTTCGTAAATGGTCCCGCTGAACCCAAGCAGTTTCAAGATCCGCACAGTAAAAGTCCTTACCGGAATATCATCTTCTACTACCAGAAATTTGATCCTGTTTTTCCAGTTTTCCGGTTTATCACCCATTGGTCTCTCCTTTCCTGTTGAGATTAAAATTTCAGCAGCTCTCCGGTTTATGCTCAGACAGGCGCAAAGGAAGGATCACACTGAAAGTCGACCCCTTGCCCTCATTGCTTTTTACGGCCATGATCCCGCCGTGTTCCTCCACTATCCCTTTAGTTATTACCAGGCCCAGCCCTGTGCCCTTGATCTGGCTGACTGCATCAGATCTCGCCCGAAAAAATTTCTCGAATAAATGGTTCAGAGTTTCCTGGGACATACCCACTCCGGGATCAATAACATCCACCTGCAGATTACGTTCTTTGACATAAGCCCGCAGTTTTATCGTTCCTCCCTCAGGGGAATATTTAACCGCATTATTTATCAGATTAATGAAAACCCGGACCATCTGGTCCCGGTCCAGCCAGAGAGCCGGCAGGCCCTCCTCCAGATCAACAAAAAAAGAATGTCTGGCTTTATCAATGACCGAAACTTTCAGAACATCATAAAGTATATCCTTAACCGAACAAAGCACAGGTCTTAAATGAAGGTTGCCTGATTCGATCGAAGCTACATTAAGCATATCATTGATCATATTGGTCAGACGCAGACCTTCCTGTTTTATGATCCGGACATATTCAGTCTCCTCTTCATCCAGTTTTTCTCCCGAAAACTGAAGCAGGACATCGGCATACCCGCAGATACTGGTCAGCGGCGCTTTCAGATCATGCGATACAGTGGAAATAAACAGGGATTTAAGCTCATCCAGTTCACGCATCCGTTCCAGTTCCTGAGAAGCGGTCATTTCTTTAAATACAATTACCATGCCGTAGATGATACCGCCGGTTTCGCACAAAAGAGAACTGGATACAGCTGCCGTTATCTGGACCCCGCCGGAAAGAGATAAACGTAAAGTACGCTCCAGCATATAGCCTTTATCTCTGGTTTCCTGAATAACCCGGCTAAGGCTGCCTTCGATATTTTCGCTTAATACCTGCCGGTAAGTCCTGGCCTGCGGTTCAGGATCAGTGATGTTTAAAAAAAAAGAACAATTGCGGTTAATTCCTATTATCCGGTCTTCTGTGTCCAGGATCAAAATGCCGTAAGGAAGGGTTTCCGCCAGCATCCGGGTAAATTTTAATTGTTCGTCCGTAAACTTCATTATTGTATAAGGTCTGTAAACACCCGTGACTTTTCCAGTTCAGGCGTTACTTCATCGATTATCTCATCAATAGTCTCAAGTTCCAATCCCAAAGCAGACCAGGCCTCTTCAGACAGATCAGGGATCATCTCATCACCCCCTGACCCGATTTCCAGAGACCGGGCAAGAATATCAGCCAGATGCACGACAGAGGCAGATTTAAAATACTCTTTGGCCAGAACCGGATTATGATGAAAGGCAGTGGTAGCAAGGAGCATTTCAGGAAATTTCCATTCCCGCAAAAGAACAGTGCCGAACTCAGTATGATCAAAACCGAATAGATTTTCCTCTGCCTGACGGATAAGGACCTTGTCTTTTTTTACTGAAACTATAACTTCCCGGAATTTTTCCGGTAAATATTTAAAAATAATCACTTTCCCTATATCATGCAGAAGTCCGGCAGTAAATATCTCTTCCTGACTGATGCCGGACAATTTTTTGCCGATTATTTTAGCAATGGTGGCTACAGCCAGAGAATGTTCCCAGAAAGTGATCAGGCTGAATCCGGAACAAGAAGACTCTTCAGTAAACATCCGGGCCGCAGTCATGCTCAAGACAATATGATGAATACCGTTAAATCCGATCACCACTATGGCATGAGGTATAGTCACTATCCTGCCGGAAAGACCGTAAAAAGAAGAATTAGCAATGCGCAGGATGTTAGAACAGATAGACTGGTCAGAGGAAAGGATCCGGGCCAGATCATTGGCACTGGAACGGGGGTCATACAGCTTATCGCGTAAAGAGAGATAAAGCGTAGGCAAAGTCGGCAGATCGCCGATCTCTTTGATAAAACTTTTTATCTCTTCCTGATTCACTTAATTTCCTTTTTAATTTTTAATTTCAAAAAACGCTTGGCGCATTTTGAAATATGAATCATTACCTCATTGCCGGCAAATCTGCGGAATTTACTGTCGATCCTGGCTTCGATCTGTTCAAATTCTTTGCCATAGACTTTATCGTCCAGAGCTTCTTCTGTTTCCCTGCCGCCGTCTCCCTGCACATAAACCAGAGCAGCACCGGTCTGTTCCAGACGGGAGATCAGGGCTTCGCTTAAAGAAGTACCTTCAGCTACCAGCAAACGCCCGGAATCGTCTTTCAGATCCTGGGCCAGGACCATTCCGGGGATCAGTTCATTTATTCTTTTTTTAATCATGGCCTTTTAACTAAAAACAGTCTCAGCCGTCAGCGTTTTGTTCGATATAGGCCTTTA
>Ga0272443_10007839_pt1 | contig 10085 bp, 32 predicted proteins | sample SSMAcet12_FD_193581 | JGI IMG/M metagenome (GOLD analysis project Ga0272443, IMG submission 193581) | Marine sediment archaeal communities from Little Sippewissett salt marsh, Falmouth, MA, United States - SSM-Acet-12 | ecosystem: Environmental > Aquatic > Marine > Wetlands > Sediment ... | reverse complement strand
TGGACCAAACGTACTTCATCCGTCCTGCTATTAAGGGTTCCGAGGGAAGATTAGTACATCCGGCTTGGGGAGGCGAGTGTACGTTCCTAACTGATACCGGCTGCGAGCTACGGTTAGAGGATCGTCCTGCAAACTGCCGGCAACTGGTGCCGAAGACAGTACGTAAAGATTACTGTACAGACGTAATGACCAAACAGGCTAGAGTCTTTCGTTGGGCTGAGTACCAAGGTGTGATAGAGGACATAATAAGGAGGAAGCGGGATGGATAAACACTTCTACACTTCAGAGCAGACAGCTTTCCTTGTGTTGGAAATTGATAAATTACGCAATGAGAGCTACACGATTAATGAAGCAGTTGAGGTTGTACTACCCATGTTCAAGGAGCGTTGGCCTAAGTTTACTGGCACCCTAATAGCACTAAAGCACAAGTACTACTACGCCAAGAAGGTACGTAAGATAGATGTTGAAGGAGGTAAGACCGGTCACATTGTTGTTGAACGGAAAGGCGAGAAGTGGTGTCAGGTATTCCCATCACTTGAAGAGGCGATGAAGTCCGTTAACGGGGACATGAGTAGATACAGTTTCTACTCAGCAAAACCCATCAAGATCAAGACGAAGACCGTTTACGCTGTGGAGGGGTGATGATGAAGACCAAAGCTGTTAGCGTACTCCCGAAGTGTGATATCTGTGGCAAGGATGCCGAGTATGATGCTCCCACTACACGTGGGCCATGGGCTAACTTGTGCCAGTTACACTATCAAATTCATGGTGTAGAGGGCATGGGTACCAAGTTCAAGAAGCGTGATCCTAAGGATGACAACAAGAACAAGAAAGTTGTTAAGGCTAAGATTCTTTCATCAATGGAGGAACTGTGTTTCGACTCAGTAATGGAAGTGGAATGCCCATCATGTGGCGAGGGTCGATCAGCGGAGCCTGACGCGGACTACACGTTTGTTTGCGAGGGCTGTGGACAGAAGTGCAAGATTGTTAATCCTTTGTTCTAGGAGGACTAAAATGCGCACACCAACATACTTGTCGCCAACTTCAGTAAGCCTGTTCTTCAGCGATAGAACGGAGTTCTATCTTCGTTACATGGCTGAGAACAGGCCGCCAAGGATTCCTCAGACCAAGCCGATGTCAATTGGTTCAGCGTTTGATGCATATGTTAAGGCATATATCGACCATATGTTGTTTGGTGGTCGGGAAGAGTTCGCGTTCGAGGCCCTGTTCGAGTCACAGGTTGAACCTCATAATCGTGACTGGGCACGGGAACACGGTGAGCACGCCTTCAACTGTTACAAGGAGTCGGGTGCGCTTGCGGACCTCATGCTCGAACTTAGCAAAGCAACATATGAGCCGAGGCTTGAGTCAACTGTGCAGGATACCGTGAATATCAATGGCACGGATATTGTCTTGCTTGGGAAGCCTGACCTCTATTTCATCGTAAATGATTCTCATATCCTGTTGGACTGGAAGGTTAATGGTTACTGTGGCAAACGCTCTACGTCACCTAAGCCCGGATATGTTATGTGTCGAGGTAGCTGGGGACGTGGCAACGGGTCGCCACATAAGGATGCCCACTTAATGACCATACATGGTGTCAATGTTAACATAGCCACAACGCTCGAACAGATCTTCGAGCAATGGGCGTGTCAGCTTTATATCTATGGTCGTGTGTTGGGTGAAGAGTCCGGTTCACAGTTCATCGCTGGCATCGAGCAGCTTGCGTGTAAGCCGGGCAATGAAGGATTCGCCAATATTCGAGTGGCGAGTTTCCGGTCACGCATAGCTAGCGAGTACCAGAAGAAGATAGACGATCAGCTAATCACTGTGTGGAATGCTGTCCAGACTAGGCACATCTTCACTGACCTCTCGGTTGAAGAGAACGCCGAACGCTGCACACAACTTGATGAATACCACCTTGCTTTCGATGGAGGCAGCAATGATCCGAAAGATCAGTGGTTCAAGAGTGTTACGCGAGAGTCGGACTACAATGGATAGTGTGGTCCAGTTCGACACAATCATACAGTACAAAGTGTCTGGTGAGAAGGTCGAACACCACATAGCACCAAGCTACACCAACAAGGAAAGGCTTGAGCTTTTTGCTAAGCTTCTTGGTGGTGAATTGTGTGGTCTTGAACAACCTGAGCTGTTCATTACCATCTTCGTTAAATGTAACAGTGACGTACTGACGGATGGTATGAATGATGCAGCTACACAATTGTGCGGGATGCCTGTGGCTGGTGATGCTCTGATCGTTGCCAAACAGTTGATGGACGAGTGGAATAGTTGAGTTGCTTGGGGCCGTGGCGGAACGGCAGACGCATCGGACTTAAAATCCGTGGGGCGCAAGCCCGTGTGGGTTCGAATCCCACCGGCCCTACCAAGCTAAGGAGGAAAGATGATTAACATAACAGTCTACCCTGTAATTGGAGGCTGCTACTTAAAGCAGATCAAAGGAACACTGAAAGAGATGCAGGAGATTGTTGGGGGATACATCGAGGCTGTACACATACCGGGTAGGGTTGTAGTTGTTGATGAAGAGGGACTGTGCAAGAACAAGCGTCCGAATCCTTTTCTCTCAACAATTTGTGGCCGGCCTATTGTCGGTAATGGGTTCATCATAAACGAGAAGGACTGGAATAAGTGTTAGGGCTAATCCTTATCGCCCTAATAGCGGCAATAGTACTGGCTTGCATTAGGGAGGAGATGAGGGAAGACCCAATAGGTTGCATAATGTGGGTAGCCTTCTTTGTGTTCTTGTTGATACTCAATGCTATAAGGGGCTGTGATGCTAACACTTAAGGATGCACTTGAACAGTGTCGTAATCTTTGGGCGTTGATACGAGATAGGGAGTGTACAAATACTGTAGGTAAAAAGTATGCAGCATATGATTTAGGTATCGGCGACTATTATCACAGATGCCCACTGTGTCAGTGGACGCTGGAACAATCAACTAAGGACATACCTGATGTTGACTGTACACTGTGCCCGATACTTGAGGCATGGGGTAAAAATAGTTCACAGTACAGGTATGCGTGTCTGAACTACAGTAGCCCATACCGTGCGTTCGAGTTTGGGCGCGGGACGCCGGAACTTGCTAATAAGATTGTTGAAGCCTGTGAAGCCAAGATTAATAGCCTACAATAGTATGCATAACGAGCTTAAGGTTATGCTGTCAGGCATGAAAATCTACACCTACTATAATGTTAGTCCCGACATGCGGGACAGGTTGGCTAGGTTCCTTAAGTACGGGCAGATCGCAAAATTCTACAGGGCAATTAGGAGTCTTTAAGATGGGCATGGACGTATACGGGGTAAAGAATCCTGATGCCTACTTCCGTGCAAGTGTATGGAGTTGGCGTCCACTTAACTACCTGATGCGTGGCATCGAGGCCATAACCGATGAACAGTATGAAAATATGGGTTACAATGATGGGTATGCTGTTGATGAGGAACAGTGTAAAGATATAAAAATCAAGTTGCAAGCATGGTTAGACAAGCATCCGAATTTGGATAGCTTTGGTCTGACACTGGATAATAGTGAGACATGTGAAGGTGAATTGCTCAATGTACTTGGATTTTGCCACGATAGCTATACGTTATATCGTGATCGACTAAAAGTATTCATAGAATTCTTGGATACTTGCGGAGGGTTTAGAGTATGGTGAAGGGATTCTTTCGTCCTTGGCTTATCGCGTATGTCTTGGGTACATCAGCTATCTTCATCGGCTGCATTACCCTCTCTCCCAGACCAAGACATATAGATACCCTTGGCGTGATGATACTCTTGGGGACTCTTTGGGGAATGTTTTGCGTGATGATGAACGGGAGCCAGAGTGATGCGCTGTAATGAATGCAAGAAGCCCATCGATCATGATCGATATATGGTACGCTTGGGGAATAGAACATATCACCAGAAGTGCTGGGACAAGGTGCGTTGTGATGGATGCGGGGAACTTATACAGGTGCCTCCAGCTATCGGAGGCGCGGTTGCATCTGTTGAGAACAGAACGTACCACGTGGAATGCTGGAGGAAGATAGAAGAACCGCTTGAACGCATGTTGAAGGACTTAGAAAGTGGTGGGCTGCGGGATGCAGTATGTGCAGCCATAAAGACTTACTTGGAGGCAGATGATGAATAAATCACTTGAACGAGCCGTAGCGGCGGTGATCGAGGATGCTTGCATATTCACGCAAGACGGTGTCGAGGAAAGCGACGTGCCACACATCGTTAAGGTTGCCGTAAAGGCGTACCTTGAGGATGCGCCACAGGTGGTGATTACTAATTGTGAGAACTATGGTGGTAACTGTGGACTCTATTATAGTGACGAATTCCACGGATACTGCATCCTTGGCTTGGGGAAACCCAAAAGCAAGGACGACTACTGCATGAACATAGGTCCGAGGTGCCCGGGTCCTGGTACCTGTCGTGTCGTGAAGGAGCCTGAGTGATGGACGCTGCAGAACATAGCGAGATGATTATTAAAGCACAAGAGGATTGCCCAGGATGCAAGGGGCTGGAGGCCCGCGAGAAGATGGTTAAGGATATGTGTGAGGCGCAGGTAAAATGGCATCGTGAGTCTGCGCCCTACGCAAATGGCGGCTGTTTGTGTTATGCGTGCCAGCTAGCGGATAGGATTCTCGCCGCGCTGGCCGAGCGCGGGGGTGAGTGATGACTGAGAGAATCAGAACCAGATGTCCGTCATGCGGACATGACACGCTGTTCATCGGCAATGGTGGGCACCTGACATGCTCGCTGATCGGATGCAAGCAGCCGGTGGTAGAACGGGCGATAGACGACCTCCGCGCCGAGGTGGAGCGGCTGAAGGAAGTGATATCCACGCTACAGGGTGACGCCGCAAAGTTCTGCGAGGGGCAGAACAGGAACTATCGCCGCGCCGAAGACCTAGAGGCCAAGCTGGCGCGGTGCCAAAAGGCAGTATGCCTACTCAACTCGATGGTTCTATCCAGCGAGCAGCACAGCGACCAGTCACGCGAGGTCGTCCGCGTCGTCGCGCTGGAGGCCACGAAGGCCGGGGGTGAGTGATGCATAACCCAATAAATTGCCACAAGTGGTGTGGTGCGCTGCGATTCAAGGGCAAGGACTCTGGCGGGTCATCCTTTCGAAACTGGTGTGCGCTATTCTTTTACCGCGGAGTCTTCGCTGGATATAAGAATCATAAACCGTGCGCTTATTACCTCACGGCAGGACCGGATACAAAGTGGCGCAAAGGATGTCAAGATTCGCGTGCGCACGGCAATCCATTGCCGCGTCCGGTAACAGGGGAATTGCGTAATGTGTCAGATGCGCCAGAGGAGATACGAGCGCAGCTATTACGCCTAGTAGAAGATGCTTACAAAGTTGTAGCTGAATACAGCGCGGAGCACGAACGGTGGAAGGATAACGAAAAACAGAAGATGTTCGCGGCATATAAAGAGAAAGAACGTGCTCAAATAGCAGCGTGGACCGAGCGCAACGAAGGGGTGAGTGATGGCTGAACGTGAATGCGTCTTCGATGGAGAGTGCATAGCTCTATTCAGTGACGGAACGATTGGTATTTCTGATGGTGTTGGCTTTATTGATGAGCTGTCTGCAGAACAGACTGAGGAGTTACGCCAAGCTCTTAATGCGCTGGCCGAGCGGCGGGACGCTGAAGCACATAGCGAGATGATTATTAAAGCACAAGAGGACTGTCCACCGAAGTGCACATGGACCGAAGACGAAAACGGCGCATGGGAAACAGAATGCGGAGGAATATGGGAATTCGTAGAGGGGGCCCGGGCGAAAACGGGGTGCGGCATTGCGGATATTGCGGGGCGGTGATTGTGCCAGTGGCTTACAACGAAGAAGGTGAGTGATGGGAATAACAGTTGACCAAATCATGTCGTGGGAGCCGTGCGAGGAATACCCACGCGAGCGAGTCGCGGAATTGTTCGGCGGCCACGAATCGGTGGACATACTTGACGTACTGCGTTGCGAGGGCGTGCCCGTTTGTGACCGGCTATGGGTTGCCATTCGCCCCGGCACGTTGCCAGAATCGGTGCTGCGGGAGTTCGCGGCGGGTTGCGCATGCCGCGCGCTTGAGCTACACGGCGACGGCCTAACAGCGGATCAGCGCGACGCGTGCCTATGGGCGATTGATACCGCTATAGCACTGGCGTGTGGAGCAGATGTTCCAGACGATGCGAGGGATGCGAGGGATGCAGCGAGGTATGCTGCGAGGGATGTAGCGATGGGTGTAGCGATGGGTGTAGCGATGGGTGTAGCGGAGGCTGCAGCCCGCGCTGCAGCGTGGGCTGCGAAGGATGGTGTGAGGGATGCAGCGGCGGGTGCTGCGTGGAAGGCGGCGAGTGCTGCAAGGGATGCGGAATGGGATGCGAGGGATGCGGCGTGGAAGGTGGCGTGGAAGGGGGCGTTGTCTGCGCAGTTGGCGTATCTGTGTGAACTGGTAGGGGGTGAGGAATGATTAATGAAGCTAGAGAACAAGAATGCGCTGAGTGTGCTGAACTGAAGACAGCTATCAAGAGATTGGAGGCTGAGGCTCAAGTAGCGCGCGACCTGCATGCTGCGTTGGGCGTGCGGTGGGGCGAAGACCCGTATGTGAAGATCAAGAAGCAGAAGCGTTACCGAGATATGCTTAAGGAATGCTCGAAACTTCTTAGAAACACATATGACCTGTGGCTTCGTGGTGCTGAGCACATAGACGAGATCATAGGTTGAGCTATGCTGGTCGTCTACGGCATAATTGTTCTAATTGTGTTGGGGTTACTTGGTCTGGTGGCTAGAGTCCTGTGGCGGTTGCCGGACAAGAACCATGCTGAGTCGATACTACGTAAACAACGTAGAGAATGGAGGAAGGGATGACAGAATTAGGTATAGCTTTACTGTTGTGGGAAAAGTGTAGAGGTACGAGATTACCTGACTGCGACCCGAGGTAGGAAAGGATTTTAAGATGCAAATCAACATAGAGCCTGAGCAGATCAACAAGCTTGTGTCGGGAGCGATACTTGAATCATGTCTCGGCAAAGAGATGAAGAAGGCTATCGAGAAAGCTGTAGCAGATGTATCTAAGGTAGACTACCGTGTCATAGCTAATGTAGTTAACACGGAAGTACGCAATACTGTTCGAGAACTAGTCACCACAGAGTATCGTGAACAGATCAAAACAATTGTACAGGAGGCCATGACTACAGAAGTAGTACATAAGATAGTTGATGCAGCAATGAAAGCTTTGATAGAGAAGATATACTGATGAAGGAAAAAGACTGGCTACGAATTTACCATCATATCAATAAGCTGGATACCTATTTCTTTGAGGTAAGACTCAATAAGTGTGGTGACTTAGAGTATGGATTAGAATGTGAAGGGCACCCTTACTGTAGGTACATGACACTTGATTTACTTATCAGTGCTTTAGATAGGTTAGCTACCGGAGGCGTAGGATGCATAAACTAACACCGTTCGAAACTTTCTGGCACGCCGCGGCTTTCTTTGGAAGCTTGCCACTAATGTTTGGGTGGTTTCTTTTCTGGCAATGGTTAGATATATTTGCAATAGCAGTCTTGGCTCCTCTTTTATTCGCTCCTTGGGTACTGCTCTGTGCACACATGGATAAGTCATGAAATACGAGAAAAGTTCTCATGCTTCTTGGGCCGGTGGCGGATGGACACACCGCAAACTACAACTAGGCCGCTATGAAATTGATTTAAGAACCGGCAAGAGTGATTTATGGGGACGGTTTGGTGGAGGCTGGAACCTGTCCCTAGGAATACAGATGGGTAGCGGTACTGTGCTCATGAACTTACTGGTCTGCTCTATAACTTTGCATAGGAGGAAGGGATGTACATAGTAATAGATGAAGAGGGCACAGCTTACGAGCTAAAGGAACTCACTGAGGATGTGTTGGAGGCTTTTGATGCAGGAATCCTTAGCATCCTACGCGTGCCAGATGCTACTGCGCTTTACGAGATGGACCTGAACAAACGCTGGAGTCATTTGCCTGTTTACGGAGGCGTGTGATGCAGTACCTACTAACCGCGAGAGAGTACGAGGATCTACACAAGAAGTATTATCTGGAGATAGATATTCTCAAAGACAAGCTACAAACTGCTTGTACACTGGCGGCTGAGAATACTCCGATAGTTGACGATGATGATCCTATGCCCTATGGTTGTATTAGAGTTAACGATCACACTACGTACTGTGACGAGTGTCCTGTCCGGAAAATCTGTCCTTACGAGAGAAAGGCTTACTCGAGATGACACTGGATGATCAGCAACAGCTCTCCAAGCAGCTCTATGATAGTGAACAATCTAAGTTCAAGCACCTGTTGCCTTTTGCTTGGCAAAGGAATAATGAAACGGGTCAACTGACAGAGGAGAAATGTTTCAGTGACAAGATAGCATCCCTGCTTCGGGGTGCCTTTGGATGGAATGAATCATGAAGAAGATCAGTGTAAACTTCGATAAGATCAAAGCTAGAGTCCTTTGGGAGTATGTAACTAATCCCGAAGAGTTGGTTTGCTATAGTACTGGTTCCTGTTGGTGGTGTATCCTACGGGATAATCCTTACAAGTATTGTTTACCGACTGACCCACTAGGTGCGGTGCTATTACAAGCACCTATTAAAGAGTTTATTGATAATGCTAACGAGAATACTGATCACTATGGTAAGCATGGGATACAAGCTTTCTGGGCAGCTTATCATGGTGTTGTTCTTACGGAAACACAAATGGGACGCTGGGTGCCTACAGCTTTAACAAGTTGGGACGAATACAATAAGCTATTGGATGGAATGACTTATGAGTAGCGGAGACATAATCAAGGTCAGTGATTTAAAAGACAAGCTTGGGCAACGTATCGGTAACGGCACATGCGAGGGCATACACTATGAAGCCGGTTATATGCCTCCGTGCAGCCTGTATGTTGAGGCTTTGGGTAAGGTAGCCTATATTGATACGGGAAACTTTATTGCTGCTGCGATAAGGAGGATACAGGGTAGCACCGATCTTACTGAGGGCTGGGATGATGGTACCCGGTGACGAGATTACACTGTGTCGCTACAAGGTACATGAATACGAGGATCAGTATGGTATAAAGCACTTTGCATATAAGGAGGTTGATGTCCATAAATGTATAGTAATTAGCTGGATGCCTACAGCTAATGGTTACCGAGCTGAAGCCAAAAGCAATTGTGATGGGTTGATTTTTAAATCTGAGGGTGGTGGTGAAGATATGTGGTATTGTGATGAACAATCAGGCTGCTGGCTACGTAAAAGCTTTGCTGGTAGGGTGGTTATTCATGAGTAGGACAACCGGAGATAGCTGTTTTGGCTTAAGTGTTTTCATTATATTAGTTACTATAGTCGCATCAATACCTATAGTTGAGCTATGGTATACTACAAGTGAGGGAGAAATAGAATACATAGCCGACTGGGAGTCGTCCCACTTGAAGATGGATGGGAGTATCCTGAGTGGAGCAACACGAGGGGTACGTGTAGTAAGGACTGTGATCAGCTTTAAATATAAAGGACGCTATTACGATTGCGCTGTGTCGGGTGTCATGGGTTCTGAAATAGCTAGGAGGCAAGGTAAGGTTAAGGTCATAGCACACAATTACTTGAACCGTACTAAGCTTTACTTACTTAGCAACGGTCAATATATTGGGGAGATTAGGGAGTGAGAAAAGCCGAACGAAAACTTCTTGAAGATAGAATAATCAAAAAGATAACACGTGACGGGCCGTTCCTAACACGGGAACTTGCTGACTACTTCGGTATGGGTGTTAGCACAATTGACCAACTACTGAATCGTTTGGTACGTGAAGGTAGGATTGCAAGAGAGGGTACACACCGGATACTTTGGAAGAGCAGCTAGGAAGAGCAGCTAGGAAGAATCTACTAGGAAGAATCTACTAGGAAGAATCTACTAGGTGCCTTGGGCCTTGTGCCTTGGGCCTTGGGCCTTGGGCCTTGGGCCTTGGGCCTTGGGCCTTGGGCCTTGGGCCTTGGGCCTTGGGCCTTGGGCCTTGGGCCTTGGGCCTTGGGCCTTGGGCCTTGGGCCTTGGGCCTTGGGCCTTGGG
>Ga0272443_10007838_pt1 | contig 10085 bp, 5 predicted proteins | sample SSMAcet12_FD_193581 | JGI IMG/M metagenome (GOLD analysis project Ga0272443, IMG submission 193581) | Marine sediment archaeal communities from Little Sippewissett salt marsh, Falmouth, MA, United States - SSM-Acet-12 | ecosystem: Environmental > Aquatic > Marine > Wetlands > Sediment ... | reverse complement strand
CCCTGTAGCCATCAAGGATAGAGGTATCAAGGGGCGTTTCTATTAAATATATCTTTTAAATCAAATCATTCTTCTCCAAACAAATAAGCCACCAACTCCAGCGAGCAAGCCAATAAAGATCATTACTGCCCATTCACTGAGGGTAGGAATAGTCGTACCTGTAAGAATTGGTCCATCGTCTGTCATTTTCCATTTATCTTCATTATCTTCCAAAAGGCAAGCGAAATTAGATGCCTGGGTCATCTGAGTACTCGAAAGGCCAATTATTTCAGAATTTGTATGGGGATTTGCTCCCTCACCAACGCCGTCTAATCCAGGATTGTTTGTAGTATTCCAATAACTACAAGTAAAGTTGCTATTTCCGTTGAAACCGAGGAAACCGCCATTAACGCTTCCACCACTTGCTGAGCCAGTAGAATAGCAATAATCAATAGAATTCTCTTCTGAATAACCACAGAAACCACCAGCATAAGTGTCTCCATTCAAATCTGCAGGTTGTTGCACACTAGTAGCATTTCCTGTGGAATAACAGTTAGAAATAGTTCCGGCAATATTATAAGAGCAGAAACCACCAACATCATAAGAACCTGATACAGAGCCAGTAGCAAAACACTCACTAATTTCAAGGTATGATAAATTGCCAATAGTTGCTTCAGGTATTATATCATCAAAGATATCCGGTTCTTGAGTACTTCCAAAATATAAACCATTAAAATCTACAAACCCACCTGCGAAATCTCCTCCATATACGCTACCTTTTGCAGAGCAATTCTTTATATATGCAATACCTTGTAAAAATTCAGATATTATGTCTTCAACGCCTAATGAAGTAACTTTTTGTAAGTTGATACTCCTTTTTCCCCTATTACTGAAATATTTCTTCAAATTTCTACGGTTATTTAAAGAGGATTTGATTGCTGTACCTTGAAAAATGTCAAGCTCCGATATACTAATATCTAAACCATTCATATTTACAAACCCAGCAGCAGAATATATATCTGAATATACATTCGCAAAAGTATGGGATTCATAGATATATCCCAGATTAACATTAACAAAACCACCAACTATTGCATTTCCAGTAACTGAGCTATTATTATTTACTGTTGATGAGAATATGTTTGCCAAAATATTCAAGCCACAGAATCCAGATACAAAAATATCGCCTCCTACGCTGCCATTATAACGTGAGTTATATATTCTTCCAAGAATATTTGATGCACAAAAACCCGACACTAAAAATGATTCGCTACTACCAATTACATTACCAGTTGCAGAACAATTCCTTATTACAGAAAAGTTCTCTAGAAGACCACTCAAATCACTGAAATCATACTCTTCAGGAATAATGTCCACCCCCTGATCAAGATACATAAGGAGAAATCCAAGTCCATTTGAAACTACAAACCCTGAAAGTATATATTCACCTTCAACATCTCCGGAAGCCGTGCAATTATAAATATAACCAATATTTATGCTTACAAAACCACCACCCCCATCATCACATTCTACATTACCAGTTGCAGAACAATTCGAAATTGTAGGGAAAGGAATATTAAAGGTCTCCAACTCAAAAATCTTTGCAAGATCAATTATATTTTCGCCAGCAAAGCCGCCAAAGACATACGATGACCCCTCCCCGTTAGCCGAAATATCGCAAGAAGATGAGCAATTATTTATTCTATTATAGTTAGATCCTACGAAACCACCAGCATCACTATAAGCATAAACATTACCTGAAACAGAGCAATTCTCGATAGTCCCCTCGTTATGTCCGACAAATCCACCAACATATTCTTCGCCAGTAATATCAACATTAACTAACGATAGATCATAGACACTTCCTCCGGAACCTATATAGCCGAAAAAGCCAATATAATCATCATCAAATCCATCACCATCAATAGTAACATTACTAATAGTTTTATTATTGCCATTGAAAGTACCAGTGAAATAATCCTCACTTTCATCATTTCCTATTGGTAAGCAATCCTCTCCCGCCATATCTAGATTAGTTGTAAGTATGTAATCTGCAGACCAATCATCAAATGGGTTTGTTTTATTCATTAGGTTTAGTAAATCAGCTTCAGATGTTATCTGAATTGGATCAGCGATGGCTTGGGCAGAAAGCAACAGCATAAAAATCAAGAAAAAAAGTAAGTAATTTTTCATGTTATTCCCAATCTCAAAATTAATAATACTTATCAAAATTATAGATTTATAGAATTAGTATAAACCATCAAATTAATAATATTGAATTATTAGAAACTTTCAAATTATTATTTGTTAATGAATTAGCATTTATTAATAGTGCAGTCTCATGTTAATATTTATATCTTACTGTATATCTTAGCTCTTTTTCTTCATCTGCCTTTACTGGTACTTTGAAGATAACTGTAAAAGCATCTATTTTCTCGTAATCAATATTTGTATTAATTATCTCCCAGCTCGAATAAAGTTGCTTCTTTACTTCCACAACTACTTCTTCTTTCTTGCGGTTTTTTATAGTCGTTAGATAGGTTGTTTCTGTAATTTTGTCAGAAATCCTTTTTTGTTTTTCAGTTATTTCCTCTGCAACAATGTCGAAAGCATCGCCAACTTTTAAGGATAGCTTTTCATTACGTGGAGTATGGTCTATCAAGTCCTCGCCTATGAATTCAATGTTCTCCCCGTCAGATTTATAGAGACGAACTTTTCCTTTTGGCATAGGCATACCAAGATTATTATTCTCAGAATTTTTGAATTCCACGATAACAGCTACTTTCCCATTTGATCTCCAGCTACCAGGACTGAATCTGAAGATTTTATTGATCTTAATACCATCCTGCTCGAAAAGAGATATTTGCTTAATCTCATTATTTGCGATTGTAGCAGGTCTCTGTAAATTATAAATGTGATATTCAAAAAACTCTTTCTCTTCAAATTGCGGAGCAGATGCTACTTCCATTGCATCATAACGAACTTGTATATTTTTATCATAATTACCCTGTACCATATTTACATCCCCAGCTACTAATTTTAGTTTAGCATCTTTATATGTCGCTCCGGAGTTATTTTCAACGCTTACCCATGAGTTTAATCCCATTTCTGTATCTTTTTCGTTCAGGACAGCTACATACTCAGCGTGCCAATTTATGCCATTGGTTTGATACGATAACTCCACATTCTGCTTCGCATTATCCTTCGATTCCACAAGCCAGACAAGTGTTGGGCGGGTTATCAATCCCTCTGGTAGCTCCCCGACATTTATTTGATATTCTTCTACATTTGGTAGCATAGTCAATCCACCATCCTTATCTCGGATTACAAGCTGGTTTCTATTTGCAGAGAGCAATGTACCCGATACGGAAATTTTATCGCCAGATACAAGAATATCATTATCAATATATTTATTTAGTATTTTGTCCATACTAACCAGATCATATTGATAATTCTGCTCGAGTACATTACCTTTCAATTTGATATGAACGCTTGTAGGGTCAATCATTTCAGCCACGCCCTGAATCTTGATTTCTGATATACCTTTTTTTATATCAATTTCCCTAACGTCTTTAATTACACCAAGATTATTGTTATAAACGGTTACATTCATAGATTTTTGGTTTGTTTCCTGAGCAAAAACAGAAGAAATGGCAAAGACAAATAGAATACTGATGATAAGAAGATACTTTGACATGGCTTTCTCCAATAAGTTGTTATAAAACATGCAATTTGATATATCTACAATTTCCTGAAAATTATAGCATTATAGAATTAAAACGAAAGGAGCAGAGTTTCAGTGTTTGATATTAAATTCTATTGCTTCAAGAAGTGTAATTTGCAAGGTTTCCAATAAAAAGAATGGGACACCCGATATTCAAGTATCCCATTTGTCAACAATTCTTTATGAACAGCCGCTGGTCGTACCGCAATCATCACAAACAGTGCAGCTTCCATTACGGCGAACTCTGATAGAACCACAATTCTGGCATTGCTCGCCAGTGTATCCGATAGCTTTTGCTTCGCGAGCTTTTACTTTTTGTCCATTGCCATTACCACCGAAGTTGCCCGGCGTTCTCGGTTCAGAAGCAGTAGCGAGTACGGGAGTATGCTCGTACTCGGCATTTAGGTCGGGTTCGGGTTCTGGCTCGCTTTCTGCACTGCTACTTTTGTCGCCTTCAATCTCTTTCTTTTGGGTAGGACCATCTGGATTAAGTAATTGTTCTTTAATCTCAGTTTTTTCATCAGCTGTAGGCACATGGACAAAGTCGGTTCTACCAAGATAATCATATCCAATAGAGCGGAATACATAGTCGAGTATTGAAGTTGCATTCTTGATTGCTTCGTGTCCCTGCACAAATCCAGCCGGCTCGAAGCGAGTAAATGTAAACGAATCTACAAGCTCCTCCACTGGCACTCCATATTGTAATGCTTTAGAAGCTAACACAGCAAAGCAGTTGAGCAGACCTTTGAAGGATGCTCCTTCCTTGTACATATCTATAAATATCTCACCGAGAGATCCATCGTCATATTCACCAGTGCGCAAATATACTTTAGTATCGCCGACATACGCTTCTCTAACGAAGCCCTTGCGTTTTTTGGGTAATCTTTCACGGACGGCGCGTTGCGTAATCCTTTCGATTATTCTTTCTTGTACTTCTTTTGGACCTATTGTCTCGTCAAGAGTAATTTCATCACCCAGCATTACTACTTCGTCGAGATCATCATAATTGCTCGAACTTAGTGGTTGTGATAATTTGGAGCTATCTCTGTAAAGTGCAATAGCTTTCAATCCAAGCTGCCACGATTCCATATAAACATTGCCAATTTCATTGACAGAAGCATCCTTTTCCATATTGACGGTTTTGGAAATTGCACCTGAGACAAATGGCTGGGCAGCTGCCATAATCCTGATATGTCCAGTATGGTGAATGAAACGTTTGCCATTCTTGCCGCACTTACTGGCAGTATCGAATATTGGAAGATGCTCGTTCCTAATGTGCGGAGCGCCTTCTATCATCATAGTGCCGCATACATAATCGTTGGCTTTATCAATCAGATCTTTTGAAAATCCGAGCGATTCGAGTAGATTGAATTTCGGATCTGCCATCTCATCATTTGATACTCCGATATTTTTACAAACGTCTTCTCCCAGTGTCCATTTATTGAATGCAAATTTTATATCAAAAACAGTATCGAGTTGTTTTTCTATGCTTTGTAATGCATCTTCGGTAAACCCCTTGCTTCTTAATGAGTCATGGTTTATGCCAGGGCAGCCGATTAGAGTGCCTCTACCTTTGCTGTAATGCTCTATATCTTCGATTTGTTTGTCATTATAACCAAGACGTACAAGGGCTTTACGAACTGATTGATTGACAATCTTGAAATAACCACCTCCAGCCAGTTTCTTGTATTTAACGACTGCGAAATCAGGCTCTATGCCAGTAGTATCGCAATCCATAATAAGGCCAATAGTGCCAGTTGGAGCAATAACCGAGACTTGAGCATTTCTGTAGCCATATAATTCACCTTCATGCAATGCTCTGTCCCAGGAATCGCGTGCAGCATTGAGTAAATTTTTGGGGCATTTTTCCTGGTCAATAGCCATTGGTATTGTTGCCAGTCCTTCGTACTCTATTTCATTAGCATTATAAGATGCAAGCCGATGGTTTTTAATAACTCTCAGCATCTCATCGCGATTAAAATGGAATTTTGGAAACGGATTAATCTCTTTTGCAATTTCTGCTGACATTGCATAAGCTTCGCCTGACATTAAGGCAGTAATAGCACCTGTAATTGCATAAGCTTCTTCTGAATCATAAGGCACACCATGAATCATCAGCAATGAACCAAGATTTGCATAGCCAAGACCGAGATTCCTAAACTCATAACTACGTTGAGCAACTTTCATTGATGGAAACTGAGCCATTAAAACAGATATTTCTAGCACGACAGTCCAAAGGCGTACAGAATGCTTGAATTCTTCTGTTTTAAATTCCCCTTTTTCATCATCATAAAATTTCACTAAATTCAAACTGGCAAGATTGCATGCTGTATCATCAAGAAACATATACTCACTACAAGGATTCGAAGCATTTATCCTGCCTGAATTTGGACACGTGTGCCATTCATTAACAGTAGTATCAAACTGAATACCTGGATCGGCACTCTTCCAGGCACTCATATTAATCATATTCCATAGTTTTCTGGCTCTCACTGTTTTGCATACTTTGCCATTTGTACGCCATTTTAGCTCCCAGATGTCATCCTTGAGAACTGCTTTCATAAAATCATTAGTAACACGGACAGAATTGTTAGAATTCTGGCCACTAACAGTATTATATGCTTCCCCTTCAAAATCAGTAGAATATGCTTCAAAGTCAAGGTTTGTATAGCCCTGTTCCAAAAGATTAAGCACTCTATCAATATAATTCAGGGGAATACCCCTGCTCAAAGCTTTGATAATTAGTTCGTTAAGCTTCTTATTAATACTGCGATCAGCTCCATTGGCAGCGGCTTCGTCAACAATCGCTTGCAAGAATTTTTCTTGTATGCGCGAACCCGCCACCAAAGATGCTACTTTTTCTTCCTCTTTAGCTTTCCATTGAATGAACTCCTCTACATCTGGATGGTCAATATCAACAATGACCATCTTGGCTGCACGCCTGGTAGTACCACCGGATTTAATAGCACCGGCTGCACGATCAAATATCTTCAGGAAACTCATCAAACCAGATGAATAACCACCCCCTGAAAGAACTTCCCCCGAAGCACGTATATTTGAGAAATTTGTACCGCTTCCACTTCCATATTTGAATACTCTTGCCTCGCGAGTAGCAAGGTCAAAGATTCCCCCATCATTCAGAAGATCATCATGAACAGATTGGATAAAACAAGCATGTGGCTGCGGACGACTGTAAGCATCGGGTGATTTTTCAAGTTCCTGAGTTTCAGGATTAACGAAGTAATGTCCCTGCTTCTTGCCATTTATACCATAAGCCCAGTTTAGCCCCGTGTTGAACCATTGAGGAGAATTGGGAGCACACATTTGATTAAGCAGCATATATGCCACTTCATCATAAAATGCTTGTGCATCTTCGTCAGAGCTGAAGTAATTATACTTTTCGCCCCAATGTCTCCATGTACCCGCAAGACGATGAACCACCTGTTTGGCTGAAGTCTCCGAACCAAGCTTGTGATTGCCATCTTCATCAATAATTGGTTTGCCTTCATTATCAAATTGAGGCACACCAGTTTTGCGGAAATACTTTTGGGCTAAGATATCTGTGGCTACTTGCGACCACTGCTTAGGCACTTCAATATCTTTCTGTTCGTACACTATCGAACCATCTGGATTTCTAAGCACAGAAGCTCTTTTTGTGTATTCAAACATATCGTAAGGACTAATGCCATCCTCAGTATATAAGCGGTTGATTTTCATATTTAACTCATGGTTATTTTTACTAATTTGATTTTACTTAAATGCGTCTGTAATTCTCATACTTTATATATTCAATTTACAAAAAAAAGTCAAAACAATGAAGTTGAATTCTCAAAATTCTTTTTCATTATATCAAGATTTAAGACGTTCAAAAGTATCAGTTCTTTCAAAATTGCTCTTTTTATTCTAAGTATTTTAAATTTTTCTTTTTATATTAAAACTGATTGAATAAATTTGTAGATTATTCAACTTTGTAAAATTTAAGTGCGAAAATATAAAAAAAATTCTAACACATATTTACACAATAATTGGGAAATTTTCCACATCAGCAATAGTTATCCACATATTTATAACGAGTTTTCCACAATTTCTATGGGTTATCCACATATAGTTAAGGTCCAATGATTGAATTCTTTGAAAATATTGAAGTTGCTTTGTTTTACTTTATAAACTCTACCATATCGAATAGTTATTTCGATAAATTCTTTCCATTTATCACAAATCTGAATAATTGGATACTGGTTTATGTATTGTTGTTTGGATGGCTTTTTTTAAAAGGAGGCAAAAGAGGATGGATAACTGCCTCTGCTTTAGCATTGGCTGTATTCGTAACTGATCATTATGTAATAGATTTTATAAAAGAGGAAGTTGCTCGACTTAGGCCATGCCATGTATTGGACTATGTAAGATTGTTAGTGCCATGTGGTGCTGGAAAATCCTTCCCTTCTGCCCATGCTGCCAATAACTTTGCAGCCGCTGCGGTTTTAGCTCATTCATACAGCAAATATAAATGGGTTTTCTATATAATTGCTTTTCTGATAGCTTTTTCTCGGGTTTATGTGGGAGTACATTATCTATCGGATATTATTGCTGGAGGGCTTATTGGCTTTGGTATTGGCTTCTTAATGGTTTATATGTTGGATAAGCTCAGGAGTATTAGAAGTATATTAAGAAGCAAAAGAGAACTCTGAGCTTGTGAACTGAAAGAAACAATCAATAGATTTTGATAATATCCATGGATTTCTTTGTTTTCATGACTATGTTAGAAGTTCTGAGATTATAGTCGCAGCATCTTGCGAAAGCTATTATTCAATTTGATCTTTTCCGGCAGTACATAAGCAATTAGATATACGAAAGCAAAGTATAGTAACCAGTTAGCAATTTCATCCAATATTAAAGCGGGGAAACTCCTGCCCGTAATCCAATAAATCTTATTACTAATAAATGCATGCCATAGAGATATTAAAATGAGCCATATAGATACTATTGAAATAATTGAAATAGATTTATTCTCAACCCTTACTAAATCAAATAGATATGGAATGGTAAATAGCAAAAAAATCAGACGATAATCAAAATTACTACCAATAATAAAAGTCCCAATATAAATAGTTGCACCTGCCAAAAACCCAGATGCTGAAATAGATTTGCTATTTTCTCCAGCTTTATCAGCTATTTTTAACCCATACCTAAATACAAATATTGAACTAAACACCAAAAAAGAAGAGATTACTCGAAATACATGAGAAAGTGTTTCCGACATTGGAACAATCGCTTGCCATAGCACATTCATGCCATAAGATAAATATGGGTCTTTCGGAGTGTTTCTAAATATTAAGAATAAATCACTGTAAGTAAGTAATATATAAACTATGACAATAATAATTATTGCAAAAATATATTTCTGAAAAACTGATCCCTTCTCTCTGACAAATATAATAAACGAAAAAATCGGAAAAAGCTTAAGTACGAAGCCAAGTACGATAACGATAAATGATATAATAGCTGAATTATTTTTACTTCGATTTATGAAATATACAGCTAATGCGACCAGAAAAAAGATGAGCATATCATTATTACCCCTCTCAATAGTTAGCATTACTGATGGGGAGAAAATTGCAATTAATGAAATGACTATTTCTCTCGGCCGAAGTCTTTGATTATAAAAGATTAGCAATCCCACAAAAAACAGTGAAACAAAGAAAGCTCCCAGATAAATGGTATGGCTTTGGTCAATACCTAAATGTGCGATTAACAACCATATACGAGGATAATTCATTTGCCTAAGCCAGGGGTCGTTCGGATTTTCAATGTAAGGGTCTATACCCTCGGCTAAGGTTTCTGCACCACCTGTGATAGTCCTTAGATCAGCAAACTCAGGGGATAATGTAGGCACTCCCCACAGCATAAAAGTATTCTCATAACCATAGTAGACAATCAAAAGTCCGATAATCATTAGGATCGAAAGAATAAAAGGATATATTTTAATATGAGAACTTATTTTATCCATATCTTCAAATTACGAAATTCTCTAAATCTAAAATAATTTTTTGTTTTTTTGTACTAAACAGGTAGCCATTTTCCTATCTGTCCAAAATTTCGACTAAGTAATTAATTATTAAGATTCCAAGATCATAGAAAAACCAAGAGAAATAGCCATATTTGTTTCCACTTCTGACTTAGTAGGATGATCCTAGCTATTATACGAAACTATCACACGAACACTTTACTCTCAATACAAGACCATTGCAAAATAGAAGAACCCCCCCCTTTGTCCCCCTTTTAAAAAAGGGGGAGATTTTCATGATAATTATATATCAATGGCTTACTCCCTCCCGTACTTGTAAGGGAGGGTCGGGGAGGGATCAATTCTGGGGTTTTGCAA
>Ga0272443_10007837_pt1 | contig 10086 bp, 6 predicted proteins | sample SSMAcet12_FD_193581 | JGI IMG/M metagenome (GOLD analysis project Ga0272443, IMG submission 193581) | Marine sediment archaeal communities from Little Sippewissett salt marsh, Falmouth, MA, United States - SSM-Acet-12 | ecosystem: Environmental > Aquatic > Marine > Wetlands > Sediment ... | reverse complement strand
CAAAAGCTTGACAAGGCGAGTATACTAGATTTATTCTTAAATTTAAGGAGGCTTAGTTGAAGTTCGGTCGTTGGGCAGGCAACCGAACTTCTACTAAGCTTCTTTTTAGCATTTTCTCAAGAGAAAACAGCCATTTTATCTTATAATATTGATATTTTGCAAATTATAGGATATAATATGAGGTCAACAATATGAAGATTATATTAGCGACCCTACCAGGCTTTATTGACCAAAATTTAGCTTTTTTAGAGCCAGTTTTACTCGGCTATCAGGCACAAGTTGAGTTTCCTATGATTCGAGTACTGCCAAATAATTGGTTGCGTTTTGATAAATCTGTTGAGCAAAAACAACGAGAAAAAACTAGCGTAAATGTTCAGAGATCCAAGGCTAAATCAAGATTGAACAAAATTTCTAAAAAGAAACAACGAAGTTTTCGTTATCGCTTGGTTCAAGCAAGCTTAACTTTTGTGATGACAATCTCTTTATCTTTTTCTGTTTTTTACTGGGCCCCAAGTGTCTACTATGAGGTTTTTCCTGTAGAAAGGGTTGCTCAAGCTACAGATCAAAACGAAACTCCAATGGGAGGAGAGTTTAGCCCTAGAAACCAAGCTGTTAAAGAGGGAGAATCTGATAAAAACGAGGCTGAAGAAGAAGCACAAGAAAAGAAGCTTATAGAACGTTACATTCCAGAAAAGAGTGATAATTTACCTGATGGAGATTGGTTAGTGATCTCTAGAATTGGAGTTAATTCTCAGTTGCAGAAAACTGAATCAGAAAAAGAAGCTTTGGATAAGGGCTTATGGTGGGTGCCTGATTTTGGGGAACCAGGAGATTTGCAAGAGCCAATGATTGTAGCAGGGCACCGCTATGGTTGGGATTGGTGGTGGAGGAATGAATATTGGCGTTATCATTCTTTTAACAAGTTGCCTGAGTTAGAACCTGGTGATTTAGTGACGGTGATTTCGGATCAACGACAATGGACATATGAGATTTATGCTGGGGAAGAAGGGGAGAGAATTAGTGACTATCAGGCAGATTTGATTCTTTATACTTGTAAGTTTTTAAAGTCTCCGGTGAGAATTTTCCGTTATGCAAGGTTGATTATTCCTGAAGGGGAAGGTTAATTTGATTAAGCTTTGTTTTGACAAATGCTGAAGTTTTTGTCATAATACATTTGTCCCTCAAGGAAGAGTTTTGTTTTAGACCTGTATTTTTCATTAAGTAATTTCAAGTTTAAATTTTAATTTTCAGACAATTATTTCTAAGAGCAGTGTTTATTTTTCAACAATTTTATTAAATTAAGTCATTTTTTATTAACAATTAGTATTCAAAGTTATTAAGGATTTTATGGCAACATCCAAATCAAGTGCTGCAGATCTAGTGGGGAAACCTGAAGATACAGCTAAAGAAGAAAAACAAGAAAAAAAGACTATTAGAAAGCGCAGAACTTCTAAATCAAGTAGTTCTATTACTAAGAAAAGCTTAAGTGCAACTACAACACGTAGAAGTAGTCGTCCACGATCTAGTTCAAGTTCCACTTGTTCAAGAAAAACAAAAACTGAACACCTGGACACGATTCCTGATGGAGACTTACCTACGGAAGTTATTTCCGGTATTTTGGATACGTCTCGCAATGGCCATGGAGTTCTTAGAGTAAAGTATTCAGGTCATGATTGCGATACTTATATTTCTAGTTCTCAAATGCGTAGATTTAATATGCGCACAGGGGATCGTGTTATTGGCCCGGCTCGTCGACCAAAAGAAAATGAGCGTTATTGGGGTTTATTACAAATTGATACTATTAATGGGATCAAGCCAGAGGAATTCCGCAAAGTGCGTCGTTCTAAGTTTCAGTCTTTGACTCCTGTTTATCCTAATGAAAGAATCAAATTAGAAACTGGTCAAACTCCTTTATCTTTGAGAATCATTGATATGGTAGCGCCGATTGGTAAAGGGCAGCGAAGTTTAATTGTCTCTCCGCCTAAAGCTGGCAAGACCACTTTGTTAAAAGATATTGCTACAGGAGTAGCTAAGAATAATCCTGAAATTCATTTGATGGCGGTATTAGTTGGGGAACGTCCAGAAGAGGTGACCGACATTCGTCGCCATATGGACAGAATTACTGAAGGGAAAGCTGAAGTAGCTGCTAGTAATTTTGACGAGTCTGCTGAGGATCAATGTCAGGTGGCAGAATTGGCTCTTGAGCATGCTAAGCGATTGGTTGAGATGGGGCAGGATGTGATGATTTTACTAGATTCAATTACAAGATTAGCTAGAGCTTATAACTTATCGATGCCAACTTCAGGGAGAACTTTGTCTGGTGGCTTTGATCCAGCAGCTTTGTTTCCTCCTAAGAGGTTTTTTGGAGCAGCGCGCAATTTTGAAGATAAAGGTTCTTTAACTATTGTGGGAACATCCCTTGTTGATACTGGTTCTCGCATGGATGACTTGATTTATGAAGAGTTTAAGGGAACAGGAAACCAAGAGGTCCATTTAAGCCGTAAGTTGGCTGAACGTAGAATTTATCCTGCTATTGATGTTCAGAGATCGGGTACCCGTCGAGATGATTTGTTGTTGGAACCAAATACCTATCAATCGGTGATTACTTTGCAACGGATGCTGGATACTTTTGACCATAATGAGAGAACTTCAACTTTAATTGAGCGTTTGAAAAGAACTGAGTCAAATAAAGAGTTTTTGGCAATGTTGAAAAATGGTTAAACTTGGGGTTTCTCCTCGAGAGAGAAAGTTTTCTCTTTAGCCTGGAAAAGTTAATTTTTTATTGATTTATCAATCTTTCTAGAGCTTGAGCTTTGTTCCAGGCGTGTTATAATTATTCTTCGCATAAAAAACAAATTAAATAAGTTAATATGCCTAGGATTCAAATTAAAATACCATTAGCAAAATTTAAAGAATTTATCCAAGAGATACGGGAGTTTGGTATTTTTTTGCGCCAATATTTGAAGTTGAGAGGATATGATTGGTTTGCCCGGTTCGAGGGGCTTAAAGATGTTATTGTTGATTTGCTTTATAAAAAAAGAGGCCGTTATGCACGGCCTTTTTTACATGTTGGTATGATATTGTTACTGTTTGTGACTGTGACTTTGGGTCCAGTAGTTTTGAATCAGTCAGAGGGCGATGAGACAAAGCAAGCCAGTACTCCTGTTTTAAGCACGGCAACAGCTTATGCTCCAGATTTTTATACCTTGCAGGCGGAAGAAGTTCGTCAGTATAGAGGAGGTGAAATTATTTCTCATGTAGTAGAGGAGGGGGAGACTTTATCTAGTATTGCAGAGAAATATAATTTAAGTATTGATTCTTTGTTGTGGGCGAATGATTTAACTGAGAAATCTAAAATTAAGCCAGGGCAGGAATTGGACGTTTTGCCAATTGATGGAGTTAGACATAAGGTGAAAAAAGGCGAGACTATTTATAGTGTGGGGAAAAAATATGGTTTGGATGACTCTCAGGTTCAGGCGATTATTGACTACCCTTTTAATGAGTTTTTAAATGATGAAAATTTTGAGCTAGTGGCTGGTCAATGGCTGATGGTTCCAGATGGAGTTATGCCTGCGGCTAAAAAAGTGGTTAAGCCTAGTAATCCAGTTGTAGCTTATACTCCTGATGCTGGGGTGGTGGCAGCGACTGGGAGTTTTGTTTGGCCTGCCTCTGGGCGTATTACTCAAGGTTATCGTTTTTACCATAAGGCGATTGATATTGCTAGTAGTGGTGGTGGGCCAATTCTTGCGGCTGATGCCGGAGTAGTAACTGTAGCCGGCTGGCCAGATGGTTATGGCTATGGAAATCGAGTTATGCTTGATCACGGTAATGGGTATGTGACTTTGTATGCCCACTTAAGCTTGATTCAGGTTAGAGTGGGACAGCGTGTTTCTCGAGGTGATGTGATTGGGCAGATGGGTAACACGGGTCGTTCTACCGGTACTCACTTGCATTTTGAGATTCGTAAAGGCGGTGCCTTGATGAATCCTTTGAATTATTTGTAAAGTTGCTTTTTTTGAGCTAGTTTATCATGACAGTTATTAAATTTTTTTAAATTGTGTCACTTAATTGACTGAATTTAGCCAAATATGGTCAATAGATTGACCATATTTAGGTTTTTCTTTTATAATATATTTATGTTGCTTCCCTTGGCTCTTCACGATTCACAAAACTATTCAATCGAGCGTTTTTATCAGGATAAGCTTGATGATTTATTGCGACCGAATAGAGTTGTAGTTATTTATGGTCCTCGTCGAGTAGGCAAGACGACTTTAATTCATAAATTTCTTACTCAAAGACAAACTAAAACTCAGGAAAAGATTTTTACTGGGAATGGAGATGATGCTGAGCTCCAGCAGGTTTTGCAGTCAAGAAAGTTTTCTCAGATCATTCCTTTTTTTGAAAACTATGATTTGATTTTCATTGATGAAGCTCAAATGATAGATAATATTGGCTTAGCTTTGAAGATTATTGTTGATCAAATCCCTGGTATTAGGGTAATAGTTACAGGTTCATCATCTTTTTCTTTGTCTAATAAACTGGGTGAGCCTTTAGTGGGGCGTCAGCGAATTTTGAAGCTGTTTTCAATTTCTGCTTTAGAAATAAAAAACAATGAAGGATATTTTCAAGTGATTCAGGAGTTAGATAACATGCTGATTTTTGGTTCTTATCCGGAAGTGATGACTGCTTGTAATTTTGCTGAAAAGCAGATTTATTTACAGCAAATTAGAGATTCCTATTTATATAAAGATATTCTGCAGTTAGAAAATATCCGTAATTCAAGAAAAATTTTGGACTTATTACAGCTGATTGCGTATCAGATTGGTCAGGAAGTTTCTTTGCATGAGTTGGGTAAGCAGTTAGGAATGAGTAAGAACACTGTGGCCAAGTATTTAGACCTATTGGAAAAAGCTTTTGTTTTGATTAATGTGAGGGGTTTTAGCCGAAATCTGCGCAAGGAAATCACCAAGACTTCGCGTTATTATTTTTATGATAATGGGGTGCGTAATGCAGTGATAAATAACTTTAATCTTTTGTCTAGTCGAGATGATGTGGGTCAATTGTGGGAAAATTTTTTGTTTATGGAGCGTTTAAAAAAGCGTTCTTATCAAGAGATTGGTGCTAATTACTATTTTTGGCGCACTTATGATCAGCAAGAAATTGATTTAGTTGAGGAGCGGGGCGGGAAGTTATATGGTTATGAGTTTAAATGGGGTAAAAATAAAGTGAAAGCTCCTAAAATTTGGAAAAAAACTTATTCTCAGGCTGAATTTACAGTGATTAATAAGCAGAATTTTTTAGAGTTTGTTGGTTAAGCTTTTTTGTTGCACAAAATACATTATCAACTATTTATTGACGATTTTATTGTAGGTCCTACGTGAATCTACTTTTCCCCGTTTATGTTTTCCTCTGGAGATTGTACAATACAGCTACTTATTTAATAGTATTTTAATTGAAATGATTGATTTAGTTAAACTTAAACTAGCAGCAGGGGATGGCGGCGCTGGCCGAGTATCTTTGCATAGAGAAAAATACATGCCCAAGGGGGGGCCTGACGGGGGTCATGGCGGCGATGGAGGCAATGTGATTTTGCGTGTTAATAAGAATTTAAATACTTTGCGGCATTTTGCTGGAAGTAAGAAATTTGAGGCAGAACCAGGGCAGACTGGCGGAAAGAATAAGAAATATGGGACCAAGGGGGAAGATTTGGTTCTTGAAGTGCCGGTTGGGACTGTGGTGTGGCTGTTGGCTGAAAATGAAACCAGCCAAAGGCGACGTTTAAAATTTATTAGACCTAATTATGGTCAAGAGGAAGAAAAGCTTAGTGAGAATTTAACTCCACAAATTGATGATGATATCGAGTTTTTAGTTGAGGAACAAGAAGAAGCTGAGAAGGAACAAACAGTTTCTCGGTATCGCATGGATGTGGTACTTCATCGAGATCAAGTGCGGAACGAAAAGTATTTTTTAGAAAAAGAAGGTCAAGGGATTCCTTTTCGTGAAGAAGATGAAGTTAAGTCTTTGAATTGGGAAGAGGTTGTTAAAGCTGATGATGTGCGGCAGTTTAGCCCGCAAGATAAGATCAGGGATGTTCAAGAACAGAGACCAGCTAAAGGGATTAAGATAGCTGAGTTGCTGGAGGATGGGGAAGAGATTGTTTTATGTCAGGGTGGTTTTGGCGGCAGAGGCAATGACCCTTTTAAAAGTTCAACTCATCAAACTCCTTTAGAAGCAGAGTATGGGACTTTTGGTGAGCAAAAGGTTGTAGTCTTGGAACAGCGGTTATTGGCAGATGTAGGTTTGGTTGGTTTTCCTAATGCAGGGAAAAGTACGTTGTTGTCTAAGCTAACTAAGGCCCATCCCAAGATTGCTAATTATCCTTTTACGACTTTAGAACCTCATTTGGGCATTATGGCTAGCGATGATGGGAAAAAAGAATTAGTATTAGCGGATATTCCAGGGTTGATTGAAGGGGCGAGTGAGGGCAAAGGTCTGGGTGATCGGTTTTTGCGTCATGTTGAGAACTGTCAGGCTTTAATGTATATGTTGTATTTGAATGAAGAAGTAGTGTTTGCTGAAGATTTAAGTTTAGAAGAAAAAGCTGAGCAAGTTTATGAGCAGTTTCAGGCTCTCCAGGCGGAGTTGAAAGCTTACAAGAGCGAGTTGTTGGTAAAAGATTATATTTTGACTTTAAATAAGTCAGATATTTATACAAAAGAACTTATTGATGTATTAGTTAACCTTTTTAAGCAGAAAGGTGAAGACAAAATTATTGTTTTTAGCGCTATTACTGGCGAGAATTTAGATGAGGTGAAGCAACGACTTTTGCAAATGGTGAAGTGAGAAGAGAAGAAAGTCTATTGGAATAATGAAAAAAGAGCAAGCTGTGAGGCTTGCTCTTTTAAGTTATAAGTGAAACAGGGTCGTTTAAGGATTCTCGGTTTCTTCTGCTTGATCTGTGGTTGTTTCAGTTTCTTCTGCTGATTCTTTTTGTTCAGTTTGTTCTGCAATATCTTCTTGAGCTGATTCCTCAGCTGGGTTTTCTACTTCGGGGTTTTCTTCAAGTTCTATAGGTGTTTCCTTATTGTTGAGGCTTTCCTCAGGGTTTTCTAAATTTTGATCAGTTAATGAGGGTAGCTCTTGAGAGAGAGGAGTAGATTTTTCTAGATTTTCAACTTCTTCTTCAGTTGGTTGAGGTTGAGCTGCTGCTGAATTTTTTTGTTCCTCTTTTTCTTCTAGTTGAGTCTCGAGTTGTTCAAGAAGTTTTTGCAGTTCCTGATAGTCTTCAGATTCAGGATCTAGTAACATTAGAGCTTGTTCCCAAGATTGTTTGGCAGCGGTCAACTGCTGAGCCTGCTGTTGGGCTAGGCCTAAGTAATAGTAAGCAGAAGGTAAATCGGGTTTTAAGTTAACTGCTTGGCTAAATAGATTAGCTGCTTGACCTGTTTGTTCATTCTGCATAAGAATTAAACCAAGTTGCAAGCGTAGCAGGGGATCTGATGGGGCTAACTGAATAGCCTGGGTATATGAATTAACTGCCCATTGGTCAGCCTCTTCCACGCTGCCGATTAGGTTTTCGTAGATTCCAGCGAGGTTGGAGTGGTTGGTTGCCACACTAGGATCAATAGCAATAGCAGCACGGGCTTCATTGACGGCTTGTTGTAATAGTTGAGAAACCTGCTGTTTTTCTTGATCTGTAATGTCAGCTTTATTAGACAAGGCTTCAGCAATCCTCAAGTTGGTAATAGCATAGGCACGGCGGATGCCGTCATTGTAAGGATTAAGCTGTTTAGCTTGAGTTTGCTTGTTATAAAGTTCTACGCCTTTGTTATCTAAAGCTGCTTTTTGTGCTTCAAACATCAGGTATTGGCTGGCATAAGCTTTACCAGTGCAGTAGGTGAGGAGGATCAAACCAGCGATACAAACGCCATTAATGATGACAGAAACGGTGTTATTAGCTTGTGAATCATTAGTGATAATTTTTTGTTTATCAAGTTCGACGCTTAAAGGTTTTAATTTTAAAACTGAGAATTTATCCTGATGTGCAGCTATCCAGAAAGCCATAATTAACGCTTGCAAGGCAAGCAAAGTTAAGTTGGGTGGAACAAGTAGTTGCAAGATTAAGCTGATGAATAGCATCCAGCTTAATGGATCAGTCTGATAATCTTTTTTTTCTTGTCTAAAATGATTCAGCATTTTGACTAAGAGTAGAATCCAGCCTATGGTTCCTAAAAAGCCTAGTTGAACGAGTAAAGTTAAAGGCATGCCTACGGCGTAGTTATAAATAGCGCTCCAGTTCTCACGACCGTTCATCCAAGTTGGTTTATATCTGGTAAAAGTAGCAGCATAACCACCGGGCCCTTGACCGATTAAGGCTGATTTTGGCACACGCAAACTATCTAAGGCAATAGACCAGCTAGCTGAGACTGGGGGAAGATTGAGTTGAGTTGGTTTGCCTGGTAATAAAGTCCAGATGTAGATTCCCAATCCTAAAACCATCAGGGGTAGGGTAATAACATGGAAATTAGTAATTTTTTTCTTTTGCCAAATCTGGACTGCTTGGCCGATTAAGGCGATAAGCAAAAATTGAACTGCGATTAAAGAGTTGCCCACTAAGTTAACTGCAAAACCATGAGCAATTTCAGCCCCTGTAGCCCAAGCAATTAATTGAGCAGGACCAAAGTCAAAAAGTTGGAGTAAGGCTGTTGCTCCGACGATAGAACCGCTAATTGCAATTCCAGATAAAAATTTATCTTTTTGTTTTTCATTAATTAAGCTACTAGCTAAAGTCACAATTAGCCATAAAGCCAGATAAACTGAGCCAATGCTGAGCAAATTTTTTACTGGATAGTTTTGAGTGAAAAAAATGCTGGCCAGAGTACCGACGCCAAAAATAGTCAGTGGTAGAGTCACTGGAGAAACAATAATTTTCCAAGATTTATCTTTAAAAGATTGGAGAAAAAAGAAAATTAAACTTAAGATGCTAAGTATAATTATTAAATATAGTTTGCTATCTTGAACAAAGTCTAAAGTGAAAGGGACAAGAATTAGAGGGAGTAAAGCAGTTCCGACAATTAAAATCCAAGTATACAGTTTTTGTAAGGTGTTTGTTTTATGCTGTTTGGGGGCAGTAGTTTTATCTGTCATGCTGATCTTGATCCTAGCTAGTTAATAAAAATAACTTATAGTGGATAAAATTCTTTGGTTTGTTATTATTAAAATTGAAAAGTCTTATTGTTATTGTTAATAACTGCGCAAAAACTATTTTCATTATGAAGGATTTTTGGTTCCAGGACAAGGGTGAGAACTCGAGTAATCGAGGTTTTACTTTAATTGAAGTTTTAGTTGCTGTTTTGTTGATTAGTCTTGCTTTCTTAATGATATCTCATTACTTAAAAGATCATTTAAAAAAAGCCCGTGATGCAGAACGCAAAGATGATTTAGAAGAAATTAGAGTAGCTTTTGAGGATTACTATAATGATTATAGTTGTTATCCTCCTCTTGGCAGCCTAGATAGTTGTGGTGCTAATACTTTAGTCCCTTATTTAAAAGAAATTCCCTGCGATCCTTTGACTGGCGATCCTTATATGCATTTTGCTTTAAATGGAAATGAGTGCCGGGGTTATCGAATTTTAACGAATTTAGAATGGGATCGAGATCCAATGATTTTACGTATTGGTTGTAGTTTTGAAAATGGTTGTGGTTTTGAAGATGATGGAGAGGTATTTGATTATGGGATTGCTGCTGGAGGAAAAGTAGTTGATTCCTCTTGGGCGACTGAAGGTCAATTTTATGAGACTCCACCTCCATCTCCAAATAATTATCCAACATCAGCTTTACAACCGACTTCTGTCCCGACAGCGACTCCAATGCCAATGCCAACATTGGCTCCTTCAGCAACGCCGACACCGATTGTTTCTACAGGAGATGATTATTTTGTTGATTGTGAAGGTAGTGATAGCAACACTGGGTTAAGCGAAGATCAAGCTTGGCAATCTTTAAGCAAAGTAAATAATTTTGATTTTTCTCCTGGAGATGTGATTCATTTTAAACGGGGTTGTGTTTGGGCAACGAATATAAATGGTA
>Ga0272443_10007836_pt1 | contig 10087 bp, 10 predicted proteins | sample SSMAcet12_FD_193581 | JGI IMG/M metagenome (GOLD analysis project Ga0272443, IMG submission 193581) | Marine sediment archaeal communities from Little Sippewissett salt marsh, Falmouth, MA, United States - SSM-Acet-12 | ecosystem: Environmental > Aquatic > Marine > Wetlands > Sediment ... | reverse complement strand
TCGATGAACTGCTGCCCACAGCGGAACAATACGGACGACACCATATTGCGATAGGCGGACTTATTGGCGGCATGGTTCTTATGGCGGTTAGTTTGTTGCTATTTGCGTAGAACGTATTTGATTACTCGATCATTCGATTACTCGATCATTCGATTGCTCGATTGTTCGATTAGTTAGCTGATTTTTCATTTTTCCTGGCTGTTTGAATACTTTTTACGAATATTGATATTAATTCGTTATTTTCATTAAGGGCTTTATCAAGTATTTTATAATTTGGCACAAGATTTTTTGTTTTTAAAATTTTCAAACATATCATTGTTTCTCTTAATTCCTTTAAGATCACTTTCATTTTATGAATGAAATCACATCTTGATTCTGCGTCTTGCGCTTCCCCATAATTTAATGATACAGATGTTCCGGATCGAATTATTTGACCTGACAGATGATTCCCGGCATATGATTCAATTATACTTTCGGCTACTTTAATAACTAATGCAGAAAATGCAATAAGTCGATCTTCTAATTCCTTGCTCGTCATAAATCCCCTCTATATTTACTTTAAATTTAATAAGTCTTTTATATTATTTCATATTAAATAATCTCGGCATCTTAAAAGCGTGATCTAGAGCACATTTTGATTACTCGATCATTCGATTACTCGATCATTCGATTACTCGATCATTCGATTGTTCGATTGTTCGATTGTTCGATTGTTCGGCTGATCTTCCTTGTTCTTCCTTGAAAATTTTTTGCATACAGTGTATATTCCGAATGAAAACTATTGAGGTCAATATGAAAGCTCTGCTCGTTGTAGACATTCAAAAAGCCTATTTGCACGGTAAGAATGCATATGAAGAAGAACGTTTTATCAAAACGGTCAATCAAACCATCGACCGATTTAGACAAAACGGTGATCTGGTTGTACGTGTACATCATACCAGTCCCGCGGTACAGCCCGGAACGCCGGGATGGGAGTTTGACGAACGCATCAAGGTCCTGGACAGCGACCCTTATGTGGCCAAGACCAAAGGCAATGCCTTCAACGGCACGGATCTGCGGGGAATTTTGGACCGTGACAATATCGACGATGTGACAATATGCGGACTCGTCACTCAAAATTGTATTCGCTCCACGTGTATCGGGTCCATCGATGAGGGATATACAACCCGGTTGGTCAGAAAGGGAACAACAACCTGGACAAAAGATCCAGAAACCACGATCAAAGAAGTTAAAGCCGAATTGATCGCACTGGGTGTGATCCTTGAGGATTGAAATATGACGAACCGTCGGCATACCGCTCTTCGCTTGTTTCATATCGACGCCTTTACCGATACTCTTTTTAAAGGAAATCCTGCCGGTGTTTGTCTTTTAGATCATCAAGATATTCCCGATGAACTCAAGTTGAATATTGCTGCCGAATTGAAGCATTCGGAAACCGCGTTCGTTTTGTTTCAAAAAGATGAGATAGGCATTCGCTGGTTCACACCAACCACAGAAGTTGACCTCTGTGGCCATGCGACGTTGTCGGCGGCTCACGTGTTATTTGAGCAAAAGCTTGTCTCCCCGGACGACACCATCCGCTTCCGTTCGCGTTCCGGCGAGCTCAGGGCAAAGCGTGTGGGTGACACGATTGAGTTAGACTTTCCACTCGCAAAGCTCCGGGCCTGTGATGCGATGCCGAATCTGAATAAAGCGCTTGGGGTTGATCCCCTCTTTACGGGCTGTTCAGATGAACTGTATTTTGTAGAGATCCCGGATCCCGAAAAATTAAGAACTCTCCATCCCGATATGAACGCTCTGGCTGCCATTTCCCCCGGGGAATTTATTGTGACAGCTCCTTCGAATGATCCTCGCTTTGACTTTATATCACGCTTTTTTGGCCCCGCTGTCGGTATCCCGGAGGACCCGGTCACCGGTTCGGCACATTGCTATCTTGCCCCCTACTGGTCAAAAAAGCTGAATAAAACCTGCCTGACAGGATATCAGGCCTCCGAACGCGGCGGCACAGTGATCTGTGAGTTATCCCGCCCCGGACGTGTTAAACTCCGCGGGAAAGCCGTTACTGTTTTCAGTACCGATCTGAAAATTTAACTTTTCCTGTTATCGCCTGACCTCTCCTTGCCTTTAGCTATGAACTTCAGTATGTTTATGGATTGAATGGAATAATACATGTCACACGAACTGCATCATCACGCGCAAGACAAACTCAGAAAGATCAATACGGCTTTTATTGTCGGTATTGTCTTGAATTTAGTCTTTGTGATCATCGAGGTTATATCAGGTTTTATCAGTCACTCCCTGGCCCTCTTGACCGATGCAGGACATAATGTCAGCGATATCGGAAGCCTGGTCCTATCCCTCGTGGCGATCAAGCTGGCCACCCGTAAATCCACCGAAACGTTTACTTACGGATATAAAAAGTCAACCATCCTGGCAAGTTTACTGAATGCCATGATCTTGCTTGCCGTGGTCGCTGTAATTATCTGGGAAGCGATACGGCGCTTTTCCAATCCAACCGAGATCCCCGGTCTCTCCGTAGCGATCATTGCTGCGATAGGGATCCTGATCAACTCGGTCACCGCCCTTCTGTTCTTTCGGGATAAAGATAAAGATCTTAATATCAAGGGCGCTTATCTCCACTTGTTTGCGGATGCTCTGGTTTCTGCCGGCGTGGTTGTCGGCGGGATCGTGATGTACTTTACAAAGTTATATTGGATCGATCCGGTCCTGAGTATCTTGATCGGTATTGTCATTTTTATCAGTACCTTTGGATTGCTTAAAGATAGTCTGAAATTATCTTTGGATGCGGTCCCCGAAAACGTGAATATTCAAAAAGTAAAAAAAACGATCCTTGAAACTGAAGGCGTTAAGGACATGCACCATTTACACGTTTGGGCAATGAGCACGACGCAAAATGCCATGACAGTTCATATCGTCGTTCCCGATAACATGACTCCAAAGACTATTGAAGATCTCAAGTCAACGGTCAAGCATAAGATGGAACATCTGAATATCCGGCATGTGACCATTGAGATCGAACAGGAATTTCATAATTGTAATGAACCGGATTGCTAAATAATGACCGGTCTTGTATCTTTAGATAAAACTTATTTCATCCATAAATAAAATTGACAATGCTTGTTATTTTCCATTAAATTATGTTGTTTCTATAAGGATATATAAGCATGAATAAATCTCACCGCAGAATGATGATCTTTGCGATCATCCCGATGATGTTCCTTTTGGCAACGGAAACATTATTAGCTCAAAATGAAAAAGCTTTTGTGAACTCCCGGCTTGATCTCGTTAAACTCGATACGCTCGATTTTAACATCATCTACCTTCCTGCGGATATGAAAGCGGATTTTCCTTTCCACATCACCGGTTCGCGTGCGATCAAAGATGCCTACAAAGCCGCACAGGAAAAACGAGACGGCTATATGATCTACATGCTGTCTATGCTGGAATATGATAACGTTTTCACTTACGGAAATTTGAACCCCGGTAAAATGTTGGGCGAGGCCTTTAGTATTGCCATAACAAACAGAGATTCCCGTTTGGCTATTTATGTTTTGTCGCAACAAATGCGTTTTAATTTATTTTCCACATGGTTAATTGAGGATATTTTCAGAGAGGTTGAGGAACTCGCGACACAAACAAAAGATACAATAGCCCTGTTTGAAATGGCCAACTATCTTGACTATTTGGGTTATAAAGACCCTTCTCCCAAAAGACTTCGAGCAATCGCTTATAGCTTTGAAGATCCTATTTACATCCATCAGGATGAATTTGAAGTCTATTGGGCCGATCTTAAAACTTGTATCAAGAACTCAGATAAACAGAATTTTGACTTTTATGTTGCGCCCGTTGTGACATATCAGGAAGCGGAATACGGCGATATCTACAATGAGCGTGATTATACTGTGGCAGAATTGAAAAAAGACCTCGACAAAGGAGCGGGCGGTCCCGGACTTTTTCCCGGCTGGACCGAACCTATGGATAGTGTGGCTATCGGTAAACCGATACAACACAGACGCGGAGAGTACGCCGTGTACTATTGGACCTTGGGTCGAGAGTATAACAATCCCAAGCGCGAATATATTTATAAGTGCGGAAAATCAGGACCGGTGAGTTACGAGACTGTTTATTACTTTAAAAAATTCGACGGTAAGATCCGGCTGTATAAGATCCTCTATGAAGATATGTAGAAAACAATTGACAATTGACCTCACTACGTCCCGAAAGATTGGGATTACGACACGGCAAGCTTAGGATAATTGACAATTAAATTAATATTTTTTAATTGATATTGAAAAGGCTGAACGCTGTTCAGCCCATACTTTTGCCATTGTACTTTTGCCTTGACCTTTAGGTCTTCACTTCCCTCACCACATCGATCACCGTTCCATCCACCCATAAAACAAAATACTTGTATTGTATTACCATACGTTTGTATATTATAACCATACATTAGGAGCGCATGAATACTTTAGCTGAAATACTTTCTTCAAACACGCGAGCAGAATTCTTCCGCCTTCTCTTTGGCTTGAACCAAAAAGAATATTATCTGCGGGAAATTGCAAAATGCTCCGGTCTTGCTATTGGCACGATCCAGCAGGAAGCGTTAAAACTGGAAAATCTTGGATTGATCCATAAACGCCGTGATGGGAATCGCACCTATTTTAGTGCAAATAAAAACCATCCTATATATCAGGATATCCACCGTCTTGTCCTTAAAACGACCGGACTCCGTGATGTCTTAAAATTATATTTATCCGACGATTTGATCAATTTTGCCTTTGTATTTGGCTCCATTGCAACTGGTACAGAAAAACCCGATAGCGATATAGATCTTTTCGTTGTGGGAGATATCGGACTTCGGGGACTCAGTAAATATTTGACAGAACCCGGCCAAATGATTGGACGAGAGATCAATTCCTATACTATAAGCAAAAAAGAGCTAATTGATAAAATCATACAACATGATCATTTTTTATCAACAGTAATCAGTTCACAAAAACTTTTCATCAAGGGAGACGAAAATGAGTTTGGAAAATTGGTTGAAGAATGGCTGGCTAAAGCCACATAAGACAAGTAAGCAAGAAATTGAGAACTTATTCAATATTGTCAAGCGTGATCTGGAGGATGCTCAACGACAAGATGTCTCTGCGGATTGGCGATTTGGAATAGCTTACAATGCAGCATTGAAACTTTGTGCGATCCTTCTTTATGCCGAAGGCTACAAACCTGAAAACACCTATGCCCATTATCGAACAATACAAGCGTTACCACTAATACTGGGTAATGAAAGATCCGATGACACCGCTTATCTTGAAGCATGCCGGGTTAAAAGAAATATTGTTGAATATGATTATGTGGGCAGTACCTCGGAAACTGAAGCAAATGAATTGATCGAGTTTGTTAAAGAGCTACAGCTTGACGTTCAAAATTGGATTAAAAAACATTATCCAGAATATATTTAAAAAAGCCCAATTACGTCTTACAATTTGATGGATATACAAAAGGGCTGGACAACGTCCAGCCCCTACTTTTATCTTTATACTTTTATCTTTTATCTTAGAAAACCTTTAGGTTTTCACCTGCCTTACCACATCAATGACCGTTCCATCCACCCATTTAATGGCGGCTACAACTTTATCTCCCAATTCGGGTTTTTCAGGAATACCGCAAATGCGTTCGGCTTCTTCTTTGAGCTCTTCGATGGTCTTGAGCGGCAATCCGGCATCCTTGACTTTGTCGATCAGGTCCTGGCGTTTCGGATTGATAGCGATCCCGCGTTCGGTGACGATCACATCGATCAACTCACCCGGCCCGACCAGTGTGGTTACTTCATCAACAATGATCGGAATACGGTTCCTAAATAGAGGCACAGGCAAGATGGTGCATTTGGCGAAGAGACAGTTTTGCCAGCCGCCGATACCGTGCAGCATGTAGCCGTCGGAATGTGTCACCACATTGCCATTGAAATTGACATCCACTTCGGTTCCGCCGAGGATCATCACGTCCATCATGGTGGTGTAATTGCCTTTGCCATGATAATCGTAACAGTGAAAAATGGAAATATCAGGATGTTTGGAACGATTCTCACGCATGGATCGTACGGCTTCCAGATCGAAGGTTTGTGCGTCCAGCATGTATTCAAGACACCCGTCCTCGATCATTTTAACGGAATACTGGGTAGATCCGCCGACTGCAAAACGGGCCTTGATATTTCGCTCTTTCAGCATCTGATGGAAATATATCCCGATAGCCAGCGAGGTTCCCCCGGCTCCCATCTGAAAGGAAAAGCCATCTTGCACAAGACCGGCGGCATCACAAAATTTCGCCGTCAATTCGGCAATAAGCAATCTATCCGGACTTTTTGTGATCTGTGTGGTTCCCGAAACGATCAATTCGGGAATACCGATCTTATCCATCTCTACTACAAAGTCAACATAATTTCCTACGATCTGCATAGGAACAGCCGGGAATTTTACCAGGTTATCTGTGACGACGATCACTTTTTCGGCATACTGATAATCCGCCAGAGCATAACCGAGTCCGCCGCAGGCCGATGGACCGTCAAGTCCGTGGCCGTTGCCAAAAGCATCCGCTGTCGGTGCGGCCAGCACGGCGATATCGATCTTCACTTCCCCATCCTGTATGGCTTGATATCGTCCACCATGAGAGCGTAAAACAGCCGTACCTTCCATTTTTCCTTCCGACGTGAACTTGCCCAAAGGGCCGTTCATGCTTCCTTCGATATGGTGAACCACACCGCTTTCAAGGTGCTTAATAATATCTTTATGGCAGGGAAAGGACGCCGATGGCAGCCATACAAGTCCTTTAACGCCCAGTTCTGCAGCAATGTCAAAAACCTGATTCGCCACCAGATCACCGTTGCGAAGATGATGATGGGTTGAAATGGTCATGCCGTCCTTTAACCCGGCTTTGACCAAAGCTTCTTTCAGGGATTCAACACGTTTATCGCCATCCGGCGGATAATCTGCAGCACTGTAAATGCCGGGGGCATGTTTTTTGCCTGTCGGTCGATGTTTTCCAATACCTTTAAAAGGAACAACTTTTTCTCCGTTGATCTCGGTCGGCACCATCCGGCCGACTGCATTCTTGACCATTTTCATTTATTGAATCTCCTGTTGAGACGATTAAACGTTTTTTTCTGCAAGTTCCATTACCCGGAGTGCCCGTTTGACCACGGGCGGATCGATCATTTTCGATCCTACGGAAACGACGCCCAGTCCTTTCTTTTCGGCTTCTTTGAACGCATCCACGATCTTGCGCGCCTTTTCGATCTCCTTTTCCGTAGGCGCAAAAGCTTCATGGATCACCTTGATCTGGCGTGGGTGGATACAACCCATACCGTCAAAACCCAGTGCCTTGGATGCCAGCACATTCTCTCGTAGCGCATCCATGTCAGAGACATCGGAAAAGACCGAATCAATAGCTTGAACGCCTGCCGCCTTAGCGGCATTCACGACCATGCTTCGGGCAAAAAAGGTCTCTTTTCCTTCGCGGGTCCTGGGAGCACCGATATCAGCGGTATAATCCTCAAGCCCGATCGCCAATGCAATGACATTTTGTGACGCCGTTGCGATATCATAAGCTTTGATCACACCAAGGGCCGATTCGATAATGGGCATGATCCAGACCTCATGGTCAATGTCATGTTCGCTTCGAAGGTCTTCTATCCGTTTGTCGACCTCCAGCAGCTGTTCAGGGCTTTCGCATTTGGGCAATAGAATGACATTGGCATGATGCGGAATAACAGCATCAAGATCCTGCAGGCCCCGTGCCCCCTGATTGATGCGCACCATACGTTCAGCGCCGTAAAAATCAACGGCTCTTAAACTGTTACGCACCAAAATCCTGGCTTCGTCTTTTCTGTCGGGCGCCACAGAATCTTCCAGGTCGAGAATGATCCCGTCCCCGCTGTGAAGACCCGCATTCAGCGAAAGCTTTGGCGTATTACCCGGCAGATATAAACGGGATCTGCGCATGCGGTCCTTTTGTGTCCCATTCATATTCTGGGGAAGCATATCGGGAAGATAGTCGATATCCGTCTTTATCAGTTTTTTGATACATGCTTCCAGGCGGGCCGTGATAACATAATCCGGTGCGCCGTTGTCGTCGATAACTACTTCCGCATGTTCGATGTCAAATGCGGCCAGCACATTGTTTATCGTTTCGCGGATAGCTTTTTCAAACAGTAATTTGACCTTGCTGTTGACGGTAATCTTCCGTCCCCCGTTTTTTTTCAGGGATAGAGTTACCATGCAGTCGGATCGGTCAGTTCTTTCGTGTTGTCCGGCAAAAGCGGTTTTCACCTTGTGCTCCTTCATGATTAGTCCTGTAAATACTACCTGTATAGATTACGAAATAATTGAGATAAAGGGTATTGTTTTTTAAACTGAAATAAGAATAATAGAACATTGGAACATCCGAATAACTGATTTGTTTTCGAAATTGAAATAATGATTATTGAAATGAAGAAGAAGCGCAAAGCGCAGAATTAAAAAAAACATAATAAAAAAAGTATATGATTTACTGTTTATTACAACGGATTTCTTACATAATTCTACTGTTCTAATGCTCTAATGTTCTATTGTTCTTAAATCAAAGCATGTCCAATATTTCTTTAGTGAGGATATCTTTCACTTCCTCAACATCAACCTTTCGATCGAGAACCGTTTCCATGGAGCAAACACTTTTGTCCGGGATACCGCAAGGTACGATACCGTTGAAGTAAGACAGATCGGTTGAAACGTTCAACGCAAATCCATGATAGGAAACGTCCTCTTTGATACGAAGTCCGATCGCGCAGATCTTTGCATCACCGACCCATACACCCGGATGATCATTGTCAACATGGGCAACAATGTCATAGTGCTTCAGCGTATTAATGATAATAACTTCAATTCGCTCAACGAGCTTTTTGGAGCTAAAGCTGTGCCCTGCAAGCCCAAAGATCGGGTACCCGACCAACTGTCCGGGTCCGTGATAGGTCACATCTCCGCCCCTGTCAACCTTGATGGTTTCCACTTGTTTGGACCTTAATTCTTCGTCATTCCAGATGATATTCTTGTCATCGGCATGACGTCCAAGCGTGAAAACATGCGGATGTTCAAGCAACATAAGCGTATCCGGGATCCGGTTTTCCACTCTTAACCTATGAAGCCGCAGTTGTTCGCGAAAAGCATCTCGATAAGCTAACATTCCATAGTTCTTGATCTGAATTGAAGTGTTCATACCTAAAATTACATAAACATTGCGACCGGTCAACTGATTATTTTATCAATCGTAATTTATCACTATAATTAATTATTGTTTAAGCACCGCTTAATTGTTGATAATTAAGTTCTTTCGTTATAATTTCATGCGAATATACAAAAAAAGACAGACCGGCGAAATAATGGAAAACCCGAACATTACCATTTTGATCGTTGACGATACGATCGCAAATCTGCAGATACTGACCAATATCGTCACCGCTGAAGGTTACAATATTCTGCTCGCTCAATCGGGTGAGGAAGCTCTTCGCGTTGCCAATGAATATCATCCGGATATTATTCTTCTTGATGTGATGATGTCAAAAATGGACGGTTTCGATGTCTGTCGACAACTGAAGGCCAATCCCGCCACGCAATCGATACCCGTTATTTTTGTAACGGCCAGGACCGATGTCGAAGCGGTTGAAAAGGGATTTGATGTCGGGGGTGATGATTATGTGTCTAAACCTTTCAACGACCGCGTACTTCTTGCCCGTCTTAAGAATCATGTTGAACGATACCAGCGCGAACGCGAACTTTCCATTAACAGGGAACGACTCAATACTGCCTTGGATGCAGCACAGATCGGTTCTTTTACTATCCGGCTTCCCGAAAAAAAATGGTTGCCAGATGTTCAATTGATGAGGTTGTTTGGTATCTCGTCCGACAGCTCTGAATTTGATCTGAACAAATGGTACGAACATGTTATTCCCGAGGACATGGAAAACGTCATTAAGCGCATAAATTCATGCCTGACGACTGAATCTTTTTGTAAATTTGAGTTTCGTATTCGCGACAAT
>Ga0272443_10007835_pt1 | contig 10087 bp, 6 predicted proteins | sample SSMAcet12_FD_193581 | JGI IMG/M metagenome (GOLD analysis project Ga0272443, IMG submission 193581) | Marine sediment archaeal communities from Little Sippewissett salt marsh, Falmouth, MA, United States - SSM-Acet-12 | ecosystem: Environmental > Aquatic > Marine > Wetlands > Sediment ... | reverse complement strand
CGATAGAGCGTGAAATGCGGGACGTCATGAAGTGCGTTCACTGCCAGGGAGCGATGAGACGAGGCGCCGATCCCTATCGACCGCAACCGGTGTCAGACTCGGAAAATGTACCGGACACCATTTCGTCTCCCGAGAAAGACAGAATAGGCGGACAGCAGGCCGTCTCTTGCCGGATGGAAATGTCGGATGATCCACTATCATCACCAGTCTCGATTCCAAGATCCATGTTGTTCCCTTGATAGTGTATCTAGGTGAATATTCGGCGTCAAGTGAAAACTGGAGCGATTCCGTACGCGTTCACGTTCCAGGTGACTAGCGTCGAAAGGCCTTGTTTGAGACCCGAAATGGCGACGCAGAACCCGGGGCAGAGAGGGTGAATGCGTAAAGCTTCTCTTTGGCCGGTGCCGATAAGACCAAGAGAGACTTTGACGGACATCTTGGAGAGCGACAAGGGGCCCAGAATCCGGAAATGGGTGTGCTCGCCCTGGAGTTCCAGGGAGGCATTCCACTACCTCTTCCTGGAGACGAAGATGAGATTGAGAGAGATTAGAATACAGAATTTCCGATCGTTCAAGGATGAGACTGTTCTGCTTGATGATTATACATGTCTGGTCGGCGCTAACGGATCGGGCAAATCTGCTGTCCTGATGGCGCTCAATGTCTTCTTCCGGAATAGCGATTCAACTGTTACGGATGTGGAGAAACTGGGAAAAGAGGATTTTCATCACGAGAACGTTAGCGAACCTGTGAGAATAACAGTGACATTCGAACATTTGCCAAGTGAAGGCGATCCCTCAGTATCAAAGGAAGCAATGGAGCTACTGAAACTATATGCTCGGCAGGACAGACTGGTTTTGTTTGCGAAGGCGGAATGGGATCCAACCACTGAGAGAGCGCCTGTTAAGCAATATGGCTCGCGACTGGTGAAGAAAGAGTTCAAACCTTTCTTCAAGGCAAAGGAAGATGGCGCCAAGGCGCCGGATTTGAAGGCGATCTACAGCGATTTGCGAGAGGATTCTCCTGAGTTGCCAGCACTTACGGCGGCAAGCAAAATGGGAGGTGCACTGCAAGAATATGAGAATGCGCGGCCTGACGAGTGCACCATGGAGGATGCGGAGTGCGAATGTTACGGGTTCACAGGAGGACTATATCGGCTTGCTGATCTCGTTCAGTGGGTGTATGTCCCTGCGGTCAAGGATGCTTCCACCGAGCAAGAAGAAGGAAACAAGACAGCGTTGGGACAACTACTCCAAAGAACGGTTAGAACGAAGATAGACTTCAGGGATGAACTTGCTGACTTGGAAAAGGAAGCCGAAGCCAGATATGAGACGATTCTAGAAGGGAAAAAGGATGCCCTAAAGGACTTGGGATTGGCGATACAGGACAGCCTGAGGAATTGGACTAATCCACGCGCCGCTTTTGAACTTGAGTGGCAGGGCAATTTTGCGAAGGCAAAGCCGCCGTTAGCAAAGGCAAGAGTCGGAGAGGATGCCTTCATCGGAGAAATCGCACGGCTTGGCCATGGAATGCAGAGAGGCTTCATAGTTGCGATCTTAAAGGAATTGGTGAGCAATGAACAGCAGGGAGGGCCCAAGCTACTTCTTGGATTTGAGGAACCGGAGCTTTATCAGCACCCACCGCAAGCACAACACATGCAAAGCATGTTGGAACGACTGGCGGAACCAGCCAACAATTCCCAGGTCATCGTGACGAGCCACAGTCCCTATTTCGTGTCCAGCAAGGGATTCACAAGCATAAGGATGTGTCGGAAATGCGGCAAGAGGCCCTACTCAGTGGTCAAATGGACGGACTATGCGAAAGTGGGAAATAGGATTACAGAGGCGTTTGGCAAACAGAGTCCATCACCCACAAGTCTGATGGCGACAGTAGGGCAGATAATGCAGACGTCGCAGAAGGAATTGTTCTTTTCTCCGTGCGTTGTCTTGGTGGAGGGAGAAGAGGACGTGGCTTTCGTTGCGACACATCTAAACCTAACGGGAGAGTGGAGAACCTTCAGAAGGAACGGATGTCATTTTGTAACGGCAGGTGGAAAGAACAATATGCCGCGTCTTCTCGCAATAGCACAGGAGTTTGGAATACCAACGTTTGTCATCTGTGACTCAGATATGGAAAGTTGTATTGCCAGAGTGGAAGAAGCAGAAGCACTAGCTGAAGACGCTCCCAATAGGAAAGAGAAGATCAGTAGCGAGAAGGGACAACTGGACAGGCAGAAGGAGGTAAATCGGGCTATTGCAAACCTGTGTTGCCTGCAGATAGAAGATCCCACCAAGTGCGAGACGATAAAAGGCGATAGCATTGTTCTTTGGAGCGACACAATTGGATCCGCCGTAGAAAGCAGCTTTGAAGGGACAGAGTGGCAGGAAACGCAGGAAGCAGCGGTAAGGACATATGGATTGGAGGGTGTGAGACAGAAAAAGAAGAATGGTATGGTAATTGCCGCGACACTTGAAGAGTTGTCGAAGAATGGTAAGCAGTCGCCAGTGCTGATAGAATTGTGTGGGCGCATCTCTCAATACGCTCAGAAGGCTGGAAGAAGCGGAGGCAAGATGTAGTGGCGTACGGTGTGCCCGGCACAGCGATTCGAGTGTGCGGCGAGGTGGAATGGCTTGAGTATAGGCACGCGCCGATCGGGCTCTGCGTGCGGATCGAAAGATGACGTGCGGTGCACGCGCGACGAACGACCGAGGGTTACATATGGGAATGGATGATGTGTCACGGCGGCACGTTGTGAAAGCGGGGGCGGGGGGGCTGGGGGTGTTGGCACTGGGTGGCGTCTCTCTTTCGGCGGAAGGGGCTGAGTCAAAGGAGAACGACATGGACCAGGAGACGGTGCGGGTTGCGGTGGTGCAGCAGGGGAGTGTGCCGGGGGCGGTGGAGGCCAATCGGGGCAAGGCGCTGGGCTTTGCGCGGGAGGCGCTGGAGGGCGGGGTGGATATCATTCTCTTTCATGAGGAACTGTTGGTCGGTTATGTGGCGAATTTGAAGGAGCTGGCGGAAGAGGTGGATGGTCCGACTACGCGGGCCTTTCAGTCTTTGTTGGCGGGCAGTGACGCGCTGATTCTCTGGGGGCTGACCGAGCGGGAGGGGGATCGATACTACATCGCGGCGACGCTGGTCGGTGCCGGGGGTGTCGTGGCCAACTATCGCAAGACGCATCTCTGGTGGAAGGACAAAGGGTTGCGTCACGAGCCTTCCTTCTATCAGCCCGGGAACGAACTGGTGACGTTCGAGGTCAAGGGGCACAAGAGCGGCGTGATGATCTGCTACGATGGCGACTTCCCCGAGATGACGCGGGCGTATGCCAATCTGGATTGCCGGATGTTGTTTTGGCTGAACAACCGGGGCGAGCGGGGGCACGGGGAGGTGACGCGGCTGGCGGCGACGAACTCGATGATCATGGCGGTGTCGTGCGTGTGCGGCAAGAACGAGCGCGGCTACGTCTGCCGCGGCGGCAGCAACATCACCAACCACGACGGCCGCCTGCTGACGGAGATCTGGGACAGGGAGGGGATTATCTACGCCGACGTCGAGCCCGGAGCCGTGCCGGCGGCGCGGCGGGACAATCCGTGGTATGTGGGACGGCGCGGCGATTTGTATTGTCGGTACGTGTGAGACGCCGCATGGGCAACGGAGTTGCCCATCCTACCGGGAGCTAGGCTCCGGCTTGAGCGGCGGCCTGGTTGACGAGGAACAGCACGGCCATGCGGACGGCCAGGCCGTTCTTGACCTGCTGGAGGATGACACTGTTCTTGCCGTCGGCGACTTCGCTCTCCATCTCCAGGCCGCGATTGATCGGGCCCGGGTGCATCACGACGATGTCGGACTTGGCCCGCTTCATGCGGTCGACGGTCAGGCCGAAGTAGCGCGAGTATTCGCGGATGGAGGGGAAGGGGTTGCCGCCCAGTCGCTCGAACTGAATGCGCAGCATGTTGATGACGTCGACCTTCTCGATCACCTCGTCCAGCGAGTAGCTGACGTTGACGGGCAGCTTGTCGACATCGCCCGGCATGAGCGTGGGCGGGCCGACGAAGGTCACTTCGGCGCCGAGTTTGGTCATGGCCCACAGGTCGCTGCGGGCGACGCGCGAATGGGCGATGTCGCCGACGATGGCGATCTTGAGGCCTTCGAGCGAGCCCTTCATCTGGCGGATGGTGTAGACGTCGAGCAGGGCCTGCGTGGGATGCTCGCAATAGCCGTCACCGGCATTGACCACGCTGGCATTGATGTTCTTGCTGAGCAGCTTCGGCGCGCCCGCGGCGTTGTGGCGAATGACGACGATGTCGATCCCCATCGCTTCGAGGTTGCGGGCGGTGTCGAGCAAGGTCTCGCCTTTGCTGACGGCGCTGCTCTTTTTGGTGAACTCGATCGTGTCGGCGCTGAGTCGACTGGCGGCCAGGGCGAAGCTGTTGCGGGTGCGCGTGCTGTCTTCAAAGAAGAGATTGACGACGACCTTGCCGCGCAGGGGCGGGGCCTTTTTCACCGAGCGCGTACTGACTTGCTCGAAGCCATGGGCGGTGTCGAGGATGAAAGTGATTTCCTCGGCGCTGAGCTCGCGCAAGCCGATGAGATGCTTGCGTTGCCACCTGAACTGCTTGCCTTTTCGCATGATTGCCATATTCGTTCCGTGCCGTCGTTTGGAGCCGTGATGGGTGTGTCGCTCCACGATATTGAGGATGCGGTTCATTTGTCCTTATCCGACTACAACCTCGTTCTTCCCGTCCGACTCAATGAGGCTGACCTGGACCGACTGGCCCGGCCCCACCTCGGCCCTATGACCGACATAATCGGCCTGGATCGGGACTTCCCTGCCCGCTCGTTCCACGAGGACGGCGAGTCTGATCGCCTTGGGTCGGCCGAGATCGATCAGGGCAGCCATGGCCGCCCGGGCCGAACGGCCGGTGTAGAGCACGTCATCGACCAGGATGACGGTTTTGTCGTCGATGTCGAAACCGATTTCGGTGGTTCGGACCTGCGGCTGGGTGGTGCCGCGCGGTGAGTTGAGATCATCGCGATACAGCGTGATGTCGAGCGTGCCGCAGGGGACGGGTTGGCCGATTTCCCCCGCCAGGTGGCCGGCCAGACGCTCGGCGAGGATTTCGCCGCGGCTGCGGACGCCGATAATGGTCAGGTCGTTGGCCTCGGCGGCGTCGGCGGCAATCGTCTCGGCCAGGGAACGGAGGGTGCTCTCTATCTGCTCGCCATCCAGGATGATTTCCATAGCTGCCGTCTGCCTCAAAATGCGGTTCTGCACGCTTGTTGCCCGGAGTATAGCAGCAAGCGTCCGGTAAGGCAAGACTTCGCGCTGGAGTTTTCAAAATCTGCCTTTACAGGCCTGTTAAGGCCTGTATACTACCAACCAGCGGCGGAATTTGCTTGAAACGAGGGCTCGATTCTGCTATCATAGGCACAGTCGTTTGGAGGATACGATCCAAGCACGGAGGGTGAGTTTTTGGGGGTGTATGACGTGCCGAGAAGCGGTTTTCGGCCATGTCCGGGGTGCCAGTAATGGAAAATGGGTCCGAGACGCGAAGCAGCAAGGCCTCAAGGTTATGGGGCGTTGCGATCCTGGCCGGCTTTCTGGCGGTGGCCGGCAGGGCGGCGGCTCAGGATCTGTCGCTGCTTCAGCCCCAGGGCCTCGACCGCGTGGGGATTTACGCCTTGCGCGAGGCGGCTCCGAACCTGACGGGAGAGGGCGTTCGTTTTGGCGTTCTGTGCCGCAGCGTTACCCACCAGGAGGACGAACCCTACAAGGATTACCTGCCCAACACCCGGCACGTTTGTCTGGCCGGGGCGCAGTTGAGCGGGGAGAACGACCACGGGGTCTCGGCGCATTCAACAGCGATCTGCTCGATTCTGTTTGGTGACGATCCGGCCGGCAGCACGCCGTATCTCGGTTCGTTTCTGTACCAGGGAGCGACGCCGGCGGCCAAAGGTCGTATCTTCGAGTATCTGCGCTTCGGCGAGCAGTTCATCTTCCCGCAGAGACGGCCCGCTGTGGATGTGGTCACCGCCAGCTTCGGCTTTCAGTTTGAGAACTGGTGGACGCGAGGGCTCGAATCGCTGGCCGAGCATGAGGGACTACCCGTGTTGGCCAGCGTCGGCAACGGCACCAACGCGTCGGACCCGCCGCTCTATCCGGGGGCCGGCTCCAACGCGATCGGCGTGGGCGTGGTCAGTTCCGTCAAGACGGGCAATCCCGTGACCGACCTGATGCACTTCGCCTTGGCCTACCCGGAGCGGTCCACGCTGGGGCCGACCGACGACGGCCGGTGCAAACCCGATCTGATCGCGCCGGGCAACTGTCTGGTGGCCGGCGCCGACGACGATCACGCCTATACGATGTCGGGCGACTGGTCGAGTTTCGCCACGCCGGTGGTGGCTGGGGTGGTGGGTTTGCTCGCTCAGACGGCGAAGGAAGATGAGACGCTCAGCATGGTTCTCTCGCCCAACGGCGGCAACTGTGCCGTCAAGGCGATACTGTTGAGTTCGGCCACGAAGCTGCCGTTCTGGCACAAGGGCCACCTGAGCACGAGTGACGATCGCGAAGCGCCTTTGGATTTGATCCAGGGGGCCGGGATGGTCAACGCGGTGGAGGCCTATCAACTGCTGACAGCCGGCCGGGTGGAGCCAGGTGATGGGGCCTCGACCGGATGGGATCTGAACCAATTGGACGGTGAGAGCGGGCTGCCCCAGGTGTATCGCATGACGGTGGATGAACCGACGGGCAAGGTCCTGACGGCGACCCTGGCCTGGAACCGGCACTACTGCAAAGAGTATCCATTCGAGCGACTGGAAGGGACCGACAGCGACCTGCGCATCGAACTGTGGGCCATCGATCCGGACAACTCCAGCAACGATTTGCTGCTCGATTCCTGTGACAGCAAGCTCGACAACGTCGAGCACCTCCACACGCCGATGCTGCCGGAATACAACGTGTACGAATTGGTGGTCTCGTACGGTGACACCGATGCGGCCTCTGCGGCCCTGATCGCCGAGCGTTATGCGTTGGCGTGGACCGTCGGTGAGAAGCCGGACAGCGACAACATTCTGTGGCACGACCTGAATGCCGATGGCATCGTCGATGAGGCCGATTTCACGATCTTTCTGGACAATCGCAATCTGGGCCTGACCTCCCCCGACGCCTACGTGATCGGAGACGTCAACGCCGACGGGATTATCGATGGGACGGACCTGGAGCGGATCTTTGCCAACCGCAATCGCACGGCGGATTGGCGCACGACGGCGGTAGCGAACTAGTCTTGCTCCGTGCCGGAGCACGGGCACACGGTGGGCCCGAGGGCCCATTGCCCTGACGTAAGCTATGCATGGCAACCGGTTGCACACCATCCTGATGGTTCTGGGCATTGCGGCGGTCTCGGCGGCCTCGACGACCGAACGCTGGCGGTTCTTCGTCGTGGGCGATACGCAAGGTTCGCTGACGGCCGTCAACACGCCCATTCTCTCCGAATTGGTTCAAGAGATTCTGCGCCAGGACGTTGACCTGGTTATCTTCGCCGGCGATCTCGTCTCGGGCGTGCGGGCGAACCCCGATCTGTTCGAGGACCAGTTGTGGGAGTGGGTGCACGTGATGGAGCCGGTGTATGAGGCCGGGGTCGACGTCTACGTGTGCCGGGGCAACCACGAAGTCAAGGACGTGTGGGATGCCGAGTTCATCGACACCTTCGACCCGATCGACAACTGCGCCCTGCGCTGGCTGAACGTGTTTGGCAACAGTGCCTATCCGCAACTTATGCTGCCCGACAATGGCCCCGTCGGCGAGCGGCACATGACGTATGCCGTGGAACACAAGAACGCGTTGATTGTCGGGCTCGATCTTTACGCGGGCACCCGACACCGCTTGGCGCATCGCTTGAACCAAGAATGGCTCGATACGGTGTTGGAGGCGAACATGAGCCCGCACGTGTTCGTGTTCGGTCACGAGCCGGCGTTTGGAACCTACCACGAGGATTGTCTCGATGCCTATCCGGACCGGCGCGATGCCTTCTGGAGGAGTCTCGAACGGGTGGGAGGACGGACGTATTTCTGCGGGCACGACCACTATTACGATCATGCGGTCGTGGAAGACGGGGACAATGATCCGGACAACAACATTCACCAGATCATCACCGGGACCGGCGGAGCCTCGTTCTACCGGTGGACTCCTCCGTACGACGGGGACAACGGCGCCTTCACCGTTTGGCAGCGCTACCACGCCGAGCAACACGGGTACCTGCTGGTGGACGTCGAAGGTTTGGACGTCACCGTGACCTGGATGGAACGATGGAGTACAGGTGGGTTGGCGCCGGTGTTCTACGTGGCGCGCGATTGGTGGCGGTATCATGTCGACCTCGGCCTGACACTGCTGCGACCCCGCGGCTTCGAGCGGGTGGCGGCGTCGCGGCCCTACACGGTGCAGTGGAAAACGGTTCCCAGCGGCACGGTGGCCCGTGTCATCCTGGAATACTCCCTCGATGGGGGGGCAAATTGGCAACTGATCGACACCGTGGACAACACGGGTTCGCATGAGTGGTTCGTGCCGACGGCGAATTCTTCCAGTTGCCTGCTGCGTGTCAGCGATGCCGCGGAACCGGCGAACCGGGACACCAGCGCAACGCCGTTCTCGGTGTTCGAGTGCCAAGCCAAGCTGGCGGCCGATCTGAACGGTGACTGTTACGTCGACTTCGCCGATCTGGCCATCCTGATGAGCGAATGGCTGACCTGTGGCAATCCCCTCGACCCGGCCTGCGGTCCTCTCCCTTAGCCGAGCCGGACCGGGCCGACCGTCCGTCTCAAATCCATGCCCCCGCAAAAACCCTCTTTTCCTCGTCCCCCGTTTTTGGTACAACTGCGGCAACCACACGGACGTTGGGAATCGCTGGTATGGGTAAGCAGGATGGCAAGACAACAGCTCCCAGACAGAACTGGGGGCCTACGGCCCGGCGCGGGGGTGGGGGAACCGTTTTTTCCGAACTTATGAAAGCGTAGGTGCGCTATGGCAAACCAGGTGCTTATCAAGAACGGCCGGGTGATCGACCCGGCGAACCATCTCGACAAGGTATGTGACGTTCTCATCCTGGATGGCAAAGTCGCGGAGGTCGGCCAGGTCAACGGGGCGGCGGCCAATGCGGTGGATCGCGTTATCGATGCGACGGGTAAGCTGGTCACGCCGGGCCTGATCGATATCCACGTTCACTTCCGTGAGCCGGGCGACGAAGAGGAAGAGACTATCGCCAGCGGTTCAGCCGCGGCGGTGGCGGCCGGTTTCACCTCCGTGGTGTGCATGCCCAATACGAATCCCACGATCGAGAACGAAACGGACATTGAGTACATCCATCGCAAGGGCCGTCAGGCGCGCAAGACCCATGTCTACGTAATGGGCGCGATTACCAAGAACCGTGAGGGGGTGGAGCTGGCGGAAATGGGGCTGATGGCCGAAGCGGGGGCGCGCGGCTTCACCGACGACGGCCACGGGGTCCAGGACGTCGCGGTCATGTTGCGGGCCTTGAAGTACGCCAAGATGTTCGACTGTGTGGTCGCCCAGCATTGCCAGGACGACCGGATCGCCGGCAACGGGGTCATGAACTCGGGGTATTACGCCACGATCCTGGGCCTGCCCGGCATGGACGCGCTGGCCGAGGAGGCCATGCTGTGGCGTGACATCCAACTGATCAAGAAGACCGAGGTGCGCTACCACGCCCAACACATTTCGACCGCGGGTTCGGTGGATTTGATTCGGCAGGCGAAGAAGGATTCGCTGCCGGTGACGTGCGAGGTGACGCCCCATCATCTGTTGCTGACCGAAGAGGCGTGCGCCGAATACGACACCAACTACAAAGTCAATCCTCCGATACGCCGGGAGAGGGACGTGGAGGCACTGAAGGAGGCTATTGCCGAGGGGCTGGTGGATGCCCTGGCCACCGATCACGCGCCGCACTTGCAGAGCGAGAAGGAATTGGAGTTTCTGACGGCTCCCTTTGGGATCGCCAGTCTCGAGTGTGCGTTGGCCCTGTACATCAAGGCGTTGGTGGAGCCCAAGATTCTGGATTGGCCCGGTCTGATAAAACTG
>Ga0272443_10007834_pt1 | contig 10088 bp, 6 predicted proteins | sample SSMAcet12_FD_193581 | JGI IMG/M metagenome (GOLD analysis project Ga0272443, IMG submission 193581) | Marine sediment archaeal communities from Little Sippewissett salt marsh, Falmouth, MA, United States - SSM-Acet-12 | ecosystem: Environmental > Aquatic > Marine > Wetlands > Sediment ... | reverse complement strand
CCACCAGGGCCGCCAGGGCCACCGGGACCACCGGGGCCACCAGGACCACCAGGGCCACCAGGACCACCGCAACCGGTGCTGTCACCGTTGAAACCGGGGCCCGCCGGCGGCAGCAGGGTTTCCATGACGACGTCGACAACTCCGCTGACGAAAAGGGTATCCAGGTTCAGGCTGTCCATCCAGGCAGCATGACCGGGGCCTCCCGGTCCGTGGCCCGGCTGGGCAGAAGCTACCGCACACGACAGTGTGAGCGTTAAGAGGAAACGGATTGGATTCGAAAATGGGTTCGGCTGCATATTCTCTCCATTTGTGGCTTGCGCTTGATGCGAACGCTGCCCGGAAATTAGCACTCACACCGGAACATTTCGCGATTCTTTTCTCCTTTGACTCCAGCCAAACAAAAAAAGTTAAGGATGTGAATCTGGGACTGTTCGAGGGTTAATAATTTTATACACCACCCTGAGTGGTGCGTTCGCTTCTTCATGAAAGAGCCCCGGATATTCCGGGGCTTCTCTGTATCACTTTGACGAAACCACCTATGTAGGTACTTCTTCCTCTTCCACCTCCGCATAGGCAATCAAATAGATCGTTCCGCTGCCATTGTCGGGCAGCATCAGGCTGTAGCTGTCACCAGCCATGGGCGGGGCAGGGTTCTGGTAAGGATAGCCGGTGGGATCCGCATCGTTGGCGGGAACCATGTCGGCATACAGGCTGGTATTGGTGAGCACCCAGCCGGGATCGATCTCAAACGTCACCGACACCTCCACTCCAAAGGGCGAGGATTCGACATAATAGAGCAGGGTTCCGATTGGAACGCCTGTACCGGGTTCGCCACCGGTGGCGTTGGCCCAGAGGGTTGCACTTCCAGGACCTTCATCCGTGCTCAGGGCAATCTGCCAACCCGGGCCATCGGAACGAAGACCGAGATCGATGAACGATTCACTGTTGATCTCATTCCCATAGGCAAAGGAACCGATGACAGGATCCTCGATCTCCATAAGCGTGTAGCCGAAGAACACGTCTTCAATGTCGGCGGAGAGATCCGGGATCAGGTAGCCATCCGCATTCTGGACAGGCGAATATTCGGCTGGCCATTCACTCATGTTCACGTAATAGCTGCCGCCGGGCAAATTCTCGAACAGGAATTCACCATCAGGATTGGCCTCGGCAATCTCAAGGATATTTCCATCCCAATCGCGTAACTCCACCAAGAGTCCCGGCAAGGGCAGGTCCTCGGAATCCAGATCGCCTGACTCGTTGGCATCGTTGTAAACAACGCCATAGATGGAATATTCAGGGGGTTCCCCGGCACTGAAGCCGAAATTCACACCCGCGACGGAACCCGAAAGATCGTCGATGATCACACCCGCAGCATTCTCACCGGCCAGATAGTCCATTCCCGGGCTGGCGCAGGTTAGCACGTAATCCAAACCGCCAGCCAGTTGGCTAAAGCTGTAATTCCCTTCCGCATCCGTGTTTTCGATGCCCAGAACAATACCATCGAGGTCTTCCAGGGTTACTTGCACATCGGCCAGACCGGGTTCACCCTGTCCAAGATCGCCGGAAAGGTCCAGATCCTCATACACGTTACCACTGACGTTGAAGTAGCAATCCGTGGCATGGGTAACGTACCCCCACCAGGCACGACGCGGGTAGCGGGGAAAGCCATTCTCCACGTTGGAGCCACCGGCATAGGCAATGCCATGCCAGTTGTGGTTGTGACCATGACCATGACCGGGACCACAGCCGCATCTATCATCATCGTCATCATCCTCATCGTCGTCGTCATCCTCATCATCATCGCCGTTATTCTGATTCTCGGCGCGAACGACCGCACGCACGCTGATGAAGCTGGCTTCGCCACAGTTGCCGCTGTGATCCGTGAGTTCAACGGTCACGGCATCATCATTTATCCCCGGAACGAAATAGTCGGCATGTCCGGTAGCCGGGCGCCGATCCGGAAGTTCCGATTCATCCGACCAGACAAAGATCCTGACATTGGCCAGGTCGACGTGCTCATTGGTGTTTACGGTGACTTCCAGGTTCCCCACTGCATTGGTGGTGATGGTCACCTCGCCAGCGTTGTAGCGCCGGGCAGCCCATAAGGTGTATTCATAGATGCCGAAATCTCCGTCGGCGGTCTGGTTCACCCCGATGAGTTCTCCCACACCCGCATCCGCCGGATAGGGATAGTTACAGCGCCGGTCCAGACTGTTCATGGTCTCATCCTCGTTCAGGATGGCCAGGTCCGGTTCCATGGGATTTTCCTGGATTTCACAGGACACAACGGCCAGGACCGCAAGCAACACGAATCCGACACGTTTCAAATGTGGCATATTGAACCTCCTACCGTTGCGGTTCCCAGTACCCCACGGGAAGCCGTCAACATATCTGATAATTTCTTAATGATAAACGGTTTCCCTCCAATACGCAATATCGGGTCTGGTAGATGTTTCGGTGTATGGTGTCTCTGGGCTGGATCACATATATCCCAAGGTGTCTCTATACTGCATCTCAAGCCTGGATCAGATGCGTCATTCCAGCTCAAAAAGTCCCTTACTCCTAGCCATAAAGGATCTCTTGGTCCCTCAGACGATACCACACAGAGTACGCTCATTCATCAGGTTTCCTGCAAGCGCCATTGAGCCAATGAAACCCCACCATTTCCTGTACATCCAAATTGCTTTGGTTGATTGCCTGTGAGAAATCTTGCATCAGGCATCACAAGCATTCCCCTCTGTCTTCATTTTCTGCTATCTTGTCAGCCACGATAATTGCCAACAACAAGGAGTCTGTCATGCTGAAATACATTGGAACCCCGGCACTGATGATCCTGCTGCTCATCGGCTGCGGCAGCAAAACCCTCGAACAATCCTACCCCGAGGTTGCACTGGCCCAACTCATGGACAGCACCAACCAGTTTGTCGGCGACACCATTCGGGTGGCCGGCACCGTCGATCACGTCTGCAAGCACGGCGGCAAGAAGATGTTCCTCGTCGGTGAGAACCCCGATCACCGCATCAAGGTGACCGCCGGCACCGCCATCGGTTCCTACAGCATCGACATGGAGGGCAGTGACGTCATGGTCACGGCCGTTCTCGAGGAGATGCGCGTGGACGAAGCCTATCTCTCCAACTGGGAAGCCGAGTTGGCCGAGGAAGTCGGGGCGCAACAGGCCGGAGACGAACACGCTGAGGACGAGCACGAATATGCCAAGGGAGAAGGTCCGGGCGAGGGCGACGGCATGGGTAAGAGTCCCGCCCAGCAGCAGATCGACGACCTGCGGGAACAGGTCTGTGCCGCCGAATCAGGTTACCTGTCCTTTTACAGCCTGGCCGGTCTCTCCTACGAGGTGCTCCCATAGCCACCAGCCGACTGGAGCGCGTCTGGCGCAAATGGAACCGGATCCTCCATCGCGACCTGGGTTATCTCTTTACGGGAATGACCCTGATCTACGGCCTCTCGGGCATCGCCCTGAACCACCTGGCCGACTGGAACCCCAGCTACGAGGTTACCCGTCATGACATGGAATGGACCGCTAAGGCCGTATCACCGGAATCAGTAGAAGCCTTCCTGGCTGGATACGGGTATGAGCGGGAGTACAAGCAGCACTACCAGCCCACCCCCGACCAGTTGAAGATCTTTCTTAAGGACGGCAGCGTCATCGTCGACCTGAAGGCCGGCAAGGGCGTGGTGGAATTCCTGAAACGGCGGCCGATCTTCTTCGAGGTCAACTACCTGCACTACAATCCCAAACGGCTGTGGACCTGGTTCTCGGACCTCTTCTGCGTGGCCCTGATCCTCATCGCCATCACGGGTCTGTTCATCATCAAGGGAAAGAAAGGCATCACCGGCCGCGGCGCCTGGATGACGGCGTTAGGGATATTGGTGCCGCTGGGTTTTCTACTCGTCTATCTCTGATTCTGGAGAGGGATTTTTTTGCCGTCCGGTGCTGCGTCATGAGGGGCGGGGGCTCTTTCTAATCCCAGAGGATGGTGCTGGAGGATCGTACGGACGTTACATGTAACGTCCGCACATCACGTGGAGCACGATCCATGATCAATTTTGATGCATATTGTTTCCCCACTGCCACCGGCTAAATTTCCGGCCCAAACCGGATCGGGGGACCAGGGATCATGCGAAAAATCGGCATCATCACACTCGCGCTCCTGCTGCTGGCATCCTTTACCCCGGCGGCGGAAGAAGGGACCCGCCCCAAGGTCGGCCTGGTGCTTTCCGGTGGCGGCGCCCGGGGCATCGCCCATCTGGGCACCCTGGCCCTCATCGACTCCCTGAACATCCCCATCGACTACATCGCCGGCACCAGCATGGGCGGCATCGTCGGCGCTCTCTATTCCATCGGCTATGACGCCATCGAGATCGAGCAGATCGTCCGCAACCTGAACTGGGAAGCGTATTTTTCCGACCAGCCCGACCGTCACCTGACGCCCTATCAGCAACGCAAGGACGACGGCCGCTTCCAGATGGAGCTCAAACTGGATGGCTGGCGACCGGTCCCGCCCACGGGACTCATCAGCGGCCAGAAGATCCGGCTCCTGCTTTCACAATTCACCTACGCCTACGAAAACGTGTCCCACTTCGATGAATTGCCCATTCCCTTCCGCTGCGTAACGGTGGATCTCATCACCGGCAACGAAGTGGTGCTGGAATCCGGCTCCCTGTCCAAGGCCATCCGCGCCACCATGTCCATTCCCACCCTTTTCGATCCCGTGGAATGGGGGGATTCGCTCCTCATCGACGGTGGCCTGCTGAACAACGTTCCCGTCAACGTCGTGCGGGAGATGGGTGCCGACGTGGTCATCACCTGCAACGTCGGGCGCCCCAGCCGAACCCGGGATGAGCTCAACACCATGCTGGAGATCCTGGAGCAGTCCATCACCATCCCGGAATACAACCGGGAAGCGGAGACCCTGCCCCTGTCCGACATCGTCATCACCCCCAACCTGGCCCGCCTCAATCCCGCCGATTTCAGCGCTGCCAATATCGACGCCATTCTTCGCGAAGGCTTCGTTGCTGCTGATTCCCTGCGCGGGGAATTGGAGGATCTGGTTCGCCTGCATGGGCTGGCGAAGCCCCGCAGCACCTTCCAGGCGAAGCAAACGCCCAGCCGCCTCTTCGGCATTCATTTCAGTGGCAACACCACGCTGCCGTTCCGTTACCTCTACGACCTGTCCGGACTCACGCCGGGCGATACGGTGGATGCCGCTCGGGTGGAAGACCGGCTGCGCGCCATGCGGACATCAGAGCATATTCATTCCCTGCGCCTTGATGCGGAGATGATCTCCGAGAACGAGGTGGTGCTGCGAATCCACGTGAAAGAGAGCAGCTATCCCGAAATCGATGGCATTTTGATCAAAGGCAATGAATCCCTGCCTTTCTCATACATCCACGAGTTCCTGGATATCCACCATGGTGATCCCTTCAATCCCGCCGTCATCGAAGACCACATCAACCAGTTGTACAGCCTGGGGGTTTTCGAAACGGTCCACTACGAGATTGATCCCATTGATGAGAACCGACTGCGCCTGATCATCCACGTCAAGGAAAAACCGGAAAATCGCCTGCGTCTGGGCGGTCGCTACGACAATTACTACAACCTCATCGGTCATCTCGGCATCGTTCACGAGAATTTCCTGGTCCCGGGCCTCCACCTGGAGAGCTCCCTGCAGTTCGCCGGTCGTGACGAATGGGACACACGGCTCCTGTTTCCCATCAATTTCCAGGGCTGGATGGCCTTCCCCTACATCCACACCCAGGTGATGCGGGAAACGCGGCCCCTCTATGATTTTGTCGATCACATCGCCCTCTATCGCGACCGGCGGCGTTTTGCTTCAGCGGGTGTGGGCGTTTATCCCTCGCGAACGATGGTTCTCGAGGCAGAGGTCATGTGGCAGACGGTGGACATCAGCTCCGAATTCGTCTACGGGGGTGTAACCGGCTGGAACGATACGTTTACCCGCTTCAATCTCTTCGCAACGGTCGACAACCTGGACAACGTCCTGGTGCCCGAGTTGGGGGAGCGATTCGAGTTCCGCTTCGCCACCGGACTCCCGCTCCTGGAATACCAGCGTTTCTCCTTTCGCGGCAGCTGGTACCGGCCCCAATCCGCTGGGCGGAACATCTGTTTCAGTACTCGTTTAGGCTATTCGGCAGGCGCAGACACCCTGTTGTACGATTGGTTTCACGCGGAAGGCGGGCGTGATTTCGTCGGCATGGACTATTTCGAAATGGCCTGGAAGCGCTATTTCACCCTGCGCATGGATTACCGGATCAAGTTGGAACCGGGTCTGTATGTCAATCTCAGCTACAACGCCGCCCCCAACATGACCCTGGGGCGTGAACGTCTCTATCCCAGTGATCGGGTTTGGATCGACGGCGCCGGGATCGGCTTGCTGTATGACTCGTTCGTGGGTCCCATCGAGTTGACCGTCGGCATCGGGGACGCCATCTGGGCAGATGCCGGATTCCAGACCCTGACCTATTTCACTGCCGGTTATCATTTCTAACGATCCCCGGTAATCAGGGATCTTCAGCGCTTATGCACATCTGATTTCCCTACACTGCACGGCCTGGGAAACCCCAAATGCAACACCAGTATTGTTCATGGCAACGTCACCCTGAGTAGTCCTGAGCTTGTCGAAGGACGTATCGAAGGGTCAAGTTGCCTCTCTGCAAAAGCGGGTATTCTCCATTTTTTCCGCCTACGCGCCGCGCTTCGACAGGTTCAGCATGACGCTTCGGCGGAGCATACCTAGAACAAAGCGCAGGGGGCAAACCCGTGAGACTTCATTTTCCAAACCAGATTGAAGGCGACGGATTGGCTGTCTTTTTGCTGTTCATTTTGACTGGAATCGTAACCGCCGCGAACCACATTTCAGGATACACGTATGAATAAAAACGAGGCACGACAGAATTACCAGGCGACGCGGGAAGCCATCGGCTATGTAAGTCGCCAGGAAGCGACGGAAGCCGATTACCGTCGCATCGGGTTCAAATCCGGCCTTGAGGTCCATCAGCAGCTGAAAACCCGCAGCAAACTCTTCTGTCGCTGTCCTGCCGGGATCTATCATGATGACGATGATTTCAATGCCGAGATCATCCGCCACATGCGGCCCACCCTGTCCGAGCTGGGGGAATACGACGGTACGGCCCTCATGGAATTCAAGACCCGCAAGAACATCACCTACCGTATCCACAATGACACCGCCTGCACCTACGAGGTGGACGACACGCCGCCTTTTCCCATCGACCGGGAAGCCCTGGACATCGCTCTGGAGATCTCCCTGCTCTGCAAGCTCAATGTCGTGGGCGAAGTTCACATCACCCGCAAGCAGTACCTGGATGGCAGCATTCCCACCGGGTTCCAGCGCACGGCCATCCTGGGCGTTGAAGGCGAGATCCAGCTGCGCAACAAGAAGGTGGGGCTGATCCAGCTGAGCATCGAGGAGGATTCCTGCCGGGAGATCTCGGATATCGGTCATTCCCGCGTGTACAAGACCGACCGCCTGGGTATGCCCCTCATCGAAACCGTGACCCATCCGGAGCTGGATACGCCTGATGAACTGGCAGAAGCCGCGGAATACATCCGGTTTCTGAACCGCAGCACGGGAAAGGTCCGCACCGGCATGGGTGCTGCGCGGGAAGACGTGAACGTGAGTTGCGCCGGCGGGTCCCGGGTGGAGATCAAGGGCGTGGCCCACAACAGTTGGATCCCGGAGTTGTCCCACAACGAGGCGTTTCGTCAATATGCCCTGCTGCATCTCCGTTCCCTGCTGCAGGAAAAGGGCTTGAATAAGAAGGACTGGCAATTCACTGTCAAGGAGATCGATCTCTCCCACCCCGAGTTGCTCACCCCGCTGCTGCGGGAACGCCTGGAACGCGGAGAACGGGTCCTGGCCCTCAACCTGCCGGGACTACGCGGCATCCTGTCCCATTTCATCCAGCCGGGTCAGATCTTCGCCGACGAGCTTATCAACCGCTTGAAGGTCATTGCCTGTATCGAGAAACCGAACCTGACCCATTCCGAGGAACTGGAGCCTCTGTTCAATGAAAAGGAATGGCAGGCCATTCAGGACTGGCTGACCGTGGACGCAGTAGATGCCCAGATCGTTTTCTGGGGTCCCGATGACGACATTGCCACCGCCATCGAGACCATCGAGGAGCGCATCCTCATGGCCTTTGACGGCATTCCGCCGGAAACCCGCAAATCCTTTCCCGACGGCACCACCATCTTTGAACGGGTGCTGCCCGGCAGCGACCGCATGTACCCGGATACGGATTCCGCTCCCATTCCCCTCACGGACGAACACATAAAAGCCCTTGGGCAGAATCTGCCACCGGATATTCATTCCCGGTTCGAGCAATTGCAGAGCTGGAAACTCCCCCCGGACACCTGGCGTTACCTGCTGAGCAAGAACCTGGTACCCCTCATCGAACGCATCTGCGGGGACCTTGAATACGAGCCGCGTCACATTGGCCTGTTCCTGGCTCACACCCTCAAACACGTTGAGGGCCAGATGCCCCGTCACCGGCATTTCAGCCAGGACAAGATCTACGAGCTTTTCCGCTATCTGCGCGAGCGCAAACTGGACGGCAACATCGCCGACGTGATGCTCCCCGTGATCTACGAATTCCCGGACATGCAGTTCAGTTCCGTCCTCACCAGTGTTCAGTTCAAGCGGCGGAATCTGCAGGAGATCCTCGAGCCCGTTGAATTCCTGCACCAGAAGTACCAGGCCATCGGGCACAACCAGGACCGGCAGAAGATGATCAATTGGATGATGGGCCAGCTGCGGCCAGCCGCCCTGGGCAATGTGGCTCTGGCTGAACTGCGCCAGGCCATTGAAACCCTCATCGAGAAAGAAGGCGACCAATGACGGCCGACGATGTTTTTCAGGGCTACAAAGGCGCTGCGCTGGATATTCTGAAGCGTTTCAAGGTCCGGGTCTGGGGACAGGTGGACATCGACACCACCCGTGGACGTTTTCAGGGAACGGTCCTGCCACGTGCCGAGAACGACGATGATCTTCACATCGTGCTGAAGATCCCCACCGGCTACAACATCGGCATTGACGTTGCGACCATCAAAGGCATGGTGGAGACCGGCTATCAGAAAGCCAACTACAAGATCCCCGAGAAGGAATTCCCCTATTCCGCGGACAAGCCCAACGTCAAGCTTTTTGGGACCGGCGGGACCATCGCGTCGCGCCTCGATTACCGCACCGGCGCCGTGATCCCGGCTTTTTCGCCTGGGGAGCTTTACGGCGCAGTCCCGGAACTGGCGGACATCTGCAACATCGAGACGGAAAAACTGTTCGCTGTCTTCAGTGAGAACATGGGACCGGACCAGTACAAGATCCTGGCCACCAGTATTGGCAAGGAGATCCAGAATGGCGCTGACGGGATCGTCATCGGCCATGGCACCGACACCCTCCATCACACGGCCGCAGCTCTTTCCTTCATGGTCCAGGATTCGCCGGTGCCCATCATCCTGGTGGGCTCCCAGCGCTCCTCGGACCGGCCTTCCTCCGATGCCGCCCTGAACCTGATCCACGCCTCCTACGCCGCCGGGCGCGGCGACATCGCGGAAACCCTGGTCTGCATGTTCGGTCCCACCTCCGACGAGTACGGTTTCCTTCATCGCGGCACCCGGGTCCGCAAGATGCACAGTTCCTATCGATCGACATTCCGTACTATCGGCGATACGCCGGTGGCCACCGTGACCCGGGACGGGATCGAGCACATCAAGCCCGACTTCAAGCATCGCCGCAAGGACAAACAGGTGACCATCATCCCCACCTTTGATGAGCGCGTCACCATGGTCTATTTCTATCCCCACATGAAGGCCGACATCATCGATTCCCTGGTGGATGCCGGATACCGGGGCATCGTGTTCGTGGGCACCGGACTGGGGCATCTGAACCGGGAACTCTATCCCGCCTTGGAACGGGCACGGGACAAGGGTGTGGCCCTGTTCATGACGCTGCAGACCATTTGGGGATACGTCCACATGTTCGTCTATGAGACCGGTCGTGACATGATGGCCCTTGGGGTGACGCCGCTAGGCA
>Ga0272443_10007832_pt1 | contig 10089 bp, 5 predicted proteins | sample SSMAcet12_FD_193581 | JGI IMG/M metagenome (GOLD analysis project Ga0272443, IMG submission 193581) | Marine sediment archaeal communities from Little Sippewissett salt marsh, Falmouth, MA, United States - SSM-Acet-12 | ecosystem: Environmental > Aquatic > Marine > Wetlands > Sediment ... | reverse complement strand
GTATCATGACAGCGACAAACTCTACCTTCCCGTCGAACGTCTCGACCAGCTCCAGCGTTATATCGGTGCCGAGGGCGTCATCCCCGAAATCGATCGTCTCGGCGGCACAGGCTGGGAAAAGGTCAAGAAAAAGGTCACTGAATCGGTGCGCGAAATCGCTGAGGAGCTGGTTGCCCTTTACGCTGCCCGTGAAGTCAAAGACGGATATCGGTTCCCGTCACCCGGCCGGGCCTACGACGAGTTTGCGGCGTCTTTCCCCTATGAAGAAACGCCTGATCAGGCTCATGCCATTGATGATGTCGTTGAGGACATGTTCGATGCCCGCCCCATGGACCGCCTCGTCTGTGGTGACGCGGGGTTCGGCAAAACGGAGGTGGCCATTCGCGCGTCCTTCACGGCGGCGATGGACGGGAAACAGGTGGCCGTCCTGGTTCCCACAACGATTCTTGCCGAACAGCACTACCAGACTTTTCGTGAGCGGTTTGACCGTTATCCCATCATCGTTGAGGCGCTGAACCGATTCAAATCGAAACGCCGGCAGGATGAGATTGTCGCGGGACTTGCGTCTGGTCAGGTCGATATCGTCGTCGGGACACACCGCCTTCTCCAGAAGGACATCAGCTTCAAGGATCTGGGACTGGTAATCATCGACGAGGAACAGCGATTCGGGGTGGGGCATAAGGAAAAGCTGAAAAAAATGAGGACCCTCGTTGACGTGCTCACCCTCACGGCGACACCCATACCCCGCACACTCCAACTCGCCTTCACCGGTGTCCGTGACTTGTCCGTCATCGATACGCCGCCTGAGGACCGGCAATCGGTGACGGTGTCCGTTTCTGAATTCGCCGACGATATCATTCGCGACGCCGTCGTCAGGGAACATAAACGCGCGGGCCAGGTCTTCTTCGTGCACGATCGGGTCCAGTCCATACAGCGTATGGCCGGTCATATCAGCGGACTCGTGCCGGAGGTTACGGTGGGGGTCGCTCACGGACAGATGAAGACCCGTGAACTGGAAGACATCATGGTGCGGTTTCTGAAGAAGGAAATCGACGTCCTGGTCTGTACGAGGATTATCAGCTCCGGGCTCGATATCCCCGCGGCGAATACAATCATCATCAACCGGGCGGACCGTTTCGGCCTCGCCGAACTCTATCAGCTCCGTGGCCGGGTCGGACGCGCGAATGAAGAGGCCTACGCCTATCTGCTCATTCCGCGGGACGGCGACATATCGAAAGAGGCACAAAAGCGGCTGCAAGTGGTGCAGGACTTCACCGATCCGGGCTCGGGCATGAAGGTAGCGACGCAGGATCTGCAAATCCGCGGCGGCGGCAGTATCCTGGGCGTGTCACAGTCGGGACACGTGGCCGCCGTGGGCTTTGAAATGTATACGGAGCTGATGGAGAGAACCATTCAGGAGCTGAAAAGCGGTGAACCGGTGGAGGAGGAACTCCATCCTGAAATACAGCTCGGTGTTTCCTCGTTTATCCCCGATGACTACATGACTGATACCCATGCGCGTCTCATGATGTACAAGAAGATATCCATGGCGGGTGACGCAGACGCAATTGCCGCCGTGCGGGACGAGCTTGACGATTGCTATGGCTATGTGCCGTCCCAGGTGGACAATCTTCTTTCCATTATTGAAATCAGGAACCGCTTGAAACGCGTCCGGGGACGAAAAATGACCTACGACGGGAAGAAATTTACGGTTCTTTTCGATGAAAAAAGTTCCATCGATCCGGTACGGATTGTCGATCTCGCGGAAAAGCACCATCGACAGATGTTCTTTTCCCCCGATTATGTTCTTTCCTTTGCCGCGACCGGTCTCGACGAGGCGGATATCCTGACGACGGCCCGGACGGTGCTCGCCGACTTGGAGGGGGATCGGGGTGTCATATAGAGATTGAAGAAAAAGAGGTGCTTTGATATATATCTATGTTTCTCTTGTGTGTCGTGTGGAGAGGATGATGGACGTTTCGCTGGGTATGCAATCATCTGTTGTTATTTCGGTCCGACACAGGACACCATCACGGTGAAAAATGAAATGGGGTGGAAGGTGGTTTTATGAAAAAATGGATATATTGTATCGTGCTTGTGGCTTTATTCCCGGCCTGTGCCCATGCCGGCGAGATGAACGACGGCATCGCGGCTGTCGTAAACGGTGACGTGATTACCCTGACGGAACTCGAAAACGCCTTGGGCCCGGTCGTCGAGCGGATAAAGAATGACACGACGGTCATCGATAAGGACACGCTAATGAGCGAAGCGCAGCATATGGTTCTCAACCGGCTCATTGATCGCCTGTGTCTCTATCAGGAAGCGACGCGGTTGAGCATTGATGTCAGCGATGAGGATGTGGAAAACACAATACAGGCGATACTGACGGAAAAGAACGTTTCTTATGAGAATCTCACGGAATACTTCGCAGAGCGAAATGTCACGCTTGAACAGTACAAGAGGGAAATACGCGATCGGCTTCTCAAAAAGGAAATTATTATCCAAGAGATACGAAACAAGGTCACCGTCAGTGACGAAGAGATCGGTGCCTTCTATGCGGAACACAAGGACGAATACGAAGGCAAGGAACGTGTCAGGTTGCAGCAGATCCTGATTGTCAAACCGCGAGACGAAAACGCTGAGGGAACACGTGCTAAAAGAATCAAGGCCGCCCGTCTTCATCAGATGCTCCGACAGGGAACATCCTTTCTGATGCTTGCCGAAAAATACTCGGAGGGGCCTGCCGCCGCAAGTGGCGGTGATCTCGGTTTTGTTGAGAAGGGAATGATGCATTCATCCGTCGATAGTGTGGCATTTAAACTCGGTATCGGCGCTATCAGCCCGGTGCTGGAATCTCCTATCGGGTTCCATATTATCCGGGTCCTTGACAAGCGCGGCACGGGGTTGAAGACACTGGCAGAGGTGCGCGACGAGATCGTGAGTGTCATTATTGAAGGGAAGGTGCAGAATAAATTTGCCGTATGGTTGGAAATGGTGCGGGAGAAATCCCTTATCGATATTCGCATTTGATGCTGACAGTAACAGTCATATGAGGCTTGTATCATGTCGCACCGGCCGCGTTCCGGGGTGTTTTTTCATGAATCACAGAAGAAATAACAGGTGTCATGCGTTCGCGGGGATGGGAGGACGGAGTGGCCCACAGTAAGTACATCATCGTTCGGGGCGCCTCTCAGCATAATCTGAAAAATATCACTATTTCCATTCCCCGGGACAAACTCGTTGTTATCACCGGCGTCAGCGGGTCCGGCAAGTCGACGCTGGCTTTCAATACCATCTATGCCGAAGGACAACGGCGCTACGTCGAGTCGCTTTCCACATACGCCCGTCAGTTTATCGGCCAGATGGACAAACCTGATGTGGAATCCATTGAGGGACTCTCTCCGGCAATTGCCATCGAACAGCGGTCGGCGAGTCATAACCCGCGATCCACCGTGGGGACGGTGACGGAGATATACGACTATATCCGTCTCCTTTTCGCGCGAGTCGGCGTCGCCCACTGTTACCGGTGCGGGCGGGCGATCCGCCCGCAGACCGTTGAATCCATTCTGTCATCCATCACGACCCTGCCGCCGGGGACGAAGATAAATCTGTTGTCGCCCATCGTCCGGGGACGGAAAGGCGAGTTCAGAAAGGAAATTGATTCACTGCGCAAAAAGGGATTTGCCCGTGTCCGTGTCGATGATGAGGTCAGGGACCTTTCAGATAACATGACACTGGAAAAGAACAGGCGTCACGAGATCGACGTGATTGTGGATCGGCTGGTCATCAAGGATGGTATACGGTCGCGGCTCCGCGATTCGGTGGAAACCGCCCTCAGTCTCGCGCACGGCTTGCTCACGGTGCAGATCATCGACGGCGAGGAGATGATATTCAGCGAGTCCTACTCGTGTCCCGTCTGCGGGATCAGCATGCCTGAACTGACACCACGTATGTTTTCCTTTAACAGCCCCTACGGTGCCTGTCACGAGTGTGGCGGTCTGGGGACGAAGATTTACTTCGATGAGAATCTGGTGGTGCCCGATCCGGGACTATCCATACGGGAGGGGGCGATCGCGCCTTGGGAGAAGAGGAATTCCGTCTATTTCTTTCAGATGCTTGCCGCCCTTACCAGTCACTATGGTTTTGATATCAATACGCCCTTCAATCAACTTCCGGATCATGTACGCCGAGTCCTTCTCCATGGGTCGGGTGACAAGACACTGGAATTTTACTTTGACCGGGGAAGGCGGCGCCATTTTTATCGGAAACCCTTTGAGGGGGTCATCGAAAATCTTGACCGGAGATACCGAGAAGCCACCTCGCATGAGGCACGCACGGACATCATGCGGTACATGAACGTAACCGACTGCCCGGCGTGCAACGGTGCCCGGCTGCGTCCGGAGAGTCTCGCTGTTACCGTGGGGGGAAAGACCATTCACGAGGTGTGCCTGTTGTCCATCCGGGAGGCCGTGGCATTCTTTGCGGATCTGTCCTTGAGTGACGAAGAGAGAGAGATATCGAAACGTATATTGAAGGAAATACAGGCACGTCTTCAATTCCTCGATGATGTGGGGATGAGCTACCTGAACCTTGCCAGGTCCTCGGGAACTCTCTCCGGCGGGGAGTGGCAGCGTATCCGATTGGCCACCCAGATCGGGGCGGGACTCGTGGGAGTACTCTACGTGCTGGACGAACCGACCATCGGGCTTCATCCGCGTGATACGATGCGCCTTGTCGCCACACTGAATCGCCTGCGCGATCTCGGCAATACGATACTCGTTGTTGAACATGACCCCGAAGTGATGAGAAATTCCGACCGTATCATCGACATGGGACCGGGTGCGGGTCTGCACGGGGGGGAGGTCGTTTTCCAGGGCAGTCCCGGCGATATCCTCCGTTCGGAGGATTCCCTCACGGGTGCCTATCTCGCGGGACGTCTCGCCATGCCCGTCCCGAAGAAACGGCGGCCGGCGATGGGAAAGCGGATCGTGATCGAAGGTGCCTCGGAAAACAACCTGAAGGACATTGATATCAGAATCCCCACCGGTATTTTTACCTGTGTCACCGGAGTCTCCGGCTCGGGGAAAAGCACCATGATTATTGAAACTCTTTACAAAGTATTGAAGAGGCGGCTGAATCGGTACCACGGAAAGTCGGGGAAGATAAAAAGGATCAGCGATTTCGGTGATATAGAGCGGGCCATAGTGATGGATCAGCAGCCTATCGGACGCACGCCGCGCTCGAACCCGGCCACCTATACGGGCAGTTTCACTGCCATCCGCGAGTTGTTCACTCACTTGCCCGAGGCACGCATGCGCGGGTATAAACCGGGACGGTTCAGCTTCAATGTCAAGGGAGGACGGTGCGAGGCCTGTGAGGGGGACGGCATGAAGCGCATCGAGATGCATTTCTTGCCCGATGTCTATGTGACCTGTGACGTCTGTCGGGGAAAACGGTATAATGAGGAAACTCTGGAAATTGCTTACAAGGGAAAGAATATCGCCGATGTTCTCGATATGACTGTTGAACAGGCTGTATCCTTTTTTGACGCGATTCCCGCCATCAGATCAAAATTGATACTTCTCAACGATGTCGGTCTGGGGTACATAAAGCTCGGACAGTCGGCGACGACGCTCTCCGGCGGTGAGGCGCAGAGAATTAAACTTGCCCGTGAACTGGGCAAACCCCTGACGCGAAATACATTGTATATCCTCGACGAACCGACAATCGGTCTCCACTTTGCCGACATACGCAAGCTTTTGGATGTCCTCATGCGCCTTGTTGATATGGGCAATACTGTGGTGGTTATCGAGCACAACCTCGATGTTATCAAGTGCGCCGATTACGTCATCGACATGGGGCCTGAGGGAGGTGATGGGGGCGGAGAGGTAATTGCCGCGGGGACTCCGGAGTACATTGCTGCCTGCTCTGAATCACACACGGGCCGTTTCCTCGCCGAGGTGCTGCACAAGACGACAGACGACGGGGACGACACACCAGTGTTGCAGACGGGGTGAGCATAGCGGCATCAATCTCGTGCATATCCGTCTTACGGGTATCTGTCAGGATGTCGCCATCAGGGGCTTCGGGTCGGAACCAGCGGCACCAACGGCTTCAAGGAAACGGCGGTGTACCTGGCGAGTGATCGATTCCCTTTCCTCGGTGTCCCGACCCGCCAGCGAGATACGACCCGCGGCCGCCTTTTCATGTCCTCCCCCGCTTCCCAGTCCCTGGGTGATCTTCAGCACAACAAGGCTTGCCAGCCAGCCGCGGCGCGATGTCCGTACGGATACGATCAATGCGTTCTGGTACTCGCCGAAGCACAGTGTCCAGCGGATGCCCTCCATGCGGAGCAGAAAATCGGCCATCTCCGCCACCGTGTCGGGATTGGACAGATCACCCATGTCGGCGATGATAGAGTCTTTGTATTGCAGGGAATTGCCGATAGTGTCGGCGAATTTCAGGTAATACGATTTAGGGATGCTCGGATTTTCAATGGCGGCCAGGGTGCGAGGCGCCATGCGCGGGAACAGGTGGGTAAAGGCATCGAGGTCGGCTTTCACCGATGAGCGAAGCAGATCAAAGGTGTCCGTTTTCAAGCCATAAAAAAGTGCCGTGGCGAGTTTCTTGTCGATCTTGCAGTCGAGTTCCTGAAGATACTCGGTGAGTATCGTGGAGGAACTGCCGTACCGCGGCCTGACGTCGTAGAAAGCGCACTTCTTCGTCTCGCTTTTCAAGGGATGGTGATCGATGACGATGTGGGGGAGGATGTCGGCGGGAATAGCGTTATTGCCCGTGTGCGGCTGACTGTCGATGAGACAGATGACGGTATAGCGGCTGAAGTCGATATCACGCACGTGAACCATGTCGATTTTGAGGCGCTTGACGAATTCTCTGTTTTCCGCCCGTCCGATGATTCCACCGTATCCGATAACGGCGCGTCTTTTCCGGATCTGATAGAGAAGACTCTTCAGTCCCGCGGCAGCGGCGACACTGTCGGGGTCGGGGTTGTTGTGACACATGATGAGGATGGACCGTTTCTGCCCGACGACCTCAAGCAACTTGTGTACGGGGTGGTGATTTGTATCCTTCTCCGTTGTCATGATTGTCCCTCTTTGTCGGGTGTTTCGTCCGTGGCCGGTTTGTCTCCCTTCAGGTTCTCCTCGCCGGGGGTCGTGACATTGATATGAACGCGCACGCTCACCTGCTCGTCGACGAATTGCATGTTCGGGGGAAGGATAACATCCGTCGTGACGATCGTATCCTCGTTGATTGCTTCCAGAGAAACGGGTGCCGTCGTCAGACGTATCTTCTTCGTGTTTTTCTCCAATGTCATCACAGGTATCTCCGAAGGGTCGCTCTCGATGTGCACGAGCTTTACCCCCGCCGGCAACACCCCGGTTATATGGACCTTTACAGCTGCCTGCCGCTGGACGAGATGGTGTGCCACGAGCGATATCTGTGCCGGCTGCATGCCCACGACAGAGAGGTTCGAGGGGTGCTGTACGTGGTTTCTCTGGAGGAGAATTCTCTGTTTCCCCTCGGAAATGGAAGTAATGTCCACGGCGATCTTCAGTGTTTCTTCGTTCAAAAGACCGAAGGCCTGTTCCGATCCCATAAGGGTGACGGTTGCGTCTTTCGGTTTCTGTTCCTCAATGATCCAGTCGGCGGGTAGGTTTCGGTAAACAATGGGGATGACGAAATCACGGCGGATAGTCTCGGTTTGGTATCCGAAGACAACCCAGAGGCTGCAAGCAAGTACGAGGGCGATACCCTTCTCCCAGGGATTCTCCGCAATTTTCCGGAGCCAGGACCGTTCACGGGACCGGGTCCCCCGTTTCTGGAAGAAATCTTCCAGCATCGGCGGGAGCTGTTCACTTCCGAGAAGCGTATGGATGGTTCCGCCTTCCGCAATGGAGATGGTGGCCCGTTCCTCGGACACGATAATACAGAGGGCGTCCGAACGTTCTGTCAGGCCAAGGGCCGCCGTATGGCGCAGACCGAGGAGGCCGATTTCGCGCGTGTTTGTAGAAAGAGGGAGGCGTGCCGCAAACTGGGTTACCTCACCGTCTTCCAGGATCACCGCCCCGTCGTGACCGACAGAGTGAGGATCGAAAATGCTCTCTAGGAGAGGCCCGCTGATCTTTCCCTGGAGGGGGATGCCGCCGTCCAGATGTCGTTCGAGGTGCTCCCGTCCCCTGAGGACGATAAGTGCCCCCCGGTGTCTCCGTGCCAGCGCCGTCGTTGCCTTGGTGATGAGAGCGATCTCATCCTGGAGGGGCAGATGTGACGTTTTTTTTGGCATGACGCCCCACGTGGCCAGTCGTTCGAAAAAACGACGCAAGTCTTCCTGGAAGATAACAATCATGGCGATCAGGAGAATGGCGAAAAATCCCTGGAGGACATATTCCGTCAGGTACATGTGGAAGAAGCGGGCAACGGTATAAATGATACCGAGGATGATGATACCCATAAGAACGAAGCGGGATGCCGTTTTCTTGAACCAGATAAGAACCACGTAGGACATAACAGTGATAACACCGATATCGAAGATGTCGGAGATGCGAATGCTGTCAAGAAGGGTGACGATAAAATGGGGCATGGTGTCCGTTTCCTTAAACGATTGCAGCTAACCCGCAGCGGTTGTGTTAAACCCGCTGTGCTTCATTCCGTGAATTGATCGTCCCGGTATAGCTCATGCTCCGCGATGTAGTATCGAACCGAGTCCGGAACGAGATACCTGATCGACCGGAGTTCTCCGATTCGCCGCCGGATGTCAGTCGATGAGATATCGAGGAAGGTGACGTGACGGAAGGTGACGGTGTTACCCGTCGGTCCGTCATACCGGTCACCGTCGCGTCGATAAACGAATCGTTGTGCCACCTCCGACGGAAGGATGCCGTGAAATCCCCGCGGCGCGTACCCGGGGCGAGTCATGATCACGATATGACACAGTGTCAGGAGACGTTGCCATTCCTTCCACAGCGTGATTTCCTGGAAGGCATCCTGACCGACGATGAAGTATAAATCACAATCCGGACCGAAGGTTTCCATGAAATGAGTGATGGTATCAATGGAGTAGGATGTTCCCTTCCGTTTCTCCTCCACATTCGACAGGGTGAAGAGCTCGTTTCCCTCGATGGCGAGGGCGATCATGGCTTCTCGATGCGGATAGGCGGTCAGACCGTTTTCGTCCTTGTGGGGTGGAACGTATGAGGGTATGAAAATGACCCGATCAAGGGAAAAGAGTTCACCGACCTCCTCCGCGCACCGGAGATGGCCGAAATGAACCGGATCGAACGTGCCTCCGAACAAACCCAATTTCATGTGCGTATCTGCCCGTTCCCGTATATGATAAATTTGGTTGTCGTGAGTTCCTCGAGACCCATCGGTCCGAAGGCATGCAGCTTTGTCGTACTGATGCCAATTTCCGCGCCCAGGCCGAGTTCGAAGCCGTCGCTGAACCGGGTGGATGCGTTGACGAGTACCGTCGACGAGTTGACTTCGCGTAGAAATCGTTGCGCATTGGCGTAGTCCGTCGTCACGATTGATTCTGTATGGAGAGACCCATATCGTGTGATGTGATCCATGGCCTCGTCGATGCCGTCCACGATGCGGACAGCAAGAATGAGATCGAGATACTCCGTTTCCCAGTCTGTTTCATCGGCTGCATTGAGGGATAAAAGAATTTCCCGGCTCCGCTCGCATCCCCTGAGCGCGACGCCGCGGTCGCTCATTGTCTCGGCGATAAGGGGCAGAAATACTTCGGCGATATCCTGATGAATAAGAAGGGTCTCCATGGCGTTGCAGACACTCGGTTTCTGAGTCTTGGCGTTTATGCAGATATCGACGGCCATGTCGATATCTGCGCTGTCGTCCACGAAGATGTGGCATACTCCCTTGTAATGTTTAATGACAGGAATGCGGGATGTCTCAACGACCATGCGGATGAGTTCCTCTCCGCCGCGGGGGATGATGAGATCCACGTCGTCTTCCATGGAGAGGAGTGCTGTGACGGCTTCCCTGTCCGTGGTGGGGATAACCTGGACCACTGTCTCGGGGATACCGTTCTCACGGATGGCCGTTCTG
>Ga0272443_10007831_pt1 | contig 10089 bp, 7 predicted proteins | sample SSMAcet12_FD_193581 | JGI IMG/M metagenome (GOLD analysis project Ga0272443, IMG submission 193581) | Marine sediment archaeal communities from Little Sippewissett salt marsh, Falmouth, MA, United States - SSM-Acet-12 | ecosystem: Environmental > Aquatic > Marine > Wetlands > Sediment ... | reverse complement strand
CCCACCCGGGAGTCGTGCTCATCGAGCTGCAGGATGAGGTAGGGCTTGTCGAACGACTCCATCAAATTCTTGAAGTACTCCACGGCAAAGGAATCCGGGGCGCACTTGAAGGAGGTGATCAGCACGGGGTAGGCGCCGGGGGTTTCGGCCACGGCTTCGGCGGCGGCCAGAATCCGGGAGGCATAATGCCAGTGCAGCTCCTTATCCACTGCCGCGCCGACCCGGGGACCGGCAGACGCTGCGGAAACCATGTCCTGGAAAAAGGCGCGGATCCCCTGGCGCCCGAACAAACCGGGGATATTCTTGTTCATGGCTTCGGAAAGAACCGTGTAGGGGCGCCCCAAAAGAACGACGTGGACCTTTTCGCCCGCGCCGCTCTTTTGCCGGTACTGCGCGGTAAGGGAGACCAGGGCGGCCTGGTGAAATTCGAGGGCCCGGTCGTAGGCGGCCGAAAGTTCCCGGAACCGGATCCAGGTCCCGAGGGCCTGCCTCAGGCATCGGTACAGGGCGATCTTCGTCTGAAACGGGGTGTACAGGTAGTAAAGAAGCGGGGTGAGCACCCTTTGCCGGCGCTCTTTTCCGGCCGCCTCCCGGGCCAGGACCGGCGCATACTGGGTGTAGTAGCAGTACTGGCGCCGCCGGCCCTTTTCCCGGTCGCGGTGATCCAGGTACAGGGGGGCGAACACCCACTCGGCTTTGCCGGCCAGATGCCGGATCTGGCCGAAAAAGGCGGTGGTGGGCGCGCAAAATTCGGCCTCAGACAGCCGCTTGCCTTCAGCCAGGGCATCGGCATAGGCTTCTCCGGTGACCGTGGCGATGCCCATTTCGTCGAAAAATTTCCGCCAGAGCACCAGGTCTTCGTATAGATGCAGTGCGGCCGGAAGCCCCATCACCGGCGCACGGCCCGGGTCGGTCTTCGTTCGGAAGGAAAAAATGCGCCTTCTGGCTCCCAGCAGATCGTACCCGGAGCGGTCCGCCGAAATCCGCTTTTGGGTGTCGTAGTCCCGGCCGCAAAGAAAGCCGAATGCCGCCGTCTCCCCTTGAATGTCGGCAACGGTCAGTTTGCAGTGGTTGGGGCACAGATCGCAGACCTCCGAGCGGATCGGAATTTCCATCCGGTACAGTTCAAGTCCCCGGAATCCGGACCGTGCCGGCCTTTCTTCGGCCAGAAGCAGCGCCGCGCCCAGTGCCCCGGTCAGGTGGCAGTATTTTGAGACGTGGATGGGACGGTTGAGCCGCTGCTCGAAGGCCGCCACCAGCGCCCGGTTCTTGGCGGTGGCACCCTGAAAGACCACTGTCTTGCCGATGGCTCCTTCCGATGCCACCTTGGTCAGGTAATTCTCCCGCACCGAGTGGAGCACCGAGGCGAGCAGCTCGTCCACGCCGAATCCTTCGGCAAGGTAGTGGTTGAGGTCCCGTTCCATGAAAACCGTGCACCGGTCGCTGGTGGCCGGCGCCGATCGCCCCTCGGCCCGGGCCGCGTAGTCGGACAGCGGGCAGCCCAGGCGCTGGGCCTGCTCCTCGATGAAGCTGCCCGTGCCCGCCGCACAGACGTGGTTCATCCTGGAGAAGGTCACCCGGCCGTCTTTGACCGTCGTGAACTTGGAATCCTGACCGCCGATCTCCAGGATCGTATCCACCGAGGGATGAAGGGCCAGCGCCGCCCGGGCATGGGCGGTGATTTCATCGACGATCAGGTCGGCTCCGACGATTTTGCCCACGAACTTTCTGCCGGCGCCGGTAGCGGCTGCGCCGGCGACGCGAAGCTCGGCACCGGCCTCATCGATCAACGAAGCGATCGCCGCAAACACCGCCCGGATGGCCAGCACCGGCCGCCCGGCGGTTCGGGTGTAAAAACCGGCTGTGACATTTCCGGCTTCATCGGCGATCACCGCTTTGGTGCTGGTGGAGCCGATATCGATGCCGATCAATGCGTCGATCCGTTGCCCGGATGAAAGCATGCGGTAATGATCCACCTCTACCGGATTTTCTTCCGAGGCGGGAAACACCGAAAACTGTCGGCAATGATGATCTGAAAAATCAGGATAGGCGGAAAGCCGGAGTCTCAGCGGAGGATGAAGGTTGTTGTCATTCCGGGTGGATACCGGCAACGAATCCCGGTCAAGGCCCATGCCGGTCATGTCTGCGCTGCTGGCGCCGCGGCTCTCCAGAAACCGGACCGCCGCACCGATCGCGCCGAACAGGTGGGCCGACCCATGAACCAGAATCGGAAGCCCCAGGATGCGCTGCAGGTGTTCGACCACCGCACGGTTTTTGGCCACCCCGCCGGCAAAGACGACGGGCGGACGGGTCAGCCCGGGATCCACCGACAGGGCGTCGACGATGTTTCTGGCCATGCCCGCACAGACCCCCTCGCAGATCTCGGACAGCGAATACCCTTCCTGCTGGGCGTGGACCAGATCGGTCTTGGCAAACACGGCGCAGCGGGAGGCGATTTTCGGCACGGCGCCTTTGTTTTCTGCCGCCAGCCGGCCGAGTTCGGCGGGCCCGCACAGGCCCAGCCGACGCGCTTGCTGGTCTAAAAAACTTCCGGTGCCGGCGGCACAGGAAGTGTTGCCTTTGAAGTTTCGAAAGTTTCCCCGGAGGTCGAAATGAAGGATGCCGAACCGCTCGCCGCCCACCGTGAGTATGGCGCCAAAATCGTCGTAGCACCGGCGGGCTGCGGCAATGACGGCGATTCGGCCGTCGCAACGGAAAGCGGCGCGGATCCGCCCGGGAACGGAATTGGTGGCCGCCACCACCGCGCCCTCGGCGGCGGGGATCTGGTCAAGGAGGCGGCTAAGGGTCTGGTCGATGTGCCCGTGGTGGAAGGCGTAGCCGGTCTGCACCACCTCTCCGGCCGGATCGATTCCGGCCACCGACACAGAGACGGCGCCGGCGTCGACGCCGATGACGCGGGAAGCAACGGCGGGCTTACTTGTCGCTGAGTAGGCCATGGTCCGTAATTAACACCCTCCCCGAAAGTTGAAAAGGCTGTCCGCTTCGGTTGCAGCTGCGGCCGTTCCCCGAGGCCGAAGCCGCTGGCACGTGATGGAAGATCGCCCTGATAAAATCGGGACGGCGATTTTATTGCTTTTGCTCGATTTCGATCCTGCAAACCTCGGCGCCGTGAAAGGTGATGACGTGGCAAACGCCTCTGCCAACGTCATAGTACCACTTTTCGTATCCGCCCACCGACAAACCTTCGTCGTCGAGGCTGGCACCGCCGCCGAATTTTTTCAGCAGAAAGTCCCCGTAACGGATCCACCAATAGCCTCGATGGTGCCCCGAATAAATAAGTCATTGACTGTATTTTTGTTCTTTCTCCGTTTCCGCCGCCCGTGGAACCGTGCGCACCGGTCATAAAAATGGAGGTGTTACGACCCTGGAATACGGTCTTGCACCCATTGGCCAATCCGGCGGATTCGTGCACTGTCGACAGCGAACTCATCAACCCGATTCTTGGGAGGCCTGTCATGGAAAAATCCAATCCGAAGCGGAACCTCAACAAACGCCGCATCTCCCGTAGAAGCTTTATGGCGGGCGTCGGGGCGGGCACGGTCTGCGTTGCGGCGTCAAGCCGCCTGTTTGCCGGCACAGGAGGCGGCAAACAGGAGAAAGCCGTGGCCGAAGCCGGCGCACTGAGCAAAATCAAGCTGCGCATCAACGGTCGCGACCATCAACTGCTGGTGGAACCCCGGTGGAGCCTCCTGTACGTGATGCGGGAAAAACTCGGATTGACCGGGACCAAAGAAGGCTGCGGCCGCGGTGAGTGCGGTGCCTGCACCGTACTCATCGACGACATCCCCCGATATGCCTGCCTGACCCTGGCGGTGGAGGCCGAAGGTGCCGAAATCACGACGGTGGAGGGTCTGTTGGACGGTGAAGCGCTCGGCCCGGTGCAGGAGGCGTTTGTCGAAGAAGACGCCTTTCAGTGCGGATACTGCACACCGGGCCAGATCATGTCCGTGGAAGGACTTTTGCGCAAGAATGCGGCGCCTTCCGTCGAGGAAATCCGCACCGGCGTCAGTGGTAACCTGTGCCGCTGCGGTGCTTACAGCCACATTTTCAAGGCGGCTGAAAAAGCCGCCAAGTCACGCGTGAAATAATCATGTCCCTAACGGTGCCGGCAGCTTCGGACGGTGCCGGCAAATCGATCCAGGCAAGGAGAGGAAGCCATGACCAGCGATCAGAAATCGATTTACCATACCGAAGGCCTGCCGGTGCCGGAGACTCCCTCTCCTGGCAAAGCGCCAAAGCCTTGGCAGGAGACCGATGTCGTCGGAAAGCCCCGGGCCCGGGTGGATGCCTATGAGCGGGTCAGCGGCACCGCCGTGTATCCTTCCGACATCGTGCTGCCCAGGATGCTCTATGGCGCCATTTTGCGCTGCCCGCATCCTCATGCACGGGTGAAAAAAGTGGATGCCACGGCGGCCGAAGCCCTGCCCGGGGTTCGGGCGGCCATCGGCCCCGACGATCCGGAAACGGATCTATCCTGGTCTTTCCGCGATGTGAAATCGAGGCTCTTTCCCAAGATCTGCCGCTTCGAGGGAGAGCCGGTGGCCGCGGTAGCCGCCGATACCCTCTACGAAGCTTGGGACGCCGCCAGGGCCATCCGGGTCGACTACGAAGTCCTTCCCCATGTGTCCGACGAGCGGCGGGCGCTTGAAAAGGACGCCCCGCGGGTCCACGAAAGCGGAAACAAGCTCAAGACAGATACCTACGCCCGGGGTGATGTGGAAAAGGGCTTTTCCGAGGCCGATGTGGTCCTGGAGCAGCACTACCGGACCGAGGCCGAGGTGCACACCCCCCTGGAGCTGCACGGATGCGTGGCCAACTGGGACGACGATGTGCTGACCGTCTGGGAATCCACCCAGGGCGTGTACGCCGTGCAATCGAAGGTGGCCGAAGTCCTCGGTCTTCCCCTGTCCAAGGTGCGCGTCATCGGCCACTATTTGGGGGGAGGATTCGGCAGCAAACTGCGCACCAGCCGATACAGCATCGTCGCCGCCCTGCTGGCCAAAAAGACCGGCCAGCCGGTGAAGATCTTTCCGCCGCGGGAAGCCACTTTTCTGGCCATGGGCAACCGGCCGCCGAGCAACATGACCCTGAAAGCCGGGATCAAAAACGACGGCACCCTGACGGCCCTGGCGTTCAACTGCCTGGGCACCGGCGGTGCCTATCCCGCCGGGGGAACGTCCCTGGTGGATTGGCAGATCCGGGATCTGTATCTGTGCCCCAACGTCCGAACCGAGTGCACCGACGTCTACATCAACGCCGGACCGGCTCGACCGTTCCGGGCCCCGGGCCACCCCCAGTGCTCCTGGGCCCTGGAGCAGATGCTCGACGCCCTGGCCGAGGCCATCGGGATGGATCCGGTCGCGCTGCGCCTGAAAAACGTGCCCGACTACAGCCAGGGGCGGGAAGGCAATCCGCCTTATACGACTACCGGCCTCAGGCAGTGCTTTACAGAAGGCGCCCGACGGTTCGGGTGGGAAAAAGCCCGCCGGAGAACCGCCGGCCAGGGAAAAGAGGGCCACCTCCGTCGAGGGGTGGGAATGGCCGGCAGCGTCTGGTTCGTGGGAGGAGGCGGGCCGCCGTCGACGGTGATTTTGAAGCTGTTTTCCGACGGCAGCGCCAACCTGAACATGGGCGCCAGCGACATCGGCACCGGCACCAAGACCGTCATGGCCATGGTGGCGGCCGAGGAACTCGGCCTCCGGCCGGAAATGATCCGAATCGAACATGCCGACACCGGAACCACCCAGTATGCCACCCCCAGCGGCGGAAGCAAAACCGTTCCCACCGAGGCGCCCACGGTGAGGGATGCTGCGGTTCAGGTCAAAAGCCGCCTGCTGAAGATGGCGGCCGAAGAGATGGATCTTCCCGTGGAGGAGTTGCGTTACACGGGAGATGACATCGTTTCCCGCAGCCAGCCCGAGCGCAAGCTTCCCATCACCGACATTTCCGGTCTGAAGCGACAGGGCGTGGTGGTCGGTGTGGGATACCGCGGGCCCAACCCGGAAAAAAAGACGGTCAATCCTTTTTGCGCCCAGTTTTGCGAGGTCGAGGTGAACACCCGCACCGGGGAGCTTCGCATCCTCCGGTTCTTGAGCACGAACGAGAGCGGCCGCGTCATGAATCGGCTCACCTTCGACAGCCAGGTCATCGGCGGCGTCACCATGGGGATCGGTCTGGCCGCAACGGAAATGCGGATTCTGGATGAAAACCGGACCGGAAAGATGGTCAACCGGAACTGGCACGATTACAAGCTGCCGACGGCCCTGGACGTTCCGGCAGACATCGTCGGCGTCCCTATTGAAATGCCCGACGCCGAGGCCAACATCTCCGGCGCCAAGGGGTTGGGAGAACCGGTGACCATCCCCACGGCCGCCGCAGTGGCCAATGCCGTCTACGATGCCGTCGGCATCCGAATCACCGAATCTCCCATCAATCCACTCAAGCTTTCCAGCCTGCTGGAACAGCAGAAAAAGGAGGGCTGACCCATGATGCCTCATTTCTCCTATGTGCGTCCCCATTCGCTAAAGGATGCCATCGGACATCTTGCCGAAAACGGCGCCCGGATTCACGCCGGCGGCACGGACCTGCTCGGATGCCTGAGAGAACAGATTTTCGATGCCCGCAAGGTCGTCAGTATCAGCGGGTTGTCCGAGCTTCACGGTTTCGAAAAAGTCAGCGGCGGGCTGCGTATCGGCGCGCTGACCACGATCACCGAAATCGCCGAGCACCCGCTGATTCGAAAACACTATACCGCCCTTGCCCAGGGCGCTTCGGAGGTGGCCAGCCCCCAGCTGCGAAACCAGGGGACCCTCGGCGGCAACCTCTGCCAGAAACCCCGTTGCTGGTATTACCGGGGAGAGTTTCACTGCCTGCGAAAAGGCGGCGACCTATGCTACGCGGTGGGAGGAGAAAACCAGTTTCACTGCATTTTCGGCAGCGGCGGCCGCTGCTATATCGTCCATCCATCAGACACCGCCCCGGCACTGGCGGCCCTTCAGGCCCAGGTGGAAATCACAGGACCCGAAGGGCTTCGAACGGTGCCGGTGGATGACTTCCATGCGCTGCCGGAGGACGACGTTCAGCGGGAAACCTGGCTGGAGCCCGATGAAATCGTGACCGCCGTCCGGCTTCCCACCCCGCCGCCTTCTTTGCAAAGCAGCTACCGCAAAATCCGCGCCCGCCGCGCCTGGGACTTTGCACTGGCCGGCGCCGCTCTCGCCCTGGAACTGGATGGAGACCGGGTCGTCGACGGCCGGGTGTTTCTCAGCGGGGCCGCTCCGATCCCCTGGCGCTCTCTGTCGATGGAAGCAGCCATCCGCGGAAAGGTTCTCGACGACACCACCATCGCCAAAGCAGCCGATGCCGTCGTCAAGGCGGCCCGTCCGCTGGCAAAAAACAAATACAAGCTGCCCCTGTTTCGAGGCATGATTCAAGAGGAGTTGAGACGAATTCAGCAATCTGCCGGCGCAGCATGAACTCTTTTCTTCGAAGATGAATTTACCAATGGGCGCCTCAGGGGCGTGAAATATCCGGGATAGCCCCGGACTTGTCGTTTTTCAAATAAAGGGAACCCGCCAAAACATGCTCGTTGAAAAAGTCCTGAACGCCGAAAGGTTTCCGGCCACCGGACTTCGTGCGGGAAAGGTCCACATGGAGTGGAAGATCGTTCCGATCCGAAACGCGGCCGGCGAGGTCGGCCGCTACCTGGCCATTCAAACGGAAAGCAACCTTGACACTTCCCGCTGAGGACCGGGCAACATGGCCTCCCGCAAGGGTTATCGGAACAGGCGAATCGTTCCCATGCCCCCGTCTGCGCCCACCACTTGACCGGTGATCCAGGATGCCGACTCTCCCAGCAAAAAGCAGGCGGCCGCTGCAATATCTTCGGCCGAACCGAATCGCTTCAGGGGATGGCGCTCGGCCGCCGCTTTTCGGCGGTCTTCGTCGGAAAGAAGACTGCCGGCCAGCGGGGTGTCGGTCAGCGACGGCGCCACCGCATTGACCCGAATGCGCGGTGCCAGCTCAGCGGCCAGGGATCGGGTCAGTCCCTCGACAGCCCCCTTGGCGCTGGCCACCGATGCGTGAAAGGGCATTCCGGTTTGCACGGCAACGGTGCTGAACAGGACGATCCCGGCACCGTTTTCCGCCTTTTTCAGGGCAGGCAGGCAGGCCTGGATGGTTTTTACCGCCCCGAGAACATCGAGCCGAAAGTCGGCAAGAAAGTCCTCCTCTTTGAGCCGGGCAAACGGCCGCAGTCGGATGCTGCCGGGGCTGTACAGCAGGCCGTCGACCCGCTTGGGTAATGCCGCTGCTGGAAATTCGTCGGACACGGCATCGAAAACCGTGTGGGAAACCCCCGCAGGCGCGTGCGACAGTGCTTCGGTGCGTGAAAAGTGCAGCACATGGGCTCCTTCGCCGATCAGCCGGTTCAGCACCGCCTGGCCGATTCCGGAGCTGCCGCCGACCAATACGATCGCTTTATTCTTCATAACGTACTCCCTTCTTTGACTGATTTTCGATCGCCACCAGATCCACCGGCCAACGCGTCAATGATCGCCTCGGCCGGCCGCCGGCGAAGCTGGAAATCCTCTTCGGCTGGATTGCCGGGTAACACGATCTACGCCATGGTTTCTCCTGCGCGCCTGCTTTTCCTCAGACGCCTTGCAGCCTCTTCAAACGGGCCAAATCGTTGAGATCATTTCAACCCGGCGGCGGATCGATCAAACCTTTCACCCACTTTCCGGGAAGGCCCGCCAGGCCGCGGGCGGCCCCCATCAGCGCGCCCAACACCGCACCACGTCCGGCGTTGTCACCGCCCAGGTTCGTGTTGGCGATCAGGGCCGCTTCCGGATCGTCGTGGTATTTCAATGCCAGGTAGACCACTGCCGGAACGGCATCTTCCACTTTCGCTGGGCGCCCGCTAGCTCGAACGCCAGAGGATGCTGTCCGGATGCGGATTTTTCGGGGCGAGAAAATCGGTCACCCGGCCGTAGTCTCTGAAAAGCGCCTGCCGGTTGTAGTACCAGTGGACCGGCATTGCCAGGGCATCGCCAATGCATAGCCCGTACAAGGCACCCTTCGCCATCGACCGATCATGTTTTGCCGGCTTGTCAGCAGCGATCTTCGTCACGTTGACCCCCTGCCAAGTAGGTTTCCAGGATGTCGGTCAGGGCTTCGGCGCATTGCTGATGGTCCTGGTACGTGTAGCCGGCCAGCAGGCTTCCGTTCTGGTAGACGTCGATACCCGGCGACAGCGGGGGGAAGGCGAACAGCGCGTTGACGATGGTGTCGGCCGATCCGCAGCGCTGGGCCGCTACGGCGCCGGCATCCGGGGCGATGCTGTACAGACCCGGCCCGCCTTGGTGGGGCGCTCCGCCGCGGGTCGGCCACATCGCCTGCTGGACGACGCTGGGCGGGATGAACACGGCGCAGGCCGCCTCCGGCACCCGCACCGTCTGCACCAGTTCTTCAAAAAACGCCTTTTCCTCGTCGGTGATCTGCCGGAATGTCACCATGCGGCCGGCCGCCAGGTAAGGCCCCAGGAGGCTGAGTTGCCGTTGAAGGTCGCGGTGCCAACCGGACACCCGGGAATCCGTCTCACCGGTTGTTCGCTGTGGCCCATCCGGCGGTCCCGAATCCTCCCAGCCTTCCTTTTTTGCCTCTTTATCGTTCATTTTCCGCTTCCTTTTCCTGCCCGCGGCCGGGGGGTGGTCAACCGGCTGTTGAAATACTCCCTGTGCGCCGGTGTTTACATTCCCTCACAGACGGGTACCCGGAGATACCCGGTGCATGTCGGTTTTCGCCTGCGCGGGAACGACCATTCGGTGTTGTTTTCCAACGGTCGGACAAAGCGTTTGTCAGAATGGCGGATCGATGGAAAGCGAATGAAATGGTATCAATCGCTGGAATGCCCATATTATTCACGATTTCAGCGATTGCAATTCAGCGGCCGGTCGTTGACGAGCACTGGGCAAGTCGTATGTTTTGACATCGAATTGCCCGGCACTCTCCCCTGGGGCCGGCGGTGGACATACGCCGGCACGCAGGCCGGGCGATCGAGAAACAAAC
>Ga0272443_10007830_pt1 | contig 10090 bp, 6 predicted proteins | sample SSMAcet12_FD_193581 | JGI IMG/M metagenome (GOLD analysis project Ga0272443, IMG submission 193581) | Marine sediment archaeal communities from Little Sippewissett salt marsh, Falmouth, MA, United States - SSM-Acet-12 | ecosystem: Environmental > Aquatic > Marine > Wetlands > Sediment ... | reverse complement strand
GAAGAAGAACCAGCATTACCAATTAGGTTAGATAACAGGTGGGTAGATTTAAGAAAACCTAGAAATGCTATGATCTTCAAAGTTTGGACATGTATGGAAAAACACATGAGAGACTACTGGTATAAAGAAGGCTTTATAGATATGAAATCTCCAAATCTAATAGGGATACCTAGTGAAGGTGGTGCAGAAGCCTTTACATGTGACTACTTTGGTACACCAGCATTCTTAGCTCAAAGTCCACAGTTTTATAAACAAATGGCACAAGCCTCTGGTTTTGAAAAAGTATTTGAAGTAGGACCAATATTTAGGGCTGAAAATTCTCTTACTGCTAGACATGGTACAGAGTTTACAGGTGTAGATATGGAATTATCATTTATGGACAACCTAGAAGATTTAATGGACTTTGAAGAAGAATGGTTAGTATCTTGGTTAACAGGATTAAAAGAAGAAATGGGAGAAGAGATTAAAGAAGTATTTGGTAGAGAAATAGTTATCCCTAAAAGACCATTTCCTAGAATGACCTTTGATGAAGCTATGGATATTCTTGGTAAAGATGCTCCAGATTTAGGTACAGACGATGAAAAGAAATTAGGAGAATATATTGAAGAAAAATATGGTCATGAATTTGTATTCATAACTAAATGGCCATGGCCTAAGAGACCGTTTTACCATAAGAAGGTAGAAGGAGAAGAATATTCAGACAGTTTTGACTTACTTTGGAATGGGTTAGAAGTTACAACAGGTTCTCTAAGAGAACATAGATATGACATTGTAATAGCTCAAGCAAAAGAAAAAGGTATCCCTTTGGATAACTTTGAATCCTTCTTCCAATTCTTTAAGTATGGATGTCCCCCACATGGTGGAATGGGGATAGGGGCTAATAGATTGTTGCTGAAGCTTTTGAATATTGATAACATTCGAGAAGTAACATACTTGCCAAGAGACCCTAAAAGGTTGACTCCATAAAGTGGAAGAAAAGAAAAATCTAAAAACAGATAAAGATCTACATCCTGAGAGATACGATGAATCTCTTTTTAAACGTGCATATAAAGCGGGTTTGGAGTTAAAGAAATTAAACGATAAAGAGAGAAAAAAGAAATTCATATTACAAATATCTTTAGGTTTTGCTACATTGTTAATTGTTTTTGTTTTAGTAATATATTTCTTAAACCAAAGACCTCCTCAATATACAATTCCTGTTGTATGGGATACACAGGAGATTGTACAGGTATATAAACCTAATTCAATATATGGTTTTGATAATTTCAATACAGATATCTTAGCTGAGAGTGCATTGGCATTTAATCCAGATTCAGGAGAAATTCTTTTTGCAAAAGATATAGATACAAGAAGACAAATTGCTAGTTTAACAAAAATAATGACAAGTATTGTTGTTATTGAAAATATGAAGTTAGATGATGTAATTATAGTAGATACAATTCCTATGTATGGAGAAGAAGAGATATGGGCAATTGAATTAGAAAAAGGAGATACAGTGACAGTAGAAAATCTTCTAAAGATGATGCTAATTAGTTCATACAACGATGCAGCCCTTGTTTTAGCAGAGAGTATCGGTTCTGAAGAATTCATTTCCCTAATGAACCAAAAGGTAGAGAGGTTAGGATTGAAGAATACACATTTTTCTAATCCTTGTGGTTTTGACAATGTAAATAACTACTCTACGGTTAATGACCTTAAAAAACTTATTACTGCATTTTTACAATATCCAACATTGGTAGAGATAGTTAATAATTTATCTATGGAAGTTGAATATATTAGAGGAGGGGAGGTAGTTAAAGAAACAATATATACAACTAATTCACTTTTAGATGGTATTACTGTTAAAGGTATTAAAACAGGATATACAGAAGATGCTGGGAGATGTTTAATTACATTGTTTGAATATGAAGATGGTGAAAGATTTGTAACAATACTTTTAAATTCGGATGATAGGTATGAGGATACAGGAAATATTGAAAATGAATTTACAATTCTAAGAGGTTCTCATCAGTAGTTTCTTCTGTTTCTTCTTGTACAACTTTGTTAGTTACTAAATCGTAGTTAATTGCTGGTACATAGTAGACAAAGTCTGCTTTTTCATCGTTTTCTAAAAATGCATCACCTGTTACTGTATATATTGGTTGTAAGAATGTAGCTTCTTCTTCTGGTTCGTAATATGCAAGAGTAATTTCATAGATGATGAATTTCTTAATTGTTTTAGGTTGGTATCCAACCACACTATCTCCTGTACTTTGAGGAACTAGATATGCTAAAGAACCTTCTCCATCCTGTATTTTTTGTATTGCTTCAGATGGAGATATTAATTCATATGTTCCACAAGGAAATTCTTTAATTGGCCAATTTGTATATTCAATTCTGTAGATATGCTCTGTATTCTCTGCTTCTTTGTCCTCTGGTCCTACATATACAGTAATGTTGGAATGTGAAGGATTTTGGTGTAGTATAAGTGTACTGAAATTGTAGAGAGTAATCTTTTCATCATTGTATACAACCTTTTCTTCATCTTTAGTAAATATGTAGTCTGTGTCTATCATTTTTCTTTCTAAGGAAGAGATAATGGATTCAGCATTTTCAATATTTTCACGGATACTAATCATGGATTTTCTTCTTTTGAAATCTACCCTAACCAAATCTGCATCAATTGCAGAAGGGGCTTTAGAGTATGTCCCATCTGGATTAATATCTATATTTGTAAAATCTTTTAAGGAATTGTCTTTTGTATAGTCTTCATCTAGTAAATTAGCTTGTCTTAAAACATTAGTAGCTAGAGTTGCAGCTTCTGAATTACTAGGAATACTAGATTTGGAACTAATATCTCTAATGTAGTCTGAATCTGTAGTTAGTGTAAAATTCAATGTCCTTGCATCTATCTCCAATGTCCTGTGTCTAGCTGTATCTAACCAAACATATGTATTAGCATCTTTCCTAATTATTCCATCTGGATTAAAGCCTAAGTCATTTGCAATTTCTGTAGCTTGTAATTGAGAGCTTAGAGATTGTCCTTTGTTGTCGAATTCGTATACATTAATTATCTTTGGTAAAGAATCTACCTGTCCTGTTGTTGTTTCAACTTGAAATACTAATTCAGATCCAGAACCTAATTCTAAAGATTCTAACTTTAATTCTTCCTTTAAAAAATCTTCCTTTAGATCTGTACAAGAACAATTAGCAGAGAGATATTCGGGAGGAGCTTCTTGTTTAGGAGCATAGAAGACAACGAGTAGTGTAATTATTACTACTCCTAGTATTACCCCAACTATTACTCCAAATCTTTTAAACCAATATGCTGCTTCTGTTAATGTCATGATGGTAATATATTAACATTCAAGGTGGTATAATTGCTAGATCTTTTTAATGTCAGGTCGTCTAACGGTAGGACTGTGGTCTCTGGAACCACCAATCTTGGTTCGAATCCAAGCCTGACAACCAGGGTTAAAGACCAATGTCTTTCAGATCTGCCAAATGTTTGAACTTCCATTCAATTTTATCTGAAGTTCCAAAGCGTCGAGTTCTTGTTCGTTCAATAAACCACCACCAAGTATGATCTTTTTTAGTTCCTGCATTTATAATTTCCTCTGTAACGGTTATTAATCCTTTGGTTCGCTGTTTTGGATAATTATAAAAAGGATCTTCTTTTTTCTCTTGTTCGTTGTTAGGATTGGCAAAAGGACAGGGATAATTGATCTGTATAAACTTATCAATGTCTCCAACAGCGTTATAGAAATTCCCCAATTTCCCATGTTGTTGTGCTCGCTTTTCTAGATGATAGTAGAGCTCTTTCATTGATTTGATTGTGAAATCAATAACTTTAGTGTCATTTCTATCTAAAATCTCAGTTTCAGATTCTTTCTCAATTACTGGGGTGAATGGAGTATTTACATTCTCCTCATAATCTTCTATGGCACGTTCGGTGTCCAAATTTGGTAGTTCAGCCTGTTTAAAATCTTTAAGAGTATCTATTCCCATACCCATAATATACTATAAACTCCAATTAATTTCCTTAATATTTTTACTTTTTAAATAAACATTCGTTTTACTAAAAGGTTTACTACCAAAAAACCCCCTATGTACTGAAAAAGGAGAAGGATGTGAAGATTTAATAATATAGTGTTTGTTAATATCTATATTTTTACCCTTCTCTTGTGCATATTTACCCCAAAGAATGAAAACAAGATTGTTTTTCTCTTCCGAAAGCTTTTTAACAACTACATCTGTAAACTCCTCCCACCCCCTATGCTGGTGTGAACCCGCCTTATGTGCTTCTACTGTAAGAGTAGCATTAAGAAGTAAAACACCCTGTTTTGCCCAATTCTCTAACTCTCCAGATTTAGGAATATCTATACCAAGATCGTTGTGTAATTCCTTAAATATATTCTGTAAAGAAGGAGGATTATTAACCCCTTTATATACTGAAAAAGCCAATCCATTTGATTGTTTTTCTCCATGGTATGGATCCTGTCCCATTATTACAACCTTAACTCTGTCAAATGGACAAAGTTCAAAAGCCCTAAAAATATCTTCTCCTTTTGGAAATATCTTTTTAGAAGAATATTCCTTTTTTACAAAAGTAACTAAATCTTTAAAATATTCTTTTTCAAATTCGTCCTTTAAAACATTCTTCCAACTACTTTCAATATTTACATCCATTAAATCTTGCCTAATTTCTTAGCTAATGCATATGCCTTTTGGTAGGTATTTTCAATCTCTTGTAAACCTTTTTCCCAGAACTCTTTCTTTGTAATATCTATACCAATTTCTTTAAACATCTCTTCTGGAGATTGTGAGGTCCCTGTAGAAAGCATCTTTTTAACTTTGGATATATCTTTAGGATTTTCTTTAACCATTCTTTGTAAAGCTTTGGAAATTAAAAGGCCATTAGCGTATGAGTAAACATAGAAGAAGGTTCTAATATGTGACCAAATGACCCAGAAATATTCAGATCCTTTTTCTTGTTTAACAAAATCTCCCATATATGCAACCATATGCTTTGTAAAGATCTTTGATATTCTTTCTTTAGAAAGAAAACCTTCTTCTCTAAATTTATTATGTAATTCTTGTTCAAACCTGTAACAAGCTACTTGCCTGTGTATTGAACTAATGTCGTCATCTAGTTTTTTAATTAGCAAAGAGAGTTTGGCTTGATCGTCTAGATCTTTTGCAATATCTTCGAGGACAAAATCTTCAAAGAAGGTACTGGAAACTTCAGCAATGCTTAGGGGTGTTCCTGTGTTTAAACCCTTTTGTTTGTTAAAGTTTAAATATGAGTTAATTGCATGACCAGTTTCATGGGCAATGGTAAGAACAGAACCCAGATTATCTACATGGTTAAGCAAAACATATGTAGGTAGAGTTTTTAATGTAGATATACAGCATGCTCCACCTCTTTTTCCTTTTGAAGGGAAGACATCATATCTGCCATTTTTATACATATCTGTTAAGATATCTTTGAATTCTGAATCTAGTTTTGTAAATGTTCTTTCATTTATCTTCATTGCTTCTTCGAAAGAGTATGTTTTGTCAATTTCTCCATATGGTAGATATCTTTCAAAGTAATTAAGCTTTTTCTTTTTAAAAAGTTTTGCTTTTAATTCATAAAACTTTTGTGGTGTAGAAAACATCTTTGTGACAGAGTAGAGCATTGCATCTACGGTCTTGGTAGAAATGTCATCTGCAATATGTCTGGATTGATCTGGTCTCTCATGATTTCTCAATTGATCTTCAACTCTTTTCTTTTCTAAAACGGAATTAATTTCATGTTCTGCTACATCTGACCATTTTTCATATGCTTTCAGAGTTTCTCTTGAAGCAATATCTCTAACCTCTTGTTTTTTAGATTTGAGATATTTCTTGTTTGCAGAGAGAGGAATGGTTTGTTTTCTACCTTCCTCATCAATTATTTTTATTGTTTCTCTTGAAAGAAATTGTTCTGTCATATCTACCCAGTTAGAATATGCTGGAGAGGATGTAAGATTTAAGATCTTTTCTTCCTTGTCACTTAGGAGATGTTTAGAGATTGCGAAGAGTCTTTCTAAGTAGTGTTTATATGGTTTAAGTAATTTTGAGTTTAGAAAAATTTTTTGTTGAGTTTGAGATATTTTAGAGATTTTTAATTCAAAAAATTGACTGTCATTTATTATCTCCAGTTCTTTCTTCTCAACTTGCTTAAGTTTTTTAATGATATTTTTATTATTCTGGTCTTGTAAATTTCTAAGGGAAAGGTAGTAATCTACAGAACCTCCAATCCCGTATTTTTCTACCAATTCATTATATTCATCTAATGCCTCTTTTAATATTTTGGGATCTTTTAAGTAGTCAGATCTGTTTCGCCATTTGTTGATAAATGTGTAGTTCTGTTTAATATTTTTTTCAAAATCTTTCTCCATTTGAGGATCTTGATCTGACTTATACAGGTCTGTTAAATTCCAAGAGTATTTTTTGTCTTTCATATTTAGGATTATATCATGATGGAAAATATCTTAATGTGATATAATTCCCTAACACTAAGAAGCAGATATCACTGCTGAGTGGCAGGAAGAAAGGCATTGCTAAGTAGAACCTGACGGGAGACTTCCGAGATATTAAGTCTAGACCATGGAGGTGGTTAAAAAGGAGAAAGTAGTAATATTTTCTTAAAACAGGGTGGTACCGCGTATTGATTCGCCCCTTTGTAGAAGGTAATATTTAAAAAGAATATTGTTTTCTACAAGGGGGCCTTTTATATATATAAACTGAAGGAATATGAATATGTCAAAATCTAAAATACCAGAAGTAAATCCAAGAGTGAATTTTTCTCAAATGGAGGATGGAATTAACGATTTCTGGAAAGAGAACAAGATATTTGAAAAAAGTATTGAACAAAGACCTAAGGACAGGAGATATTCCTTTGTAGATGGCCCTCCTTTTGTAACAGGTTCTCCCCACTACGGCACACTTTTAACCTCTATACCTAAGGATATAATCCCAAGATATTGGACAATGAAGGGATACAGGGTTCGAAGAGTTTGGGGTTGGGATTGCCATGGTCTTCCAATTGAACAGAATGTTAACAAAGAATTAGGTATTAAAGACAAGTTTGAGGTTGAGAATAGTTTTGGTGTTGAAAAGTATGTAGGAGCATGTAGGACATATGTTGAAAAAGGTATCTCAGATTGGAGATGGTACATTGAAAAAATTGGTAGATGGGTAGATTTGGATAATGCATACAGAACAATGGATCCAGAGTTTAATGAGTCTGTAATATGGGCATTTAAACAGATATGGGATAAAGGTTTGGTTTACAAAGGCAAGAGAGTTTCTTTGTACTCCACAGATACTTCTACTCCTGTTTCTAACTTTGAGGTTAATATGGATGACAATTACCAAGATGTAGAAGATCTTTCAATATTTGTTAAATTTACTCTTAAGACAGATAAGTTTAATGAATATACAGAAGGAAAAGATTTAAGATTAGTTGCATGGACAACAACTCCTTGGACAATTCCTGCAAACTTTGCATTAATGGTAAATTCAGATTTTACATATTCAATTGTTAAATACAAAGATGAATATCTTGTTGTTGCAAAGGATAGATTAGAATTTACATTTGGAGAAGAAGAGTATGAAGTTGTTAAAGAAGTAAAAGGTGAAGAGTTTAATGGTTTGGAATATGAACCAGCATATGACTTTTACAAAGATCAAGCAACAGAGAAAGATTGGCATGTATATACCTCTAATGAGGTAATTGAGGAGGAAGGTACAGGGATATTACATGTAGCTCCAGGTTTTGGTGAAGTAGATTTCAATTTGGGTAAAGAGTTTGGTCTAAGTGCAATTGTACATATAGATGAGGTAGGGAATATGAAAGATGGAGAATGGAAGGATGTATATATCCGAGATGCATCTCCAATGGTTACAGAGGATTTAGAAAAACAAGGAAAACTTCTTAGATCTGAACCATATGTACACAGATTACCATTTTACAGAGGAGACAACCCCTTAATATATGTGTCTCAAGATTCTTACTTTGTAGATATACAGAAGATTAAGCCAAGGATGTTGGAATTAGCTGAAAAGATAAACATGATCCCAGAAATCTTTATGAAAAGATTTATAAATGTAATTGAAACAGCTCCAGATTGGGCAATTTCTAGAAATAGATATTGGGCAACCATTATGCCTGTATGGGAAGCTGAAGATGGAGACCAGATTGTTGTAGGTAGTTTTGACGATATGATGGAATATACAGACAAGATAGAGAAGAAGGAAGATGGATATTACCTGGATGGGCAGAAGATGACATTACACAGAGATGTGTGTGACAAGTTGGTATTTAACAAAGATGGAAAAGAATACCATCGTATTCCTGAAGTTTTAGATTGTTGGATGGATTCAGGATCTGTTCCTTTTGCAGAACACCACTATCCTTTTGAAAATGAAGAAGATTTTAAAAATTCATTCCCTGCAGATTTCATAATTGAATATACAGGACAATTAAGAGCTTGGTTTAATATGCTCTTTAGAATTTCTACAATGCTTTTTGACGATGTCGCTTTCAAAAATGTAATTTGCCATGGTGTAATGTTTGGTACAGATGGGAGAAAAATGAGTAAATCTTACAAGAATTACCCAGATCCTAAGGAAGTTTTAGAAAATCTTGGAGGAGAAGCACTAAGACTGTATATAATGTCTGCACCAATAATCTCTGGAGGAGATATGGAGTGGTCAGATGAGATATTGAAAGACCAGGTTAAGGATGTTTTAATTCCAATATGGAATACATACAGATATCTATCTATGTACTCCAATATTCATAACTGGTCACCTGAGACATGTGAATTTACATCTGAAAACAAATTAGATATATGGTTGGAAACATATCTTAAAAAAGTTGCAATAGAGTATGCAGAGGCTTTAGAAGCATATGACATACCTAGGTCTACAAAGTTAATACAACCATGTATAGATGATATTTCTAAGTGGTGGATTAGAAGATCTAGAGATAGATTTGCAAGTGGAGATACAGATGCATTACAGACCTTGTATTCAGCAATGGTTTTGTTTACAAAAATATTTGCACCTCAAATGCCATTTTTAACAGAAGAGATGTTCCAGAACCTTGTTGTTAAAACGCAAGTAAACGGTTTTAAAGAGTCTGTACACTTAGAAGACTATCCTGAATTTAACAAAGAAGATATAGATGAAAAGCTTCTTAGAGATATGGAGATTGCAAGAGAAGTTTCTTCAATTGGTTTGAAGCTTAGAGAAGATTCGGGATTGAAATTAAGACAACCACTCTCTAAAGCATATATAGATTTAGAAGATGATTTCCTCAAAGATATTGTAAAAGCTGAATTGAATGTAAAAGATATTGAATATTCCAAGAAAGTAGTTGAAGGAGAAGGTCTTGTTTCAGGTAAAGAAGGAAGTACAATTGTAACTTTAGATACAAATATAACAGAGGAATTGAAAGAAGAGGGTCAATGGAATGAATTTTTGAGGAAGTATAGGAATGTAAGAAAGAATGAGGGTTTAAGAATGGAAGATGTTGTGAATATATATGTTAATTCTGCTAATACCGCTATCCTAGAGAATTTAGAGAAGAGATTTGAGGAGAACAAGGAAGTTTTACAAGTTAAGGAATATATTTTTGGTAAAGATATTAAAGAAGAATCTGGCAAATTTATGATTGACGATATTGAAGTTGTAATAAAGATTGAGAAGATCTAATCTTCTGGTGCTTCTAAACCTGTAATTCTTGAAAAAGAGGATTTAGCCTTCTCGAGACTTGTATCTTCAGATACTGCTAATTCTCCTGAGATGTCATTAATTGCTTGTGCAAGTTGTTTTTCAATTGTAACAGGAATTAATCTTCCTTCTTTTTCTCTTACTTTAATTACATGGTTACATATTTGAACAATTGCAATATTACCTTCTACAGATGCTTTTGCTTCCTGTTCTTGAATGACGCTCATTAAACTATTAAAATCCTTTGTTTTAGGATCTAGTGTAGGTTTACTCTTTAAGGTTCTAATTAGATCTCTAATCTTTCTTCCAGAAAGAACAGGTCTAATACATAGATTATCTATATTCT
>Ga0272443_10007829_pt1 | contig 10090 bp, 12 predicted proteins | sample SSMAcet12_FD_193581 | JGI IMG/M metagenome (GOLD analysis project Ga0272443, IMG submission 193581) | Marine sediment archaeal communities from Little Sippewissett salt marsh, Falmouth, MA, United States - SSM-Acet-12 | ecosystem: Environmental > Aquatic > Marine > Wetlands > Sediment ... | reverse complement strand
GGTCGGAGAGGATGTCGCCGAACATGTTCGAGCTGACAAGTACGCCGTAATCCTGCGGGTTCTTGACGAGCCACATGCACATCGCGTCGATGTTCGTCTCCCAGATCTCGATGCCCGGGTACCCCTTCACCATCTCGCGGGCCTCGCGGATCATCAGGCCGGAGGTTTCGCGAATGACGTTCGGCTTCTCGACGACGGTGACCGTTGGGTAGCCGTGCTTTTTCGCGTACTCGAACGCGTCGCGCAGGATCGCGCGGCAGCCGTCGCGGGTGAAGATCCGGGTAGAGATCGCCAAGTCGTCATTCGACGTGTCGGTGAACAGCTTCATCTTCGGATGCGTGTCGAACGCGTCCCGTACAGTCTGCGGGACCGGATGCCATTCGACGCCGCAGTACAGCCCCTCGGTATTCTCCCGGAAGACGACCAGGTCGATGTCGTCTCGGAGGTTCAGCGGATTTCCCCGGTAGGCCTTGCACGGCCGCAGATTCGTGTGGAGACCGAAGCGCTGTCGCAGGGCAACGATCGGGCTCGAGTAGATCAATCCCTTTCCCTGCAGTTCCGGGACGAGCTCCGCCGCCGCTTCGTCCTTCGGCTTCGACGTGATCGCGCCGAACAGACAGCAGTCGGTCCGCTTCAGCAGGTCGAGCGTTCGGTCGGGAAGCGGATTCCCCTCCGTCCGCCAGAACTCCCATCCGATGTCGCCGTATTCGTACTCCGCCTCGAAACCGACGGCAGCGAGCACGGCTTTCGCTGCCTCGAGCACGTCGGTTCCGACCCCGTCGCCTGGAAGCATCGCAATCCTGTATCCCATGGACCCTCCCGCCCCTTGGAGTGATGGCGGCATTATATCTATCCTGCGACGCAGTGCACGAAGAGAACCGGCTTCGCCAGTGCCGGTGCCGTGCCATGAGTAGTCGAAACGGAGGATTGGCAATGCCCACGCGCATTGGGTGAGGTTCGAGGAGACCCGGAGGCTTCGATCCGTATCGCCGGACAATCGCAGTCTCTCACGTTCTTCTTGCGGCTTCCCTCCTGTATCGAAAGCGCGAGTTCTTGACACGCGACGCGATCCGTGCCGCAGGCAAACGACTGCGCGAAGGTTTGCGCAAACCATTGCCCGGCGTCATCAGGCAATCGGGGAGGTGCGCGGATGGCAACGATGCGTGAGGTGGCAGAGCGTGCCGGCGTTTCTCTCACTACCGTATCTCACGTCATCAACGGCCCCCGGTTCGTCAGCGAAGCCTTCGAAGCCTGCGTTCGCGAGGCGATCGACGAGCTGGACTACCGGCCGGATCGTCGCGCACGCAGCCTGCACCGCGGCCGAAGCGAGACGATCGCCGTCATCAACGAACGGGGTGGGTACGAGGCGGCGACGCACCTCATCGAGCTCGGACATCGCCGGATCGGCGCGATCAACGAGATCTCGGGGATCCGCAGCTTCGACGACCGGATCCGCGGGTGGGAAAGCGCGCTGAACGACGCCGGGATCGAGATCCGGGAGGGGAATATCCGCCAGGCAGGGCTCGAGATCGAGGGGGCGGCCATGGCAGCGAAGGCGCTCCTGAGCAACCGCATGGGCGACCGGATCACGGCCGTCTTCACTTCGAGCAGCCTGATGACGCTCGGCCTCCTGCGATATCCGCGGACGGCCGAGCTTCGCTGTCCGGAGGACGTATCGCTGGTAGGGTTCGACGATCCGCCGTGAGCGCAAGCAGATCGTCCGTGCTGTCCTTGAAGGCGTCAGTTTCGGCCTTCGAGATGCGTTCGAGTTGCTGAGCGCAGCGGGGTTGCCGGGCATTCGGGAAATACGGGTATCCGGCGGAGGAACGGGCAGTGTGGTCTGGAGACAGATCCTGGCCGAGGTGGTCGGCGCTACGCTCTACGGAGTCGATGCGACGGAAGGCGCCGCCCTCGGCGCTGCCCTTCTCGCCGGGGTCGGTGCGCGCCTCTGGGATACTGCTGACGAGGCATGTGCCGAGGTCGTGCGCAAGACCGATCAGACTACTCCAGCGAGTGCAGACAAAGAGAGCACGATGAGCTGTATGAGCTCTATAGGGCCATGTATCCGACGTTGAGAGGAGTCTGGCATAGCCTCTCTAGATGGGAAGAGGAACACTACAGACCTTGAAGGAACTGGTGGGTGTCCCGCATATGCTTCTGGGTGCTTCAAGCAGTAGCTTTCACCCATCCTAAGCCATCTTCTCGCCCGGTTACCGGATCGTCTGAACGGACCTTCCCTGCCTGCGGAGCGCAAGGCTGCGACAATGTCGTCCTGTCCGACTCCTGCAAATCCCACGCTGATCCCGATGCAACCCCTGTCCAACCGTACCCCGGGTTGACGGAGGCGGGAGCGTTCGGAGAGAGTCGACCGAAGGGGGATCGATGATCGAGAGGATGCCGTTCGGGAGGACCGGACACGAGAGCTCGCGAGCGTTGTTCGGAGGGGCGGCATTCTTCGAGGGCACGGCATCGGATGCGGATCGCGTCCTCGACCTCCTTCTCGAATACGGCATCAACCACATCGATACCGCGGCCGACTACGGGGTGTCGGAGAAGCTGATCGGCGGCTGGATGGGACGACACCGGGGCGACTTCTTCCTTGCGACGAAGACATCGGCGCGTGACTACGATGGTGCGAAGGCGAGTATCGCTCGATCGCTGGAGCGGCTCCGCGTGGATCGTGTCGACCTGCTCCAGCTGCATTGCCTGGTCGACCCGGAAGGGTGGGAACAGGCGATGGGCCCTGGAGGCGCGCTCGAAGCCGCCATCGAAGCGCGCGAGCAGGACCTGACGCGCTTCATCGGGGTCACCGGCCATGGCCTCACGGCGCCGACGATGCATCTGAAGAGCCTCGACCGGTTCGAGTTCGATTCGGTCCTCGTACCTCTGAACTACCCGCTGATCTGCCTGCAGGAGTACGGTGAGGCGTTGGAGAAGCTCCGGCTGGCCTGCGCCCGACGATCGGTCGCCGTGCAGACGATCAAATCGATCGCTCGCCGTCCCTGGCCGGGCACCGAGCGGAGCGCATCGACGTGGTATGAGCCGCTGACGGAGCAGGCGGACATCGATCGCGCGGTGCATTGGGTCCTCGATCGATCGGGCGTGTTCCTGAATACCGCCGGGGACCGGGAGTTGTTGCCGAAGGTGCTCGACGCGGTGTCGCGACACGGCCGGGGCGAGGGGCCCTCCGATGCCACGATGCACGAACTCGTGACACGCCGGGCGATGCGGCCGATCTTCCCGATCGAGGCGGCGGCCCCGTCGAACGATTAGTAGACGGTCGCCTCGAACTCGAAGACCTGTTCAGGCTGGACGGACTCCCACGGACGATGATAGATGAACCGGAATGCCTGCGGACCTGCATCGACGGCTTCGTACCGAAACAGGAACGTTCCCCCGAAGCCGACCATCGTCTGGGGGTGGGGAACGGGGCGGTACTCCGGCTCCTCGGTCTCACGCAACACGGCATACTCGTACAGAAGCGAGTTGTCCCACTGGAAGCCGGTCGTCGCATTGCCGGCAAGCGAAACCATCAGCCGGTCTCCCTGCCGCAGGGACAGGCTCGCGCCCGGATCCTCTTGGGTGACGAGCCGATACACGCGAAGCTCGAGTCCGCAGACGGAAGCGCTGGCCGCGAACCGTCCGAATCGGGCCATCTCGTGTGTCGGAACGATCCGGATCTCGGCCGAGAACTCACCGGCGCTCGTTGCGACGACGACCTTGTAGGAACCTTCCGGCAGCGATGCTCCACCGTCGCTGTTCAGCAACGGCAGGCGTCCGAGCCACTCCGCTGTGTCGATCGGCGCATCGTAGGTTTCGCTCCACAACGTGGCCCCCGAAGTGTCGAGCAACGACAGTGCAACCACGTGAATCGGATCGCACAGGCAGACACATGGATCCTGGCGAACGATCTCCAGCGCCAACCTTGCCCCTTGCTCGACAACGAATTCGCCCACGGACAGTCGCACATCGCCGTCCATCGAAGTGGAAGCCGACGCGGAACTGCTCGAGGATGTCTGCCCGCCGACCGCTCCACCGATCAAGGCCAGGCTGCATAGGACGATCCAGAACATGCCTCGCTTCGCATTGCCCATCCACATCACCCCTTGCCGTGCCGAAGAACCTCGCATCCGGCCGGACACTGAGCATACACAGGAAGCGAAGTGCTGTGTCAACGATTGAAGGCCTCGCAGCCTGTCTGCCGGCGAACTCATGCCGTCCGGGTGGCGTGCGAGGCCGATGCGGCGCACGCTGGTGCCGCACCGAACCGTTCCGGCACTTGACAACCGGGCAAACGGCCTTGTAGACTGCTTTCGCCCGGGAATGTGCAGTCTTCTGGTTGTGCCCGGGTCATCGGGCGGCGCTGGCGGTTGGCGTTGTCCGATGTCCTTTCGCGCCTGCGGCGTTCCGGTCGATCCGCAACCATGCGTCTTCTACGAGTCGATAGCCAAAGGAGATGGAGTTGCGAAGACAGGTTTGACGCATCGATTCGCGGCGTCAAACCTGTGTTGGTGAGTCTGTCGGATCGATTCGGCGAGACGTACGATGATGGCGTCGCCGGTGTCCTTCCTGCCTGCGGCGTTCCGGTCGATCCGCAACCATGCGTCTTCCACGAGTCGATAGCCAAAGGAGATGGAGTTGCGAAGACAGGTCTTCCCGCGTCTGCGGGCTCCTTGTCGTGTTTGTGGCGTCGTGTCTTCTTCGAGTTGATGAGGTAAGCAGCTTGTGTCGCGGGGGCAGGTTTGACGGGCGGTGAAGTGACGTCAAACCTGCGTCGATGAGGAAGCGCACTCGCTTCTGGCGCCGGAGAGGCCGTGGCACCGGAGCCTACCGTCCAGTATGAGTGTGGCGACGGAAGGAGGCAGTGTTGCGGGAGGGCACGTTCGATGTTGGGAAGAACAGCATTGAACCTGCGTTTGGGCACATATTCCGAGCGGCTCGTTCAGCACGTTGAGATAGCCAACGCGGCTCAGAAGTGAGATTTCTTGCGCCAGATAGTTCGATATCGTACGATACGATATCGAACAACATGAGGAGGCGGGCATGGAAGAGAAGGAGCTGCGAGCAGCGTGCTTGGAGCTGATGGCGGTGGCGGACGCGGTCTACCTGGCGGTGAACGAGGCTTCGGGATACCCGCGGATCCGGGCGATGCTGAACTTGCGTAACCGATCGGAGTACCCGGAGCACGTGGACCTTTATGCGGGTCACGACGAGGACTTCATGGTCTACATCGCAACGAACACGGCGTCGAAGAAGCGGGCGGACATCGAAGCGGATCGGAGAATCGGGTTGTACTACCGTTACCCGGACAGGCGGTTCGGGATGTCGCTGGTCGGTGACGTCGAAATCGTCGACGACATGGCGACGAAGGAGGCGGTCTGGGCGGACGGCTGGGAGGTGTACTTCCCGACCACCGGGAAGCCGGACGATCCGGACTACACCTTGCTGCGTCTCTTCCCGAGGAACGCGCGTGGGTGGACCGGATCCGAGACGTTCGAGCTCAAGTTCAAGGGATGAAGATCGAACGGCAAGGCGGGTTCCTGATCTCGAAGATCCATCGTCTCTCGGGGCGCGTCTTCGGACGGATGCTCAGGGCCCATGACATCGAGATCAATCCGGCGCAGGGCCGAATCTTGTTCGTTCTGTGGCGCGAGGACGGGATCCCGATCCGGGAGTTGGCGAAAAGGACTTCGTTGGGCAAGTCGGCGCTGACCAGCATGCTCGACCGATTGGAGGAGGCGGGCTACGTCGCTCGCGAACGATCGGAGGCCGATCGTCGGGTCATCCTCGTTCGCCGGACAGCCAAGGACCGCGCGGCGCAGGCGGCGTACGAGCGCGTGTCGGAGAAGATGGCTGAGGTCTACTACGCCGGCCTCGAATCGCAGGAGATCGATGCGTTCGAGCGGACACTGGAGCGGATCCTGGGGAATCTGGTCGCGTATGACGAGAAGGGGGAGGCATGAACGAGGCAGAGATACGGGAAGCGTCGCGCGAGCTGGTCGAACGATCGGAGATTGCCTTCCTCGGGACGATCGGGAGCAATGGCGGTCCGGAGATCAAGGCGGTGCTGGTGGCGGACAGGGAGGGAGTGGATGCGATCTGGATCTCGACCAACACATCGAGCGAGCACGTCGCCCAACTCGAGCGGGATCCGCGGGCATGTCTCTACTTCGTCCGACACGATCGGGAGCCGTGGACGGGTCTCCTTCTCCGTGGGCTCGCGGAGATCCGGCGGGATCCCGAGGCTCGTGAGCGCTTGTGGGAGGACGGTTGCGAGAAGTTCTACCCGAACGGCGTGGACGATCCGGACTACACCCCGCTGCGGTTCGTCCCGTCGTCGGGCAAGTTCTGGCGGTTCGGCGTCAAGATGCGCTTCGACCTGCCTTAGGGAAGGGAGCCATGGAACTCTACGAAGCGATCGCTGCACGGCGGACCGTTCGCGACTTCGACGCACGACCGGTCGAGCGCGACGTGCTCCTGCGAATCCTCGATGCCGGGATGAGGGCGCCGAGCCATAACCACCTGCGTCAGTGGCAGTTCGTGCTCGTCGACGATCCCGACCAGCGGAAGAGGCTCGTTGAGTGGTTCTTGATCGAGCGCACGGAAGAGGAGCTGCGGCGTCTTCTCGACGATTGGGGCATGACGGACGATCGCCAGTATGCGATGTACTACGATGCGATCCCGAAGCAGGCATCGATGGTCCTCGACGCCGGGGCGCTCGTCGTCCCGTGCTTCGTGCAGCAGGGAACGCTGCTCGGAGGGAAGGAGTCCCTGCATGAACTCAACGCCTTCGCGTCGATCTGGGCGGCTATGGAGAACGTCCTCGTCGCCGCAGCGAGCGAGGGGGTCTTCGGCGTGACGAAGATCCTCTCGCGGCCGTCGGAGACGGATCACGTCCGGTTGACGCTTGGGATCCCTGGGGAGTACGAGATCCCGTGCTACCTGGCGATGGGATACCCGACGGAGAACGCGTTCGTGCCCGATCAGCTGTCGGTCGATGTTGGGGAGCGGCTTCACATCAATCGGTGGGGAGACTAGTCACCGACGGGAGCACTTGCCGCGGTCATCTTCTCCGCGTATCTTCTAGGAGATGCAAAGCAAGGGGGGGGGTGATGGTGGATGCGTCTCGACGGCAGTTCGATCCTGAAGGCAACGGCATGGGGGCTGCTGATCGCCGTCGCGGACGGCGCGGTCTTTCACCTCGTCGACCTTCCGATTCTCGAGGCGCTCTTCACCGTTGCCCTTGCCGGAATCGTCGGCTTCCTCTTCGGGCGAATCTCGATGCGGTCCGGTGGGCCGGACGGGTTCGGATCGATGGCGGCCGGGGGATCCCTCTCGGCGATCCTCCCGGCCGCCATCGTCTGGTCGGCCTCGGCCGGCATTGACCGGACGCTCGACGGTGGCTTGGCGTTCGTTGTGACCCCAGCGGGACTGATCAGCGGTGCGATCGTCGGCGGGCTCGTAGGCGGGGCGTTCGGCGCGATCGGCGGGCTGATCTGCGCGTCGCGGGTCTAGCCGGATCTCGTTTCGCCGGTCGACCACCAGATTTGAAGCCCCTTCTGGGTGAGGAACGGATCGTAGTGGCCGATCGCGTCGAGCTGCTCGTAGAAGAGCTGTCCCTTGCCCCCTGTCGCGAGGACGGTCAGGTTTGCTTCGACCTCGCTGCGGAACCGCCCGATCAACCCGTCGACCAGGTCGAGGTAGCCGAGGACGACCCCCGCTTGCAGGTTCCGTTCGGTATTCGTGCCAACGACCGAGCGCGGGATCGTCCACTCGACCGAGTGTAGCTGGGCGGCGGTCTCCGTCAACGCGCGAGCGGCGAGCCGCATCTCCGGCGCGATGGCGCCGCCGAGGAAAGCGCCGTCCTCCGACACCAGGTCGAAGTTGATCGCCGTGCCGAAGTCGAGGACGAGGAGCGGGCCGCCATACAGGGTGTGGCCGGCGATGCAGTTCGCGATCCGGTCGGCACCGACATTCTGTGGCTGCTCGACGCGGAGGGGAATGGGGGAGGTGTCGGTGTTCAGGAACCGGATCGGTCCGTCGACCAGCGGGGCCAGACCGCGTCGGATCGGTGTGTTGAGCGACGGGACGACCGACGCGACGGCAACGCCCTTGACGTGACCCGTTGACACGTCGGCCTCGGCGAGGAGGCTCCGCGTCGTCAGGCGAAGCTCGTCACCGGTTCGGTTTCGATCGCTGGCGAACCGCCAGTGCGACACCAGCATCTCACCGTCGAACAACCCGACGACGATGTTCGTGTTCCCGACATCGTAGGTCAGAAGCATGCGTACCTCCTTCTAGAGGAGTGGCTCTCCGGGCGGCAGGACGGTGTTGTCGATCAGCCGAGTCTTCCCGATGCGCACGGAGAGGGAGACAAGCGCCCTTCCTTCGATCGTCTCGAGCTCGGACAGATCTGCAGGGCTCGCGACGCTCACGTATTCCTGCTGAACCAGAGGCTCAGCGGCGAGAACCTCCCTGATGGCATGACGGAGATTCTCGGCCTTGTGCTCCCCGGCGGTGTAGAGGCGCTCGACCCGTTGGAGCGAACGGTACAGCGCGGTCGCCGCCTCGCGCTCGTTCGGCGAGAGATAGATGTTCCGGCTGCTCATCGCGAGCCCGCCGGGCTCGCGTGCGATCGGACCGAGCACGAGCTCGATGTCGAAGTCGAGGTCGCGGACCAGTCGATGAACGACGAGCGCCTGCTGTGCATCCTTCTGCCCGAAGACGGCGACGTCCGGCTCGACGATGTGGAACAGCTTGGTCACGATCGTTGCCACCCCGCGGAAGTGGGTGGGACGCGATACCCCCTCGAGGCGAGAGGCGATCGTCGGGAGCTCGATCCACGTATCGAACCCTGCCGGGTAGAGGCCGACGCCCTCTTCCGGCGCGAAGACGAGATCGACGTTCTCCTCTTCGAGGAGGGCGAGGTCGCGATTGAGATCCCGCGGGTAGTCGGCGAGATCCTCGGTCGGCGCGAACTGGCTCGGGTTGACGTAGATGCTGGTGACGACCGACGGGCAACGTTCACGGGCGATCCGTACGAGGGAGAGGTGCCCGTCATGCAGGAAGCCCATCGTCGGCACGAACCCGACCGGCTCGGGAAGTCCGGAGCGCAGCTCTCGGAACGCGTCGATCGTCCGAGCGACGTTCATGACTCCTTCGGGTATGCCCGCTCGATCTCGGCGGCCACGTCGTCGGCGAGCGGGGTCGACTCCTTCTCGGTCGGGAACCGTCCGGTCTGGACGTCGCCGGCGTACTCGCGGATCGCCGCCGAGGCGGCATCGGCGAGCTTCGCGTACCGCCGCGCGTGCTTCGGGACGAAGTCGGAGAACCAGCCGAGGACGTCGCTGACGACCTGGATCTCCGCGTCGCAGTACGCGCCGGCGCCGATCCCGATCGTCGGGATCGATAGACGCTCCGTGACCAGCCGCGACAGCTCCGACGGCACGCATTCCAGGACCACGGCGAACGCGCCCGCCTCCTCGATCGCGAACGCGTCCTCCATCAGCGCGTGCGCCTGAGCCGAGGTCTTCCCCTGCGCCTTGTACCCGCCGAGCTGGTGGATCGACTGCGGCGTCAGGCCGAGGTGACCCATCACCGGGATCCCTGCGCCGGTCAGCCGGCCGGCCGCTCTTGCGATCGCACGTCCCCCTTCGAGCTTCACCGCCTGCGCGCCGCCCTCCTGAATGCATCGTGCGGCGGAGTCGAGCGCCTGCTCGGCCGACTTGTGGTACGTCATGAACGGAAGATCGGCGACGATCAGCGCCTTCTTCGCGCCGCGAACCACCGCTTGGGTATGGTGGACGATCGCGTCGAGCGTGACCGGGATCGTACTGTCGTACCCGAGGACGACCATGCCGAGGCTGTCGCCGACGAGGAGGATCGGGATTCCGGCTTCGTCGGCGAGCCGCGCCGTGACGACGTCGTAGGCCGTCAGCGCGGCGAAGCGCTCACGTTTCTCCTTCAGCTTGCGGATGTCCGCGATCGTCACGCGCATTCTTCCCCTCCTTCGATTCGGCGATCGAGAATCGCCGTCAGCCGGTTCGCTGCTTCCTCGGTGAGGCCGCCTTTGGCCCGGGCGATCGGGATC
>Ga0272443_10007827_pt1 | contig 10091 bp, 7 predicted proteins | sample SSMAcet12_FD_193581 | JGI IMG/M metagenome (GOLD analysis project Ga0272443, IMG submission 193581) | Marine sediment archaeal communities from Little Sippewissett salt marsh, Falmouth, MA, United States - SSM-Acet-12 | ecosystem: Environmental > Aquatic > Marine > Wetlands > Sediment ... | reverse complement strand
GGAGACCTTGAAGAAATGCGTCAACGGATCCGCGAGCACCACCGATAAGCCCAGCGCCAGAATCCCGGTACTGCAGAACATCGCCATCGCCGTGCTCACCGTACGGTTTACGGCATCCTGGTCCTTCTGGCCCGCGTAGCGCGACACATAGCGCGTCATCGCCGATTCCACGCCGATATTGAGCAGACCGTAGTAGCCCAGAAACGAGCTGACCAGCGTCCAGATGCCGTATCCGGACTTGCCCACGTGGCGGATGATCAAGGGCGTCAGCACGAAGCCCAGGACGATGTCAAAGATCATCGTCGCCCAGTTGCTTACGGCATTGAGTTTTAGCGATGGTTGCTTGGACGGCATGGTGTATCCAACGTGTGTCTGTTGCCTTCCTGACAAATCCTCAGGTGCTGGTCCGTTCCCAGGTCTCCGCCGGACCGATCTCTTCGTTCAACGTGAGTCCATCCCGTTCAAGGATAGCCTTACCATTCCCGATGGCCTGTGCCCCGGTGATTGATTCGTACCATTTCACATTCGGACATCTTGGTTCTCGTGTACTACGTTCACGTCACGTCTGATAATTTGTTCTTCCCGACTGAAGATCTGTCGACCCGGTGTCGTTTGCTCTTCGTGCGCCGGAGCGTTGGGACTGCCGTCCGCGACGCTGGCTGGTCCAGCCAGGCCCGCCGCATTCGGCATCCCCAATTGATCGGTAAATCGGCGCTTCGTTCCATTGGCTCTAACAGAAACCCAATCTACGCCGTCTTTCTCTCTGGCCGTGACATATTCAGTGGTCTCCGACGGCAACTTATTGGACGGGATAGTGATATATGGTCCGGTAAGTCTTTGGCTGAGGTTCTCGTGTTCAGTGCTGCCTCGCCTGCCGAAAGCCAGTGCGGAAGACCGGAGGAGGGAAGACGGAGGACGGACGACGGAAGACAGAAGGTACCTACCGCCTACGGCCTATAGCCTACAGCCTGGAGACTGATGAGTGGTTCTCCAGAGGCTGGCCTGCAACTGTTCAGAGCGTGATGATTTGGTAGCCGGCCTCGACGTATTCGGCCAGGGGCGGATGACCGGACATGGCCGCACTGATGGGCAGATCCTGGGCCTGGGCCGCGTCGAGGCTCTTCATCTTCGCCGCACAGGCCTTGCACACCGCGGCGACGAGACCCTTTTCCTTCACCTGCGCGTAGAGTTGGGCGAAGGGCTTGCTCGCGTCGCTAAGCTCGGCAATCTGTTTCGTCGCGGCCCCTTCGAAAATGACCTTGACCTCGTGACCCTTCTCGGCCATGTCCAATGCGTTGAGCAAAACATGAGCGAAACACATCGCCTCGCCCTGGAAGGCAACGAAAGCAACTTTCATGGATGATCCTTCCTTTCGGTTCTGGTACCAGTCACACGATCCGGGGGGCTCGTCTCGGCCGCCGGGCCGCTACATCGAACGCCATTATCACCCCCGGTCGCCGCCGGGCCAAGGGAAAAGCCGAGAGGCGCTGGCGCGAATTTGAGATCGGAGATCTGAGAGTTGAGATGCGAACCTGCGGCCTACCGCCACCCCGCAATTCCCTCCGTTCGTAGTAACGCCGCAAGGCGTTCCCTCACCCCGATGCCCTCACGACCCCACGACCAACAAGTCCCTACGCCGCGAAAGCATCCGCAGCCACCAACCCCAATCCAAAGCCGAAATGAGTAAACTGTCCCCGGAATTCCACGGGCTGTCCTCATCTACGCAGGCGCTCCAAATAAGGCATTGCCCAATCGTGGCCATGTTCTCCGAGAATGTGAACGATTCTTCGAGCGTCGGATTTGACGGCATCGGGTGCCGACACTGCCACTTCGAGGATGGGGATGGCTGTTTTTTGCCAGAAATAGTCGTTTGCGCCGTGCGTTTCAAGAACCTGCTTCAATAGTGCCACACAATCCTCTATATGGGTATGGGCCTTCTTCGATGAGGCGCCGCAGGTGTGGCAAGAATTTACCCCATCGGTCTTTCAGGCTTTCTTTGAAGAGATCTGCGAGGCCCTTGGGGCAGACTCGCTTGAGGAAGTCAGCCCCTTGCGGTTCTGCTTCCCACGTTATCATCAGATCGACACATTTCTCAGCAGACATCTGGTCCCAATCACCTGCAGATTCTGGCGCTACACGCCTGACATAACTGGCCCGTGAGGCCGGGGAAAGGAAGTCGGGGTGTTCGCTAACTCCATATTCCGAGACTAACTTTTCGTAATACGCTGCGTTCGCGCCGGTAAGTCCATCTGATATCACCTGCAGGCGAGTACGAATCCAGCGGCCCGCATAGTGCCTACAGTATTCGTCCACATCTACTTGCCCGGGCCAGCGTTTCTTTGCCGACTCGGCGAGTTCCCGGACTCTCGTCTCGTCTGGGCCATTTCTTATCATTGCGATGAGCCGCTGTTGATCCCGCCCTTCCATGTAACGAAAGGTGTCTCTCAAGAGTAGCATGACCTCATGATGGAAACGGCTGTCATCGAGGAGGTCGGCTTTCGTGAGTTCTCCGACCGCTAAGTCAATGTACTTGTCTTCTGCCTTCCTCACAAGATGTAAGCCCAACTTCCGAAAGATATCCCACTCATGATTCAGATATCTGACCACAACTTCTCTGGTATGGGCGGAACGACCACCCAAGCAATTTTCAAGAGTATCACGCAGCGCGACGAGAAGAAGATCCTTATGATGTGATGCGAGGACGTTGCGCTCATGATCTTCAATTGCCGCTCTCCAGTAGCCCGTCTTGCAGAAATCGGAATCCGCCAAGTCGGATTCAATGATAAGCGCCTTCGAAAGCAGTCCCTCAAGCAAAGGAACACAAACGAGAGGTTCCTGTGACTCCATCGCTTCAATTAGAGGACGCAAATATTTCTCCAGTTCGTGATAGTTGAAGCGCCCAACGGCCTCGTCGTGGCGGAAATACGTGTTGTCAGAGCTCGTGTTCTGCAGAGCCATGGGCCAGAGCACGATTTGCAGGAAGGCGAGAACATGCTCTAACTTGCCTTTCTCGATAAGGCGCCCTGCTATCCGCATGTAAGAGTCAGGCAAATAGTACCATCGACATGACTGAAGCCACCCGATCGCTATGGGCCAGAGCCCTTCATCCTCGCTGCTCCGGCCAAGGCCGGGGTCTCTTCTGGTATTATCGCCAGGAGCGTCTTTTTTGTGAAGCCGGAAGCACGTTTTTTGCTGGTGGCACTGAAACGGGGTCAGGCAGGTTCTTTGTTCAATTCTTCTTGGCGCGGCGGAGACCGGAGATCGGAACACGGAGGACGGAGGACAGAGGACGGCGGGCGGGGGCATGAGGAGGTGGATGGCCGCGACGCGCTGACGTGTTGAAATTGAGCCCCTGATTGGGGAACCAAACGCGGTCCGGTACCTTTTCTGCTCCCGCTGAAGGCGTAGGGCAGGTCGCGGCGGCCGCCGTGCCCCGGTTTTGAGGTACCAATCTGGCACCTCAAACAGTCGTCGTACTCTGCTTTCGTCAGAGACTGGAAGCGCGTCTCGTTCCGAGGCCAGATCTTTCAACTTCGCTCCGCTCCGCTCAAAGCTTGTCCTGAGCACCGCCGAACGGGCTCAGCCTGAGCGGTGGCCGGCCGCGGTCCGGTACCTGCGAATCGCAGGTAGCACGCTGGCGCACGGGAAATGAATTACGGATCGGCGCTCGATCATGGACAGAGGCGAAACGGGGTACGGTCCCTTTTCTGCGGGGACCTGCTGTGCTCCATTCTTCTTGGCGCGGGGGAAGCGGGAGACGGATGGCAGAGGACGGAGGGCGGAGGGCGGACGACAGACGACGGAAGACGGACGACGGAGGACGGAGGGCGGACGACAGACGACGGAAGACGGACGACGGAGGACAGAGGACGGGCAGTTGGGAGTGTGTGCGGGCCTTGGGAGGGCTTGTCGCGGGTTTTTCCTTTGTCTTAGGGCTGCCCGGAGGCTAGTATAGAGGGGGAGAACGTATGGATGCCTTGATTATGTCCTCATCTCATCCAAAAAAAGCACCGATATCTGAATCTCTTCCGTGTGCCGAGTGCGGCCAGATGCGGATGACATGTGTGGTGGAAACCTGCCGTCTCGACGACGGCGTCACGGTCAAGCGCCTGAGCCATTACAAGTGCGAGGCCTGCGGCGCCCGTTTCTTCGACGACGACGCGATGCACGCCATTCAAGCCGCACGGTCCGCCACCGCGAAAGCCAATGCTCGCACAGGATAGAGGACCGAAACGGGGTCAGGTACCTCTTCTGCTTCGGGTTAGAGGAGCGCTTCGATCTCGGCTTTGAGGGCGGCCAGTTCGTTCTGGATGATGTGCCAGACGATTTCTTGATCGATCCCGACGTAGTCGTGCACGATGCGATTGCGCAGGCCGGCCATCTTGGGCCAAGGGACGATGGGATTGACGAAGGATTATTGACGATTGATTATTGGCTGCTGGCCTGGGGACTGCGCTTAGGCATCGATCAGCTCCGGCTCGATTTCGGCCCAGAGGGCCGGACGAACGGCGCGCGTTGAAACGAGATCGACCTTCCGGTCGAGCAGGCGTTCCAGATCGTCGGCCAGGGTGACGAAATCGAGACCGATCGAAGGGGCGACATCGACGAGGATATCGACGTCGCTGACGACGGTTGCTTCGCCCCGCGCCCACGACCCAAACAGAGCGATCCGGCGGATCGGGTAGCGCCGGCACAACTGGGGCTTCTCCCGCTTCAGCAGGGAAACAATATCATCTCGTGTTCGCACCATGGGTCTATCATAACTGCGGCGGTGAACGGATACAACGAATAACTGCCCGCCGGGGCCGAAACGGGGGCCGGTACCTTTTCTGCTCCCGGTGAAGGCGTAGGGCAGGTAGCGGCGGCCGCCGTGCCCCGGTTTTGAGGTACCAATCTGGCACCTCACAAAGTCATCGTATTCTGCTTTCGTCAGAGACTGGAGGCGCGTATCGTTCCAGACCAGATCTTTCGACTTCGCTGCGCTGCGCTCAAGATGACAAAGTCGACGGCGTGTGACGCGCTTTGTCCTGAGCACCGCCGAACGGGCTCACTCTGACCGATGGCCGGCCGCGGTCCGGTACCTGCGAATCGCAGGTAGCGCGCTGGCGCGCGGGGGGTGAGTTGCGGATCGGCGGGGAAACACGAAAAAGAAAAGGGGGCGGTCATTGCGAGTCCCGATGGCCATCGGGATCGAGAGATCTTGTCGCGACTTGGAGGCGCGTATCGTTCCAGACCAGATCTTTCGACTTCGCTGCGCTGCGCTCAAGATGACAAAGTCGATGGCGTGCAACGCAGCCTGTCCTGAGCGCCGCCGAACGGGCTCACTCTGACCGATGGCCGGTCGCGGTCCGCTACCTGCGAATCGCAGGTAGCACGCTGGCGCACGGGAAATGAATTACGGATCGGCGCTCGATCATGGATAGAGGCGAAACGGAGGCGAAACGGGATCCGGTCCATCTTCTGCGGGAACCTGCTTGGCTCAATTCTCTTCAGTGCGTCGGAAGCGGGAGATCGGACGACGGACGGCAGAGGACGGACGACGGACGCCAGACGACGGAGGGCGGAGGACCGTATGCGGAGGATAGAGGGCGACGGGGCAGTCTTGAGTGCTGAGTGTTGAGTTTGGCTGATGTCTGCTCCCGGTATTTCGCATTCGGTATTGGGTCTTTGGCATTCGGGGCTCCGGCGTTTGTCCTCCGTCATCCGCCGTACAGCCTAAGGCCTACCGCCTGCGGCCTGGGCGGCAATTTGAGCTTTGAGATTCGGGCTTGCCGCCGGCCCGGGCGGGCGGGGGAATTAAAGGACTGGGGGGAATTAAAGGACTGCGGTACATTTTCTGCGGGAGCCTGCTTGGCTCAATTCTCTTCAGTGCGTCGGAAGCGGGAGATCGGAGGACGGACGGCGGAGGGCGGACGGCGGAGGACAGAGGGCAGAGGACGGAGGACAGAGGACGGGCTTCGTGGATTCGAAATTTGAGATTTGCGATCCGGGCTTCCGGCCCGAGGCCCGTGGTCTAGGGTTTTTGCTTGGGGGTCTTTCGGGGCCGTCGGAAGGGGCGCTGGTCGCGGTCGATCTGGCGCATCATCCACCAGAAGGCCAGCGTCAGGCCGGTCCACATGAGGATGTAGCGGACGAACTTGCCGAACGAAATCATCGAGCGGTATCGGGCCGAGAAGATGTAGGCCAGGAGGTTCGCGACGTCGATGAAGACGAGGAACGACAGGACCAGGAAGCTGTAGAGTTTGTGGGCGGCGTCTTCGAACGTGTCTTTGCGTGGGGCATTGCGTGCCATGGCTCTGACCTCGTTTTTCGGACAGGATGGCGGGCCGGACACGCCCTGCGGGACGGTGTGGCGTCTCGGGGCGGCGACCAGGCCGCGGCCTCTGGAGCTACTATCGGCAGGAACGGGCCCGGTGATTATTGAATACTGACAATGGACTGGATCAGGCGGGAGCGGATTTTGCGTGATGACTGCTCAGTTTTGAGTTTGGTCCTCCTCGGTCATCCACCCTACCGCCTACGGCCTACGGCCTACCGCCTGCGGCCTGGGCGGCAATGTGAGAGCTGAGATCTGAGATTCGGATCTGGGCCGGCGGCCCGGGCGGTGTGAAATCGGTTGCAATGAGGGGCGGATTGGGTAGACTCAGGGGGTCGGGGGAGCGTGGGAAGGCGAACGAAGGGAGGGGGCGGCTGGGGTAATGGTTTGAAGGAGTGATAGTCATGACGAAGCGAACACGCCGGGAGTTCTTACGGGAATCGATGTTTACGACGGCCGCCGCGGCGCTGGCCGGAGCGCCGATGATCAGCGAGCGCGCCGCGGGGCAGGCGGGCAGTGCCAACGACAAGCTGCTGGTGGCGGTGGTCGGGTGCCGGGGACGCGGGGGCAATCACATTAACGCGTTCGCCGGGCGGAAAGACTGCGAGGTGGCGTATATCGTCGATATCGACGAGAAGGTCGGACGCGATCGGTGCAAGGGGGTCGAGGACAAGACGGGCAAGCGGCCGAAGTGGGTGGCCGATATGCGCGAGGCGTTCGACGACAAGGCGCTCGATATCGTCTCGACCGCGACGCCCAACCACTGGCATGCGCTCTGCGGCGTGTGGGCGATGCAGGCGGGCAAGGATGTGTATATCGAAAAGCCCATCAGTCACGATATTCCGGAGGGGGCGGCCCTGGTCGCCGCGGCGAAGAAGTACGGGCGGATGTGCCAGGTGGGGACGCAATGCCGCTCGAACCCGGCGATCCAAAATGCGATGAAGTTCATCGCCGACGGCGGGATCGGCGAGGTCAAGCTCTCCCGCGGCCTCTGCTACAAACGCCGCAGCTCCATCGGACCGCTGGGCGATTATCCCATCCCCGATGGCGTCGATTTCAACCTCTGGTCCGGCCCGGCACCCTACACCAATCCCAAACTCACCCGCCCCCGCTTTCATTATGATTGGCATTGGGTCCGGCGTTATGGCAATGGCGACTCGGGGAACCAGGGGCCGCACCAGACGGATATCGCGCGGTGGGGGCTGGGCATCAATCGGCATCCGAACAGCGTGATCGCGTACGGCGGGCGACTGGGCTACCAGGCCGAGCGCAACGATCCGAACTACGTCGATGCGGGCGACACCGCCAACACCGAGATCGCGATCTACGACTACGGCGACAAGTGCATGGTCTTCGAGACGCGCGGCCTCTCGGTCAACGACGCAGCCGACATCGAAATCAACACCTGCTTCGACAGCACCAAAGGCAACAAGATCGGCGTCATCTTCTACGGCACCGAAGGCACGCTCGTCCAGCGCACCTACTCCCACTGCGTCGTCTACGACCTGCGGGGCAAGATCGTCAAGGAGTTCAAAGGCGGCGGCGACCACTACGGCAACTTCGTTGAGGCCGTACGCACCCGCCGCGGGCAGGACCTCAACTCCGACGCCTTCCAAGGCCATCTCTCGGCGGCGCTGGCCCACCTGGCCAACATCAGCTACTACCTGGGCGAAAACAACAAGGTCTCGGTGGGCGAAGCCAAGGCCGTACTGGAGAAGGTCAAGAGCCTCGACAACAACGTTCTGACGCTCAACCGTACCGTTCGTCACCTCACCGACAACGGCGTCGACCTCGAGAAGTACCCCATCTCGATGGGCCCGCTGCTGAAGTTCGACCCGCAGAAGGAGGTCTTCACCAACAGTGCCGCCGCCAACGCGATGCTCCACCGCGAGTACCGCAAAGGCTTCGAGTGCCCGACGGCCGACAAAGTCTGACGACAAGCACGAAACACGAATGACCGAAACGCTGCGGTTCGGGTGGCAGCCTCAACTCCGCAGGAGTTGGGGATGGCTCGGTTTCGCAACTCGTAGGTCTGCATACCGCGATCCAATGTCGCGGCGGTTAACATCGAGAGTCAGAAGGAGAAGGTTCATGGTCAAAAACGTTCTACGGGCCGGCGTCGTGCTGGCCCTGCTGATAGTCAGTGTCACCAGTGCCGCGACGCCGCCGGCGCCGTTCGGGCCCTTGCCGAGCGAGCGGCAGTTGCGCTGGCACGAGATGGAATACTACGGGTTCCTCCATTTCACCGTCAACACGTTCACCGACAAGGAGTGGGGCTACGGTGACGAGAAGCCGGCCATCTTCAATCCGTCGCAGATGGACATCCGCCAGTGGGCCCGCGTCGCCCGCGATGCCGGCATGAAGGGCCTGATCATCACCGCCAAGCACCACGACGGCTTCTGCCTCTGGCCCAGTGCCTACACCGAGCATTCGGTCAAGCATTCGCCCTGGAAGGACGGCAAAGGCGACGTCGTGGGCGAATTGGCCGCGGCCTGCCGCGAGTACGGCCTGCGCATGGGCGTGTACCTGTCGCCCTGGGATCGCAACAGCGCCGTCTACGGCACGCCCGAATACCTGATCTACTACCGCAGCCAGTTGCGCGAACTGCTCACCACCTACGGCGAGATCTTCAGCGTTTGGTACGACGGCGCCAACGGTGGCGACGGCTATTACGGCGGCGCCAACGAGACCCGCCGCATCGATCGCCAGACCTACTATCAATGGCCCGAGGTCCATAAGATCGTGCGCGAGCTCCAGCCGATGGCCGTGATGTTCAGCGACGCCGGACCCGACATCCGCTGGGTGGGCAACGAGCGGGGTTTTGGCAACGAGACCAACTACGCTGCGCTCAAGCGTGACGAACTCTATCCGGGCACGCCGCGCTCGCGCGAGCTGCCCATGGGGCATCGCGATGGCAACTATTGGGTACCCGCCGAGGCGGACGTTTCGATTCGGCCCGGCTGGTTCTACCACGCCAGTCAGGACAGTCGCGTCAAGTCGCTCGACCACCTGCTCGAGATCTACTACCGCAGTGTGGGCATGGGCTGCAACCTCTTGCTCAACATCCCGCCCGACCGTCGCGGCCTGATCCACGAGAACGACGTCGCCCGCCTGATGGAGCTGCGCAAGGTCCTCGATCTGACGTTTAACGAAGACCTTGCCCAGGGCAAAGCGGCCCAGGCTTCGAATGTCCGGGGCAACGACGCCCAGTTCGGCGCCACCAAGCTGACCGATGGCGACCGCGATACGTACTGGGCTACCGACGACAATGTCACGACCGCCCAGGCGACGATCGACCTGGGCAAGTCCACGCTGTTCAATCGCACCCGCGTCCAGGAGTACATCGCCCTGGGCCAGCGCGTCGAAGGCTTTGCCATCGACGCTCACATCGACGGCGCCTGGAAGGAGATCGCGACAGGCACGACGATCGGACCCCGCCGGATCTTGCGGTTCGATGGCGTCGTCGCCGATCAGGTCCGCCTGCGCGTCACCAGCTCCCGCGCCTGCCCGACGATCTCGACGTTGGAACTGTACCTGGCGCCGGCCCGCGTGACGATCGAGCCCGACGTGGCAGTCTTCATGGGCCGCCAGCAGGTGACGCTGACCAGTGACACCCCCGGCGCGACGATCTACTACACGCTCGATGGGTCCGAACCGACGCCGCAGGCGCAGCGCTATGCCCGTCCGTTCGCGCTGACCGAAACCGCGACCGTCAAGGCCTCCGCCTGGGTCGATGACACGCCCGGTTACCCCATTAGCGAGAAGCACTACGAAT
>Ga0272443_10007825_pt1 | contig 10094 bp, 7 predicted proteins | sample SSMAcet12_FD_193581 | JGI IMG/M metagenome (GOLD analysis project Ga0272443, IMG submission 193581) | Marine sediment archaeal communities from Little Sippewissett salt marsh, Falmouth, MA, United States - SSM-Acet-12 | ecosystem: Environmental > Aquatic > Marine > Wetlands > Sediment ... | reverse complement strand
TGGAGATGCAGGTATTTGAGTGTGGATAATGAATCGAATATCTTTCTTGTCTATTCCCATTCCGAGAGCATTTGTGGAAACAACGCATTTCCATTTATTATTCATCAGCCCAAGCTCAATCTCTTTTCTCGAAGTAACATCGAGACCAGCATTGTAATTCACAGAGCTTAGCCCCATGTATTCAAACCACCGTGAGTATATATCTGTATTGACACGAGTGCCTGTATAGATAAGCCCGGTGCCAGGCATATTGCCAAGATTCTCAGCAAGCCAAAGCATTTTTTCATCTTCCGATTTTGTTTCGATTACGAATAGTCTGAAATTCGTTCTTGACAAATTCCCACGAATTGTTTTTATTCTTCCACCAATTTGCTGTTCGATGTCATTCTGAACTCTCTTAGTTGCAGTGGCTGTTGTGGCAAGTACAGGTAGATTTTCGGGTAGCAGTTTGACTAAATTAATTATACGTCGAAACGCAGGTCGAAAATCATGCCCCCATACTGAGATTGTATGAGCTTCGTCTATTACGACCATAGATAGGTTCATTTGTCGGGTTGCGTCTATCCATTCCTGATTTTCCTGTCTTTCTGGAGCTATATATAGGATTTTAAGTTTTCCATCAATTGCATCTCGAATAGTTTTAGAATTTTCTTCGGGAGATTGTTCAGAATTTATATACTTAGCTTTGATCCCAAGTTTATTCAAATTGTTGACCTGATCCCTCATTAATGCGATTAGGGGAGAGAAGATTACAGTTAAGCCAGGAAACTGAGTAGCAGGGAATTGATAGCAAAGTGATTTTCCAAAGCCAGTTCTATGGATAAGAAGCACTTTTCTGCCGTGCATTATATATTCGATAGCAGTCCATTGTTCATCATAAAAGGATTGAATATTAAATATCTTGAGTAGTGATTTTTCGGCTTCGATACGGGTCATAGTAACATAAAATAATTAAAACTCATATTTTGATATATGAGGAAATAAGCGGAAAAATATTGGAAAAAAATAACTTTATAAGAACATTTGCTTAATCATACCCCACGTGCGGCGAATGCTGCTTACTTTATGCTCTACGTTGATTGTATTGCTGTAAGAATAAGTGTTGTCTTTGTAAACTATCTTGATTCTATAAGAGTAAACATCGTCGCTATTTATGATCTTGGTATCAGTATCTTTATAATATGCTTCGTCGTCTATGTAAGAATAATCAACATTAGGTGTATTCTTTGCCTGCACAGAGTGTATTTTCTCAAAGAACTTACTGGGGGCAGCCCTTTCAATTTCATAATCAGAGATAGCTGTTTCAGAAGGTGCTTTCCATTCAATAGTTATTACCTTACCATCAGAATTTGCTCTGAAGTATTCGAGTTGGGTATCGCCTGCAAAGAGGATTGTGATCCCCATAATAAAACTTAATATTACAAATAGTTTTTTCATATATTCAAACTTAAATAAAACATTTCAAATATCAAAACAGAAATATTTGCTCATTATTTATTAAAATTATTTATATGAACGTATGATATATTTTTTTGTTTCAATTCAAATAAAAAATTTACTTTTTTGTATATTGCAGTGCAGTCATAATACATATTGAAGTTTTATAAGGATAGAATTATGGAGAAACAATCAATCATTAAAGTATGGGCTACTCAGTTTAGGGCGCCTTTTTTATTGCTCGCAGTTGTATTAGTATTGTTGGGACTTGCATTATCAATGAGACATCCAACTATTGAGGGCTTTGATATTTTACATGCAATCTTGATAATGGTTGGTATTGTGTCTGCACATTCATCTGTCAATCTGTTTAATGAAATATCAGATTATAAAACGGGTGTTGATTATGTAACAAAACAAACTCCATTCAGTGGAGGGACAAAATTGATGGTCAATGGGGTAACAAAACTTAAAAGTGTTAAGATAGCTGCTTACACTACTCTTATGATTGGGCTAACTATTGGTATTTACTTTTCTGTTGTTTCACATTGGTCCTTGCTGTTTTTGATTGCAATTGGTGCATTTACAACTGTTTTTTATACTGATGTACTTGCTAAGATACTGCTCGGTGAATTCTCATCCGGCATTGCTCTGGGGTACTTAGTAGTAGTTGGAACATATATTGCTATGACTGCCAACCAAAGCATGGCAATTAGCGAAATCGTACCTCTTGAAATTTTGCTTTTATCTATTCCAGCAGGCATTCTGACAATGCTACTGCTACTATTAAATGAATTTCCTGATGTAGAGGCAGATACTAAAGGCGGTAGATATCACTTGCTCATCAAATTTGGCTGGAAAATTTCATCAGTCATATATATTCTTGGAATGATAGCTACTTTTGCTACAATAATTATTTTACCAATATTGGGGATAAGCTCTTATTGGGTGCTACTGGGCTTGATTCCTCTTCCTATTGCAATTAAGGCATGTATAACAGCATTTCTTTATGGAAACGATATGGAAAAAATAGTACCAGCTTTGGGGCAGAATGTCTTAGTTGTGCTTGGTGTAGATTTACTACTCGCTGTTGGAGTTTTTATTTCTGCAATATAGAATGTTTCAGTTCATCGCAGTGCATCAAAAAGTGGAATTAAATAATTAAGAGTTAATTATCCTTATTCTTATATCAATTTTTATTAAATTGAATATTGCTATTTGACAAATATGGAGGGAGGGCTTTTATGCTGAAAGAATTGTTGAAGCCGGAAATAATGGAATTGATTGATGATAGAAAATGGACGGATCTTAAAAATGGACTTAAGGATTGGCCCACTCCTGAAATTGCTGATCTTTTATTGGATATAGAGAAACCTGACAGAGTTGTTCTTTTTCGAGCTTTACCAAGAGATATTTCAGCAGATGTTTTTGCTTACCTTGAATATGAAAAGCGAGATTCATTACTAAAAGAACTGACAGATCAGGAGACTAAAACACTGCTGGCTGATATGAATCCAGACGACAGAACTGCCTTACTCGAAGAATTACCAGACAAAGCCACACGTCGTCTAATAAACTTGCTAAGCCCTGAAGATCTAAAGGAGGCTAGGGAGTTGCTTGGGTATCCTGAGGAGAGTATTGGACGTTTGCTTACACCTGACTTCGTTGCTATTCGTGCAAACTGGACAGTAAGAGAAGCATTAGATCATATCCGCAAATTTGGCAGAGACAGCGAAACATTATACAGGATTTACGTTACTGAAAATGGCAAACTTATTGATGATATTATGCTTAGATATTTAATTCTATCAGATGAAAGCACTCCTATTTCCGACTTGATGGATTATACTTGTGTTCGTTTATCTGCTTATGATGATCAGGAAGAAGCTGTTCGCACTATGGAGCGATATGACATATCTGCTTTGCCGGTTGTTGATTCAGAAGGAAAACTTGTTGGCATTGTAACATTCGATGATATTATGGACGTTTATTCTGAGGAGGTTACAGAGGATTTCCAAAGAATATCTGGTATTAACCCTGTGGATCAATCATATCTTCATGCTAGTGTGCTTAAACTCTGGTCGAAGCGAATACCATGGTTATTGGGATTGATGTTTGCAAATTTCATAACTGCGGCTGTTATTTCTGTATATGCTGAAGTATTAGAAGTAATAATAGCTCTATCGTTTTTTATACCTCTCTTAATTGGTACTGCTGGTAATACAGGTACACAATCAGCCACCTTAGTCATTAGAAGTTTGGCTGTGGAAGAGTTTCCAACTGGCACATGGTTGAAAATCTTGATTAAAGAATTACTAATTGGCTTATTGCTTGGATTTATTCTTGGAGTAATAACATATATTCGTGGAATTATTGGTGAGCATGGAAGTTTAGACTTAGCGATCATTATAAGTCTGACTATGGTAGTTCTTGTTATATGGGCTAATCTGCTTGGAGCCGTTTTACCACTCCTATTATCAAAAATGAAATTGGATCCGGCTGTCGTATCAAGCCCGCTTGTAGCTACGCTGGTTGATGTAACTGGTATAGTTATTTACTTCAATATTGCTATTTGGCTATTGGGTATTTAGGACATTTTACATTAATGTATTTTCATAATTTTTTTTTCTTGTTTAGTAAATAAATATTTATTAATATGTCAAATCGTTTTTAGTGTAAAGTATTGCAAGGAAAATAATGACCAAAAAAGAGAAGATTATCGAAGTAGCAACTGATATCTTTGCGAAGAATGGATTTTTGAATACAAAGATAGCAACTATAGCAAAGAAAGCGGGAGTGGCAACTGGAAGCGTTTATCTTTATTTTGAAAATAAAGACAACATACTCGAGGAGATCTATCTTAACTCTTGGAACGCATTGAATGAACACCTAAAAGATATACTTTCATTAGATATTCCGGCTGACGAAATGTTCGATAAGTATTTTCAGTTTCTTGCTGAAATAGCAACAAGTAACCTATCTTTAGTCAAAATGTTAGTTAGGGACCAGCATTTTCTAAGTGCTGAAAGAATGTATCATCTGAAAGATAGGATTACAGAGATACGTATTCAGATAGCTCAAATCATTCAGAAAGGCCAAAGAAACGGTACTTTTAACAAAGAACTTGATCCAGTATCCACTGCTGCTATTATTTTGGGTGGAACGTGGTATTACTTTGTATCAAAGATAGATTCATTGGATAAAGAAAACATCAATCAGGTTATTAAAAAACATCTTATGGATGCTTTCCTTAAGGGATTGAACAATAAATAAACTACTGTATCTTAACAATTGGTAATGTATAGATATTACCACTTAGGAATATTCTATAAAAGTATGTACCATTTGAAAGAGATGATAGATCAAAAGTAATCTCATTCATAGAGTTTGCTGATAAATCATATCTTTTTGAATTTACAAGCTCGCCTTGTGAATTATATAGTATGATTTCAGCAGTGCAATCAATTACTGGTTTCAGGATAAGGGTTGAGATATCATCAACAGGATTTGGACTTGAAGTAACCACAAAGTCCATTTCCTTAATTGATCTAATACTCTCGACGCAAATATCATTTGTTCTCCAGATTCCATCAATAGTTTCTGCTCCTAACACTCCGCTTTCCCACTCAAATTCCTCAATGACAAGCGGTATTCTATTGTTATCGTTCAGCATTGCCTTGCAGTAAATGCTTCCAATTTCTTGCTCAGCTGAGGTTAGTAAATCAATAGTGTTCTCGAAAATTAGTACTATATCATCAGCATCATAATACTTATCTACGAAAGACATATTAAATGTTTTATCAACCCAAAGAGAGTTCTGTCTAAATCGGATTTTTGCAGAATAGCTAATGTTACGGGCTTCTTCTCCCTCTACATTCAGGTAAGCGATGATTTTGATATTCTCTCCAGAGCCAATGTCTGTTTGAATATCGGGAATATAGACTATTGATTTACCAACACCAATACCGCTAATATGATTTGCAAGACGAAAATAGCATGGGCTATCAATCTCGATTATCAAGCTATCTGAATATTCCTGTATTTGTATTGGCGAGAAAGTTAGTGTAAAAGTTAATTTCTGATTTTTCTCCAATAAAAATGGCAATACTTCCGATGATGTAACATTAAACTCATTTTTATTAAGTAGTATTTCAGCATTACTTATTAATAAGTCTTCCTGGCCAACGTTTGTCAATTCCAATTCAAAACTATTTTGATTTCCGGTAAGTACTTTTCCGAAATCAACATCTTCCAATCCAGTAAATTCTGGCTGGATATACTCAACTGATATGCTATCACTTACATTACAACCATATTCGTCAGTAACTTTTAGTATGTATAGACCTTCGTTTACAACTGTAATACTTTTGTTTATTTCACCATTTGACCACGAATAAACTGGGAAATCCTTATCTGAACTAAGAGTAACTTGTTCTCCCTTACAAATTCTAAGATCCCCATCTGCAATTATCTCTACTTCGCTTTGGGGGAATGTTTCAAGACTAATTACATCTGCTGCTTTGCAACCAGAAGTATTAGTAATAGTGAGTTCATATAATCCTTCAGCGTCCACCCATATAGATGAGCTTGTTTCGCCAGAAGACCATAAGTATTGATAGTCCTCTTCCTGTGGCGAAGCAATCAGCAATACAGAATCGCTTGGGCAGAAAGGCGTACTACCCTCAAGGATTATCTCAGTATCAGGTGGAGGTATGTAGCTAACAGTAATTGTATCAAAACCCATACAACCCTTAGAATCAGTAATTTGTAGTATATAATCACCTTCATCAAAAACCGTAATAGTTTGCATAGTTTCATTTGTAGACCAGAGAGACTCGAAATCAATACCATCTGGTTCCGCATGAAGCTTTACAGAATCACCTTCACAAAACTCAGTTGGTCCTAAAGGTTTTATCACAGCATCAGGATTCTCCAGAACGTCAACAAAAACAGTATCTGTACCAGAGCAGCCGATTTCATTTTCTATATAAACCCAGTAGATTCCTTCTTCAGAAACCACTACGTTTTTATTCGTAGAGCCAGTTGACCATAAATACTCAAATCCATCACCACTTGGAGATGATCTTAAAGCAGTTGATTCGCCATTACATATAAACACAGTATCAGCAGGATTGATGTGAACATCAAGATTTGGAGTAACAGTTGTTGTAATAGTATCAGAAGCAGGGCAATCATGTTCATTAATTATGGTTACTATATATGTACCTGTTGTATTTACCTTAATATTATCAGTTTTCTCTCCTGTATTCCAGATATATCTATATTGGCTACCTTTGGGATGGGCATCAAGGAGTAATTCCTGACCATCGCAGAAAATCGTAGATCCATTAGGAGAGATTGTTGTTGCAGGAGCAGGAAGTACATTTACATATATACTATCAATGAATTCAGTATCGAGTACATTAATAATTATCTTAAAATATCCGCTTTCTTCGTGGCTGACCCTCTGGAACAGTACCTCTCTACCAAATAGCTCTCTACCTGTAGGGCTAACCCATTTGATATCTGCCTCGTAATTGTTTATTTCATTGCATGATAAAAATAGATCATCGCCAGCACACAAGAGTGAGTCGCCCTCAATACATAGATTAAAATATGGATGCAAGAAAGTAGGCAACCCAAGCATAGATAACCTATCGTGTAAGTATATACCATCTGCAAGGTAATGGCAGCCATATCCTTGAATATTTGGATCATGGATAACTCCCAGTAAGTTTGTATCTTTCATAGCAATATATATTTTTCCGTTAGGAGCTATTTGTATAGCCCCATATTCATAAACAAATTCTCCTAACTTCACTAAACTACCAAGTAAAAGGATTTCGTTTCTATGGCGTAGATCAAATTGGTATATAGCTGAATACTTTTTTCTAAGTCCCGCATAAAGGAGTTTGCTATTCGGAGAGAATTCCAACCCATAGACATCCTCAAGCTGTTCAGATTGCATAAAAAGAGGATTACTAACCTCTCCTGATTCGCAGTCAAAATCAAATACTTCAACAATTCCCAGCAACTGTATGGCTATGGCTAATCTACTTCTGTCGGGAGATACTTTCATATATCCGAACATGTTAATATCATCTTCTCCATGATAAGTTCCAACTCTACTTACAACTGGTTTAGATGATAATCCCTCATTAGTTAGAAGATATGCAAGAAAAGCATCACTGTTCCATTGATGTATAATTATCCAAGTATCTATATTATTCTTATGTCTTACAGCTATAAGCTTTTCAGTTGTTGATTCGTTTATCAGAACATTTTTTTCAATTACTTCACCTTTTCCATTGTTACGTGCCATATCAACTATTGAATAGCGAAAGCCCTCTTCGACTGTAGCAGCACTGACTGTAAAGATATAATACTGATCTTTATTCACCGGATGTTTAATAATTATAGCCGACTGTGTGGCAGAATGATGACCTTTTAGTAACGATCCATTTTCTACTTCTACATGATCAAAATTAAATACATTAACGCCATCTGTATATAAAACAAGATTGCCTTTGCCATCAGAATAGGATGCTACTCCTTCCAATGTGCTAATATTACTTTCTGGAATAGTCCGTAAATCACAATTACTAAAAGTAATTCCTGCCTTCTCGCCAAACAGCCAGTTATCTGCATGACGTTGGGCTAATAAAAGCGTGGGCAGCATAAGATATATAATAACTAAAACTAATCTTTTCATTTTTTTCAACTTGTTTTTTCAACAAACACAAATATATACTAAATAAATTAACGCATTAACTAAAAAAACGTTACATAAACATATAAATAATTCTAATTCTTTCACAAATTTATTAATTTGTCTTTCTATTAATTTAACAATTAAAATTAATATATGGAGAAAAAATGGAAAAAATTGAAACTTTTGATAATCCTAAGCAGGATAGAAAATATACGATAACTCACGTAAATCCTGAATTTACGTCTGTTTGCCCAATAACTGGTCTTCCTGACTTTGGAACTATTACTTTGATGTATGTGCCAGACAAAACGTGCATTGAGCTGAAGTCTCTGAAATATTACTTTGTGGAATTCCGCAACAAAGGCATTTTTTACGAAGCCGTAACAAATCAAATCCTTGATGATTTGGTTGAATGCTGCGATCCTTATGAGATGACTATTATTTCAGAATGGAGCACTCGTGGCGGATTGCATTCCATTGTCGAAGCGAATTACCAAAGGGAAGAAAAATGAGAGCTAAAATAGCAAAAAATTTCACTTGGGAAATGAGTCATCGTTTGCCTTATCATCAAGCCGGTTGCAGAAATATACATGGGCATTCTTATAAAATGCGCGTTGAACTCGAAGGCGACTTAGATGAATTTGGGATGGTTTTAGATTACTACCAAATAAAGCAAATTGTTATGCCTTTAGTCAATAGATTAGATCACTGCTTTTTATGTGATTCTAATGATGATCTGATGATTGACTTTTTGAAAGAAAATAATTTCCGATATGTGATAATGGATGATTTCTCAACAGCAGAGAACATAGTGCATTTTATACTAAATGAATTAAAACATGAGTTCTCCAAATACGATAACTTAGGTTTGCTAAAGATTAGGTTACAGGAAAGCGCCGAAGTCTTTGCAGAAAATGAAATTAGATTAAAGTAATAAGCGATAATTTATGAAAAAGCCGAATAAAACTTTATTGGCATTATTGTCATTTGTAATATCCTTTGTAGTGTATATTGTTACTGCTGCACCTGATGTTACTTTTACTGATAGTGGCGAGTTAGCTGCTGTGTGCGTAACTCTTGGAATTGCACATCCAACTGGCTATCCATTATTTGTATTATTAGGTCATTTTTGGAGCTTGCTGCCATTACCAATATCTGAGATATATTCATTGAATCTATTTGCTGGTTTTCTTACTGCAATCTCAGCTTCTTTCTTCTTGTTGAATGTTATTACTATTATCAATAAATTAGAGAAAGGAGCATCTAAGAAGATCAGTAACAGTTCCGTACTTATTATTGCTTTTATTTCATCGCTTATTTATAGTTTTGCTACAACCATTTGGGCTCAGGGAGTTGCTCTTGAAGTTTATTCTTTGCAATTGTTGATCTTCAATCTAATCATACACGAAATTCTATCTGCATCAACTAAATCTGAAAACAGTGAAAGGCACTATTTATTAGCAGCATTGCTGATTGGATTAGGTTTTTCTAATCACATGACTACGGTTCTTATACTCCCTGCCGTGCTTTATTTATATTTTAGAAATTACGAAGATAAGTATGACTTCTCATCTAATAAGTTCTCATTTTTATTAATTCTTATTATCCCATTCCTTATCGGGTTGAGCTTGAATTTATATTTACCTCTAAATGCAGCCACAATGCCGGAATTTAACTGGGGTCAGGTGTCTCGCAGTTTTGATAAATTCTTATATCATGTGCAAGGAAAGCAATATCAGATATGGATGTTTTCTGACAGCGAAGCAATTCCCAAAAATTTCACTACATTCATGGCACTACTCCCATATCAGTTTGCTTGGATTGGCTTTATTCCTTTTATTATGGGTATTCACAGATTATTTAAAAAGATGAAAAGTATTTTGTTTTTTTTATCACTACTTATCATCATTTGTCTTGCTTATTCATTGAATTATTCAATTCACGA
>Ga0272443_10007824_pt1 | contig 10094 bp, 5 predicted proteins | sample SSMAcet12_FD_193581 | JGI IMG/M metagenome (GOLD analysis project Ga0272443, IMG submission 193581) | Marine sediment archaeal communities from Little Sippewissett salt marsh, Falmouth, MA, United States - SSM-Acet-12 | ecosystem: Environmental > Aquatic > Marine > Wetlands > Sediment ... | reverse complement strand
TATGGATAATCATTGAGCAAATCCAGTACATCCCGACCAAATAAATATTCATCCAGCAATACATCATCGTCCAAAAGTTTTTTCAGTTCCGTATTCCTGGTATGTTCAAAGTATTTATTCACAAGATCATAGGTGAGAACGGTAATTTCCAGGTAATTGGTAAGTGCATCTTTTAAAGTAACCCGACCTTCTTTAATAAAAACTCTTTGTTCGGGATCAAAATCAGTGCTTTCTATTATTTTATTTACCAATAAAACAGGATTTTTTGTAAAAATTCCCACAGCATCACCAGGTTCGTAGGTTAAACCAGAATTATCCACTGACAACTCAACATGAAAAACTTCCTTTTCTGACTGATCACCCGAAAGTTTAACCTTGTTTAAAACCTTTGCTTTGAATGGATTAGATCTGGAATAGTCTCTTTGTGGTTCATCAATTTCATTTTCACATAGAACTTCTGAATCAGAGGTATTTACGTTTGCAAGAAAAGTGTTCATCCATATTTCTGCATTCAATTCGTAATCTAAATCACATTTCGCCAGCGGTACCAGATTAAAAGCTCCCAGGGATTTAAAAGCATTATAAATATCCTCACCGGCTTTACAAAAATGTTTGTAGGTCTTATCACCTAAAGCAAGTACGGAAAAACTCAAATTTTCAAGTGTTTCTGTTTTCGGGTTGGATATGTATTCATAAAAATCATTTGACATTTCAGGTAGTTCACCTTCACCATGCGTGCTGACAATAACTGCAACATTTTGTTCTTTTGCAAGGTTAGTCACATCATATTCATACATGTTGTATATAGTTACCTCGATATTCTTGAAAAGTGCCTTTTCAGCCATCTTTTCGGACAAAACCTGACAATTTCCGGTTTCTGTTCCGTATATAATTGTCAGATTTGCCACATGATTTTTTGGCTCATCAATAATCCTGTTTTCTGTTAATGTACCTTTTACTCCTGAAGACAAACGACCTTCAAGATAGCCACTCAACCAAATCATCTGGTTCTCAGTCAGCTCATTTAACAATTCGTTTAGTTTGGTAAATTGTGTATCTGATAACCCATTTGTTTTCATGTTCATATTTAATGGAGATTTCTGTTTGATTGCTCTTCTTAAAAAATATTGTATGACATAATCGCGGTCCAAATTTAAAGTTTAAATATTCCGATTAAAAGATTTTTTTAACTTTTTTAAGGCAGGATAAATTTGATTCAAACCAGATGATATTTTTTTAAATTTTGGACTAAAAAATTAAATACGGCCCGTACCACTTCAACATAAAAATAATTTAATGATATATAGATATTTAGGAAGTCTTATTTAAAATGAATTCAGCGAAAATAACAGCATACATAAGAACCCTTAAAGCATTATATATCAATACAATAAAAGAAGGAGTCCAATATCAGTTTAGAATTTCGTTTTTCAAGCTGATTCCTACTTCTTGATTGTTAATAAATTATTACTATTTTTGGTCACCTTTTTTCAAAGCTACAGCTAAAATTTGATAGACAACAATATTAAAATCATATAATAAATGAAAGTATATAAAACTGATCAAATCCGTAACATTGCCTTAATTGGTAATGCCGGCAGTGGGAAAACCACCCTTGCAGAATCTATACTGTTTGAGGGTGGAGTGATAAATCGCAGAGGTGAGGTAACTTCAAAAAACACAGTTTCCGATTACAGCCCCATAGAACAAGACTATGGCAATTCAGTATTCTCAACTTTAATGAGTACTGAAAAGAATGGTGTAAAAATTAACATACTGGATACACCGGGAATGGATGACCTTTGTGGTGGAGTTGTATCTTCACTTAATGTAACAGATTTAGGGCTTTTGGTTATAAACGCTACTAATGGTGTTGAAGCGGGAACAGAGGCAGCCGGACGTCATGCAGAAACAGCAGACTCTCCTCTTGTTTTTGTTGTAAACCAGTTAGATCATGATAATTCTAACTTCGACAGCGCCGTTGACCAATGTAAATCTGCTTTTGGAAATAAAGTAACGGTTGTACAATATCCTGTTGATGCCGGCCCAAATTTCTCAGCTATCATCGATGTGCTGAAAATGAAAATGTATAAGTACGGAAAAGATAGTGGAGAGCCAGAAATCACTGATATACCTGATTCAGAAATGGATAAAGCTGAAGAATTGCAAAATGAATTGATTGAAATGGCTGCCGAAAACGAAGAAGAATTAATGGAATTATACTTCGATAAAGGCACACTTTCTGAAGATGAAATGCGCAAAGGTATGAAGTTAGGAATGTTGCAGCGAGATCTTTACCCTGTATTTTGTACGAATGCAAGAAAAAATATGGGTATTGGTCGTTTGATGGAATTTTTGGCAAACATTGCTCCTTCTCCCGACGAAAAAGGAACTCACAAGGTAGTAGAAGGAAAAGAGCTTCCGATGGATGCATCGGCAGATCCAAGTCTTTTTGTTTTCAAAACAGCTGTTGAGTCGCACGTTGGTGAGATTACTTATTTCAAAGTTATGTCCGGAACCATAAAGGAAGGTCTCGACCTTATTAACAGTGCGAATGGAAATAAAGAAAGATTATCACAGGTATTTGTATCTATCGGTAAAAACCGTGAAAAAGTTGACCAGCTGGTTGCAGGTGATTTGGGTTGTACGGTAAAATTAAAAGACACCAAATTCAACCAAACCCTAGCTACAAAAGAAGCAGGTACAAAATATGCCGGAATAGAATTTCCAACTTCACGTCACTCTGTTGCTGTTAAAGCAGAGAATGATTCTGATGATGAAAAAGTTGGTGAAGTTTTAAATAAAATCAAATACGAGGATCCAACATACGTGGTTGAATATTCGAAAGAATTAAAGCAATTGTTGGTTCACGGACAGGGTGAATACCACATGAATGTATTAAAATGGTATTTCGATACTGTTCACAAAATAAATATTAATTATCTTCAACCCAAGATCCCTTATCGTGAAACAATTACCAAACCTGCACAGGCCGATTACCGTCATAAAAAACAATCAGGTGGTGCAGGTCAGTTTGGCGAGGTACATATGGTTATTGAACCATACTCAGAAGGAAGTGAACCAAGATCAATGTTTAAATTTGGTGAGAAAGAACTGAAACTTTCAGTGCGTGCGGTTGAAGAACATGAGCTTTCATGGGGTGGAAAACTAATTTTCACCAACTGTATTGTTGGAGGTTCCATCGATGCACGCTTCCTACCGGCAATTCTTAAAGGAATCATGGAAAAAATGGAGGAAGGCCCGCTTACCGGTTCGTATGCACGAGATATTCGTGTTTATGTATACGATGGTAAAATGCACCCTGTTGACTCAAACGAAATTTCTTTCAAATTAGCCGGACGTAATGCTTTTAGCACGGCATTTAAAAATGCAGGACCAAAAATTCTTGAGCCAATTTACAATCTGAACGTGTGGGTACCATCAGACAGAATGGGTGATGCAATGAGTGACCTTCAGGGACGCCGTGCCATGATTATGGGTATGGGTTCTGAGAAAGGACTTGAGAAAATCACTGCTAAAGTTCCATTAAAAGAAATGAATAAGTACACTACTTCATTGAGTTCAATTACCGGTGGACGTGGTGTATTTAGCATGACATACGACGGTTACGAAAAAGTACCTGCTGATGTCCAGGATGAATTGTTAAAGGCTTATGCAGCAGAGCAGGAAGAAGAATAGCATTTTCTAATCCATTTTACTATAAACTAAATTGAAAGCCCTGGTTCGTCATATTACGATCAGGGTTTTCTTATTTTACAACGGCTACTCAACAAACAGGTATAAAAAACCAATCTGTTTCCTTTATAATTCAGTTAACAGATTGGTCATTAAAATCAATTAAACCCGAATACAACAACTACAACTTTTTAAGCTTCATGCGGGTGTTATGCAGTTCTGTATTGATTTTTGTGTAACGTTCCATAGAACTTTTTTTGTAAGCTTCAAATTCTTCTTTTAATTCTTCGTACTCAGTTTTAGTATCCTTGGTAACTTTATTACTTCTTTTAAATAACAGAAAGACAATGCCTGATAAAACCGCAAGTCCCAGAATAAGCATATACATAAAAAACGAATAACTGTTTTTATTTATATACATACCTAAAAACTTAATTGAATTCTGGTGTTTGATACTTTCATCCAACTTTGTCTGAGTTTCCTCAATTTGATTCGTTTTTGTACTTAATTCATTCTGAAGCGACAGTATTTCTTTTTCGTTGGATAAAATTTCTTTATCCAGCAGCGAAATCGAATCGGTTACCGCATTATAGAATTCATTTAATTGTGCTTCATTCATAAAATACTGGTTGTTCCAGAAGTTTAGGTTCTCTTTGAAAACCAGGTACTGTTGATCAAGTGTTTTTTCACTTTTCCAGGCGTTAATATCCTTAGCAACAATAACCGACGATAGTACAAACGATAAAAAGAAAAGGATAGTAAATTTTTTCATTGTATTTTACAATTATCTGAGTAATTCCAAATTATTCAACTAACGATTAAACATTAAGTTTATTACGTATACACTAAACAGCTATATTTTAAAATGTTATGATTAATATTCTTATTTTATAAAAGTGTTTAAAATATCAATTATGGACCAAATATAATACCTAAACTTCTGTTTTGAAAATAGCACTCATAATCAGTTGTTTATACTTTCAGGAATTACTTTTCAAAAAGAACAAATTCAACTATTTATGCCGTTGAGAAACATTAATATACGAATTAATATTTGATAAAAATATTTGTATAAAATTCCAATTCGAAATACAACGGAACCACAAAATGTTACTGTTGAAACCGTTAACAATGTTATTAAAGAGATTCCCCAATCCATTAAGAGAACAAAAAATGATTGTTATGTTCTATTTTTTTAGAGTATTTGAAAGAAGTATAATCTTATTACAAAAACACATCCTTCAATTTCTTTTTATCAACTATTTGTTAATTTTGAAATACATATGACAATTATATCTTCTATTTGCTGTCTTTTTGATACTACACCTATTACATTTGACGATAAAATGTAAAACAAAATTAATTCAAATAAAAAATTCAATGTCATGCCAGAGGTTCTTAAAAGCAATCATTTTGTAAACCTGAACCTGAATGTTCGGGGATTAAATCAATCGGCAACCCTATTGATCAACGAGCGAAGTAATGAATTGATAAAAAAAGGTGTAACCGTTTATAAACTTGGATTAGGACAGTCTCCATTCCCTGTTCCGGGAATTGTCCAGGAAGCTTTACGACAGAATGCCCATCAAAAGGATTATCTCCCGGTAAAGGGATTACAAAAATTACGTGCCGCAATCGCAGAATTTAATTTTCGCCACCAGGGGCTGCAAAGTTCAGCAGATAACATAATGATTGGTCCGGGTTCCAAAGAACTGATTTTTATTCTGCAACTGGTATATTACGGAGAACTTATTATTCCAACTCCAAGCTGGGTTTCCTATTCGCCTCAAGCCAGAATTGCCGGGCGACATGTGAGTTGGGTGCCAACATCAGAAGAAAGCGAATGGAAACTAAGTCCTGAGAAACTGGATTTGATTTGCCGATCCGATCCGGACAGGCCAAGAGTAGTCATTTTAAACTATCCGTCTAACCCAACTGGTTCAACTTATTCAAAACACTGGTTAGAAAAATTAGCAGAAGTGGCAAGAAAGTATAATCTGATTCTTGTGTCCGATGAGATATACAGTCTTCTTGACCATAAAGGCGAGCATGTTTCAATTGCGCAATACTACCCTGAAGGCACAATTATAAGCAGTGGATTAAGTAAATGGGCCGGTGCCGGTGGTTGGCGTCTTGGCACATTTACTTTCCCTGAAAATTTAAAATGGTTACAAAATGCCATGGCCATTGTTGCCAGTGAAACATATACTTCAACAAGTGCACCAATTCAGTACGCCGCCATAACTGCATTTGAAGACCATCCCGAAATAGATGAATATTTATTTCATTCGCGACGTATTTTGAAAACACTGGGAAATTACTTTGCAAACCGTTTAAGAGCAAAATATATAACCGTTCCAACTCCCAAAGGCGCATTTTATTTGTTTCCAAATTTTAACCTTTATCGCGAAAGATTGGCAGCAAAAGGTATATTAACTTCATTCGAACTATGCGAGGCAATTCTCCGTGATACCGGAGTAGCTTTTTTACCGGGGATGGATTTTGGCCGTCAGCCGGAAGAACTCACTTGCCGAATAGCTTATGTTGATTTTGACGGTGAGGTAGTTCTAAAAAAAGCAATGACAGCGTATAAAGATGTAGAGTTGACAGAAGAATTTCTAAAAGAATGTTGCAGTAAAATGATATACGCCATTAATAAAATAGAAGATTGGCTGGATGAATTATAAAGTTTAGCAAAAAGGTTGTAATTTTTTGGTGTTCTGTTCATATAAATCTTGTAAATCAAAAATTATGAGCAGGTCAAAATTAACCCGAAAAATTCATAGAATTTTTTGCCCAGGGGGCTGACGTTTTATAAAATTTTATCTAACAGCGACTTATTGTAATAAGAATAAATATGTTACAAAAAGGTTTAACCCAAAATTGAGGAGTGAAAAATTTTATAAAAGTCAGGGTTAACCCTGATAAAACCTTTGGTTTTCATCATTATTCATGATTTAACATGAATAATCCGGGTTAATATGGACCACTATCCGAACCTTAACTTTTATAACCATTGGTTTGTTTAATACAGTATTCATTCGTGCTGAGGATGTGGGTACCTGGAAAAACTTTGTAGGTTATATACTTCTATTATTTGCAATACTGGATATCGTTTCCCTGATCTTTAAACTGAGGCGGTCAGGAAACTGAGTTTCTGTATTCCTGCGGACTTCTGCCTGTAAACTTTTTAAATGAACGACTAAAGTTTCCCAAATCCGAATATCCAAGCATATAACTGATTTCGGAAATGGTGAGTTGTTTCTGTTGAAGAAGTTTCTTAGCCAGTTCAAATTTAGTTTCCTGAAGAATGTTTTTAAACGATGTTTTTTCACCTGATAGTTGCCTTTGCAACGTACGACGACTAATTTTTAGTTTTGAAGCCACAGTTTCCATATCGGGAAACTGATATCTGATAGTGGAAAGCAATACAGATTTCACCCTGTCTGCTACCGATTCTTCCCGATTCCTTCTGCTTAGTAGTAATTCGATATGATTTTTAAGTAGTTGAAAAGTCTCCGGATTAAATGCTTTCATAGGAATCATTAAATCAGTTTCCCTGAAGATCATTTCGTTTTTTTCCTGGCTGAAACGGGGAGTTATCCCAAATGCCTTTTCATATTCCTCAACGGTTTCAGGCCTTTTGCATTGCAAATTTATTCTGAAAGATTTAACCAAACCATTGGAGTTAATCTTTAAAATAACTGCCAGAAAAGCAAACATACCATCAACTTCCTGGCGAGCAGTTTCAGGACTGTTTAAAAGCCAGGCGTCATTAATCTTATAAATTATTTTGGGATAATGTTTGTCTTCAACAAAAGTAATTTCTGCAAAATCACCCTGAATTTTGAAAAGTTTACATCCCTGAATGAAGGCTTCTTTCAGGTTTCTGCAACTGGCACAAAGCATCCCTATTGTTCCTGCAATATGAGGCTCCTGTCCGAAATGTAAACCATAAAAATTATCACCGGTTTCGTTCATTCCAAATTTGAGTACCTGTTGAAATTGTTCAAGCGAAAACATTTTTTCAGGATCCAAAACTTCCTCTTCGGTAAATCCGGCTTTTTTTTTAAAGAGCTGTTCTGTTTTTATCCCTTTTAAGGTAAGGTATTCAATCTGCTTTTTTATTCGGGAAGAATGAACAAACATGATTTTTTGTTTTGTCGCAAATTAACAAATAAATGGAATTTAATGATAAGCTTTAAAAAGTCATTTTCATAGATCTTTGTAACACACAATTAGAAAGATTTAAAATCATGAAGACAACTTTAAAAATTATCATCAATATCATTAAATGGATTTTTATTCTTCTCGTAATTCTGTTTGCCCTGGCTACTTTTATGGGAAAATCATATCTGCAAACATTTACTCTTGTGCTTATTGCCGTTTCACTAGCCTGGTGGCCTGAGATTATTCAAAAGAAATGGAAGAAAGGAGTTTCGATATTTTCAAGAATCGGTCTAATTATCGTTCTTTTCCTTATAAACGTTTTTTATTTCAAACCGGAACCAAAAACAAGTATATATCTTTCTGAAGATTTAAAAAATGAATTGTATTCTGTTTACGACAAAAACTTAAAAAACTGGCCTGCTGACACCGAAGACATTTATCTCGAAACCAAATATGGGAAGGTACATATTCTGGCTTGTGGTGCGAAAGACAATCCACCTTTAATAATGATTCATGCGGCTTCAATGGGGGCTCATTCATGGGCCGAGAATATTGAGCCCTTGCTTAAATCCTATCGGATTTATTCATTCGACAACATTGGAGAAGGCAATAAAAGTGAATTGAAGGATGCTTTAATTTATCCTCAAAATGGCAAAGAATTAGCTGATTTGTATGCATCCATGTCCGGAGAACTGGGTATTGAAAGTTGCCCTGTTTTTGGGGCTTCCAATGGTGGATTTATAGCACAGAATTATGCATTTTACTACCCGGAAAAAGTTGAAAAACTTTTGCTTTTTGGACCGATGGGTTTAACGCAACTTAGTGGCAAGAGCATTTTTATGTTGGCTGTTGCTACCTTGTATCCTTTTGATAGTGTCCGAAATTATGTTACCCAATGGGCTCTTGGTAAAAATCAATATGTGAATAAAAAATATGGCGAATGGTTTAATTGTATCTTAAGAGGAACAATACCCTCAATACCGCAACCTGTTCCCATGACAAAAAAACAAAAGCAAGAGATGAGACTTCCTGTACTGTTATTTCTTGGAACAAAGGATGCCATTGTTGGCGATGCAGAACTGGCTGAGCAAACTGCAGAAGATTACCCGGATATTCAGATTGAAATTTTAGAATCGGGACATATAATTGCCGTGGAACATGCCAATTATGTAAACAGAAAAATAGTTGATTTTCTAACCAGAAACTAAAAATATAATGAATGCCACTATAAAATGGATCATTAACAGAAATATAGTTTTCTTTCTTCTGAACAGATATCCAAAATAAATTAAGATTTAATAGCTGCTTCTTTCTTATGCAGAAGGTTTTCCGTAAATTGTAGCAACCAAAAACATTCGTTATGAGTACCAGCTACAGCCGTCCACTTTCCCAGGGATGGGACCGCATGAAAAAAGCCCTCTTCCAACCTTTCGATCTTACAAAATGGTTTAGAATTGGTTTTACCGCCTGGCTTGCCGGACTGACCGATTGTCATGGTAGCAGTGGTAACAGTGGTGACAGCGGGAAAGCCAATTGGGATGAATTTTTCAATTTTCCACAAACAGCTTGGGATTGGTTACTCGACAATCCATTGTGGTTTAACCTTATCATAATTGGGGTGATTTTTCTTTTTATTATCATTACAATTCTAATATGGATTAGCTCGCGCGGAAAATTTATGTTTTTACACAACGTTGCAAATGACAAATCGGATATAAGTAAGCCCTGGCACGAATACAAAAAAGAAGGCAATTCCTTATTTATCTGGCAATTCTTTTACGGTTGGGTTGCTGCAGCCGTTTTTATTTTATTTATAATACACTGTTTCCTTACGGCCAAAGAACTCTTTTATTCAGACGCTCATGGTATAGTGGTATTCTGGTCAGTTGCTTCCCTGCTTCTTATGTTTATTGGATACCTAATCGTCTTTGGTTATATCTCGCTTTTTGCAAAAGACTTCGTCGTTCCAATTATGTATAAAAACCGGATTGGTGTTATGAGGGGGTGGATGAAATTTCTTTCTCTTTTCGGAAGAAAGTTTTTCAGTTTTATACTCTATGGTTTGTTCATCTTTATACTAGGGATTGGTGTTTTTATTGCAATAATCTTCTTTGCACTAATTACCTGTTGTATAGGATTACTTTTGATTGCCATTCCTTATATCGGATCAGTAGTATTATTGCCTGTCAGTTATACATTCAGAGCCTTTAGTATTGAATTCCTGAGGC
>Ga0272443_10007822_pt1 | contig 10096 bp, 8 predicted proteins | sample SSMAcet12_FD_193581 | JGI IMG/M metagenome (GOLD analysis project Ga0272443, IMG submission 193581) | Marine sediment archaeal communities from Little Sippewissett salt marsh, Falmouth, MA, United States - SSM-Acet-12 | ecosystem: Environmental > Aquatic > Marine > Wetlands > Sediment ... | reverse complement strand
AGACCGCCAGATTCGCCAGTGCGACGATGCGCTCAATAGGATAGGCTTCGCTCTGCGCGTATTCGTACAGTGTTTTGCCGTTTGCCAGTGCTTCGAACATACCCTCGGGAATGAAACCCGTGTCACGCGTTTGCACCAGGTCCTGGTGCAACATCTGTCGCATCTGCGCGCGGCGTTCGGCGTGCTTCGCATCGTCCACGAGGTTTCTGACTTCGTAGGGATCGGCCTGGATGTCGTAGAGTTCTTCGGCTGGCTTGGTTTGCCAGTACCGCGCCTGGACCGCGTTGCATTGTCCCTGGCGGTAGGCCTGATACCAGGAATCCATGCTGGGCATCACGCGGAAGGGATAGGAATAGTGCTGGCCCCACGGTCGGTGCGGGCTGTAGTTGCGGATGTAGCGATAGCGCCGGGTGCGCACCGCGCGCACCGTGTCATAGCGCTCATCCATGCGGGCGCGGAAGAGAAAGACGTGGTCGCGCGGTGGGGTGGCTCGCTTGCCCAGGAAAGCGCGGCCTTCGAAATGCTCTGGAATCGGGACGCCGGCCAGGCTGAAGAGGGTGGCCGGCAAGTCGACGAAGCTGACCGGATCGTCAATCCACTGGCCCGGTGCTGCCGGCGCCAAGTGTTGCCACTTCTTGCCGAAGCGCACGATCATCGGGACCCGCGTGCCGGAATCGTGGATATTACGTTTGCCGCGCGGCAGGGCACCGCCGTGGTCGGCATAGTAAAAGACGATGGTGTTGTCGGCTTGGCCCTGTTCCTCCAATTCATCAAGCAGCCGACCAACCTGCTGGTCCATCAATGTCACGTTGTCGTAGTAGACGGACCAGTCGCGGCGCATCGTCGGTGTGTCGGCGTGGTAGCGTGGCAGCTTCACATCCTCAGGCGCAATGCGCGGCTTGGATGGCAAGGCGCCCTGTTGCCGGCGCCGCGTGACAATCGCTTCGGTCAGTTGGCCTTCGTGGCTCGTCGTCAGGTTGAAGATGGCGAAGAAGGGCTGCTCCGTTTGTCGTTTGTGGTAGTGGGCCTGCCGGCTGCTTTCGTCCCAGGCGCGAACACCGTTGCGGACAATGTTGTAGTCGGTCTTGGCGTTGTTCGTGCAGTAATAGCCCGCGTCGCGCAGGTATTCGGGATACAAACGAAAGGCGGCGGGAATCCGCACCCGGCTGCGATGATTGTGAATGCCCAGCGAGCAGGCATACATCCCGGTGATCAGCGTGGAGCGGGCGGCCGAGCAGACGGGGGCGTTGGCAAAGGCATTACGATAGCGCACGCCCTGGGTCGCCAGTCGGTCGAGGTTGGGGGTGTGCGCCTGGGTGTCGCCGTAGCAGCCCAACAGCGGGCTGTTGTCCTCGCTGGTGATCCACAGGATGTTGGGCCTCTCACCGGCCGAGCGCGATGCGCCACCGTACGAAGCGCCCGTCGAAACGGCGCACGTTGTCACCGCGGCGATGCCGGCGCGATGGAGAAATTGCCGTCTTGTCTGCTGCTGCATTTTGAAGTTCCGTCACTGCATTGTCTGCGCCTGTCTGGAGCGCCCGGGGCACGCTCAGAGCACCTTCTTGCCTTCCCCTTTCTGAATCAGCGGCACGTACTCCTCGAGATCGTTCAGGACGTTCGGATCGGTCAGGTCGAGGGCTTGGCCGCGCTCATGAGACATGTAGGCGGCCATGATGAGCATGGTGATGAGCTTGCCGTATTCGAGATTGAGCAGTGCGTCTTTGCCCTGTTCGAAGGCGTTCAAGGCGTCGATCCATTCGGAGACGTATCCGTAGAGGTCACTCTCGTTGGGCTGAAGGATGAGCGAGCCGCGCGTGGCCTGAGATTTCTCCAAAGCCAGTTCGCTGTCGGCCACGGCCGCGGCCGCGGCGTCGCTGATAAACATGCCGGAAGGCGATTGGAGCGAATTGACCGTGTAGGAGTAGCCCGGCCCGAACGTTTCCATGAGCAGTCGTAGGCCCGGCGCGTCGTACATCCACGAGTTGGTCGCCTGCACCACACTCTTCTGGCCCGTCTCGGGGTCTTGGAGTTCCAGGCTGACACTCGAGTAATCCTCAGCCGGTGTGGCGGCATAATCAACGCCCCGTTCTTTGAGTTGGTCGATCCAGGGCTTCTTGCTCCACTTGAGCAGGGCCATGGTGGCGTTGATCGAGATGGGCTTGAGATAGTCTAGCGGTTTGCCCGACGGGGTGAGCATGAACATGCCACAGGCGATACTATGGCAGCCCATGTCGCAGCAGACGCCGCCGCCTTGAGTCGTGGGGTCCCAGAACCAGGGCTCGTGTGGGCCGCCGTGCTCCTCGGCGCTGCGAGCCAGATGCGGTGCGCCCATCGCGCTCTCGACCTGGGCCAACTGGCCGCGGGCCTGAACGATCGATGGCATATGGATTTGGTTTTCGAAATAGGAGGTGGGCACATGCAGAGCCTTGGCGATGCGCACCAGGGTGTCGGCCTCCCGGAGATTCCGGGCGAGGGGCTTCTCGACGATGATGCCTTTCAACTCGGCGCCGTTTTCCACGGCTCGGGCAATCTCTCGCATGATTTCCAGGCGGGCGAAATTCGGTGCGAAAAGGCAGACGACATCTACGGCTTTGACGAGATCGCCGATACTCTCGTAGACCTGTGTATCACCCAGGCGATCGCGTCGCGCCTGCTGAGCCAGTTCCTCGGCCCCTTTGATTGCATGCACGCCGGCAAAGTCAACGTTGCGTACCGCGCACAGCGCGCGCTCATGAAATCCGGCGACGAATCCGGCTCCGATCATCCCGATCTTCAACATAGGCCTACCCCTTCAAACGTGTGAAATGTGTTCCAGGCGTCACGACCACCAATGCGCAGTTCCGCCTGCGTGACCCTGTCGTGTTTACCGGTGCCCCCGGGCAATTGCAAGTAAAAAAGAGGCGTTTGATCGGTCGGCCGGAGTCGCTCGGGCGGCGCCGGGTGCCGGTGGTAGCGACCGGCGCGGCCGGGCGTTTAGGCCGGTCTTTAGGGCTCCATTTTCGCTAGATTCTTATTGACATTCCGGGGTCAAAGATGTAAGATTTTCTTGATTTTGCCCGGGAGCGTTCTTCACCCCCTCAGAAGGCATGTTCCCCCGGTAGGATCAACGTCAGACGTTCGTAGCACAGAGGGACGAAGGAGTAGCACCGTGAACAGAGGTAAGGTCAAGTGGTTCGATGCGAAGAAGGGGTACGGCTTTGTCACCCCGGATGATGGAAGCGAGGACCTGTTCGTGCATTTCTCGAACATCGAGGCCGACGGGTTCAAATCGCTTCTGGAAGGACAGGATGTGGAGTATGAAGTGGGTGAAGGGAGAAAAGGCCCACAAGCAACCGGTGTCCGCCCCTGCTGATCGGGCGGTCACCCACTGAGATAGGAAGGGGTAAAGGTCCTGCCGGAAAAGCGGGGCCTTTTTCCTTGCGCTACCGTCGCCGAGAGAAGGACTTCACAAACGCTCGCCGACGCCTGAGAAAAGAGAGGAGCGAAGGGGGTGACGTTGCCTGGAGGGGATATAAAACCGATTTGACATCGGGGGTGCGTGTCTTGACGGCCGGGCGGGGGTGGCTGGTGACCTGGAATGGCTCAGGGGATAGGTGCGAACATCGCATCGGCCTCGCCGTGTCGCCAGCACAAACCGAGCAGCGCCAGGTCGTGGAGATCAACCCTTCCATCGAAGGTCAGATCGGCCCCGTAGCAGGGGAGGGTGGTGGAGACCAGCCAGTGCTGGGCCATGAAGAACAGGTCGCGCCAGTCGATTCCGTCCGGGTCGACGAAGTCACCCACCGGGGACTGTCTGCCGGGCGAGGTCAGTCCTTGTCGACCTGTTTCTTGATCTGGCGCAGTTGTTTCATGATCTCATTGATGCGCCATTCCAGCGAGGAGAGAATCCAGAATTCGAAGTGGGCGACGCGCATCTGGGCGTGCATGAGGTAGATGATCTTGACCGACAGGGTTACCGTTGCCAGTTCGATCATCAGCAGCCGCCACTTCTCATCGGCGATAACTGAGATGACGACCGAGACGACGAGGATGATGATGAACAGGGCATTGACGAGTCTGATGCGGGATTTCGGGACTCCTCCGATCTGGCCGACGATGGCGCGGATCCGTTCCTTTTCCTTCTCGAAGTGTTCCAGTTCCCGCTTGAGATCGTCGAGCTCAGCCTCGAGATGTTCGTGCTTGTATTGTTGGGCTTCTTCTGCCATGAGATCCTCTTGCCTTCTTCTGCGTTGCCTGATTGGATGCAGCGGTCCATCGATGGGGACAGGTTACCGGCTGCGGCCGCGTTTTTCAAGGGCGGGATGGGGCGGAGAGGGATTCGTCGGCGCGGGCGTCAGTTGCCTTGGGTCTGGCGCTGGGCGGCCAGATCGAGATTACGCTTGCAGCGCGGGCATTTGACGGTGTCGCCTTTGAAGTTCGGCGGGACCTTCAGTTTGAGCCCACAGAGGCAACTCAGGAACGCGAAACCATTGACCTTGCGCATGATATCGCCCACCTGGTGGAGTTGGTTCTGTACCCTTTGCTCCTTGGTCGGTTCGGCGTGTCCTTCCCGGAGGCCGACTTCTTCGCCCTGCAAAGCGGCGGCGGGGATGATGTTCTTGCCGTGGGTTACGCTGGTGTAAGCCTGGCTGTAGCTCTGGAACGACGCGCCGTGCGCCATGCTGCGCAGGATGCGGACCCGCTCGGAGATCGGCGGGTGGGTGCTGGTCAGGTCGGAGAGCTTGCGCTGGCCTTTCTTCTTGAACGGGTTGGCGATATACATCGGCGCCGAGGCCTTGTTGGCGGCCGCGAGCTGAGGGGCCGGATCGTTGGCGATCTTCTCCAGCGCGCTGGCCAGACCCTCGGGGTACCGCGTCAATCGCGCCGCGCCGGCATCGGCCATGTACTCCCGCCGGCGTGACAGGGCGAAGTAAAGCAGTTGGGCCATGATCGGGGCCAGGATGGCGACCAGGATGGCGATGACCAGCAGGACGATCTGGGCCTGCCCGCCGCCTTGATCGCTGCTGGAGTACCGGCGGCGCGACCCCATCGAGCTGTAGAACATCCCGCGCAGGAAGAACTGGGACATAATGACGATGCCGCCCAGCATGATACCCGCCAGGGTGACGTACAGGATGTCACGGTGCAGGATGTGGCTGATTTCGTGCGCGACGACGCCCTGCAATTCGTCGCGATTGAGGCGCGCCAGCAGGCCGGCCGTGACGGCGACCGAAGCCCGCTCGGGACTGCGCCCGGTAGCAAAGGCATTCGGCGCCGGGTCGTTGATGATGTAGACCTTGGGCATGGCGGGCAAGCCGGCTGCGATCTTCATCTCCTCGACCACGTTGAACAACTGCGGATGGACATCGTGGGTGACCGGCTTGGCCCGACTGGCGGCCAGCAGGATCTGATCGCCCGAAGAGAAACTGATCAGGGTCAGGACCAGCCAAACGACGACGGCGATGATCAGGCCGAAGAAGGCGCCTTCCGGACCGAAGACGACCAGTCCAATGATGGCGCCGACCGCCAGCATCACCATCGCCATCAGGCTCATCAATAGGACGGAGTTGCGCTTGTTCGCTCGAATCAGTTCCCACATGGTCGCTCTTCCCACCGGCGTTCAGGCTCGTTCGGTCGTTCCGTGTCTCAGTCGCTCGGTTAGCTGAAGCTGACCTTGGGAGCCTCGCGCTCGGCGGCCGTCTCCACCTCGAAGAAGTCGCGCTTCTTGAAGCTGAACATGCCGGCGATGATATTCGAGGGGAACATTTCCGTCTTGTTGTTGAAGAACAGGACCTGGTCGTTGTAGCTCTGCCGGGCAAAGGCGATCTTGTTCTCGGTGCTGCTCAACTCCTCCTGAAGCGAGAGGAAGTTCTGGTTGGCCTTCAGGTCGGGGTAGTTCTCTACCACCAGCATGAACTTGCTGAGCGCATCGGCGAGGTGTCCTTCGGCTTTGGCCGCGTCGGCCACGTTGCCGGCGCCCATCGCCTTGCTGCGCGCCTCGGTGATGGCCTCGAAGGTCTCGCGCTCGTGTTTCATGTAGCCCTTGGCCGTCTCGACGAGGTTGGGGATCAGGTCGTGACGGCGTTTGAGTTGCACGTCGATTTGCGACCAGGCGTTGTCCACCTGGTTGCGCAATCGCACCAGACTGTTGTACATTCCGATGACGATCAAAGCGATCAGAATGGCAACGGCGAAAAAGACTGCAAGTACAATCAGCGCTCCACCCATGGGTACTCCCTTCTATGCGTTTGGTATCCGAAAGTTAACAGCTATTTTGCCTTCTTCATGACCAAGGCGACAACGATAAGAACCACGGCTACTCCCATCAGAATCAACGTCCAGTTCATGACTCGATCCTTTCCAGAACACGCCACAGAAACTCACGATGTCGTGACAATACGCTATATGCTAGGGCTCCCTTCGTGCATTCGTTAGCCACTCTCGGCCGAATCGAGCGAAGATAATGCGCTCGTAGGGATTGCTCCGGCCTCCTTCGAGCAGGCAGGCGATCTCGTTGTTGGGCAAAACCGTCAGGCAACAATAGGCGGCCGGTCCGGGCCAGAGCAGACGCTGGATCGGCCAGGTTCGGCCCTCGTCGTAGCTGAGACGGACAGTCAGATCGCGGCGTTGTCCGCGCTCGCCGTGGGCAGGATTGGCGAAGAGCAGACGATTGCGGTCGTCTTCGGGCCGCTGCGTATAGCGCAGGAAACTGGCCTGGCAGATGGGCTCGACCAGCACCGGATCGTGCCGGACGGCCGAGAAGGTCAGGCCGCCATCGTTGCTGGTGGCTATCGCGCGGGTCGTCTGGCTGCGGTCGTAGTTGCGCATGTTCATCATCAGCGTGCCATCGGTCAACTCCACGATCTGGCATTCATTGACGGCCGGGCTGATCGTGCCACCGAGCTCCCAGGTTTGGCCATGGTCGTCGCTGTAGATGACGTGGGAACAGAACCCGGTCGGATCGGTGGGGGAGATCGCACTGTAGTCACAGGGCACGACGAGCCGTCCCTTCCACGGGCCCTGCCGCAGTTGGATGCCTACCCCGGGGCCCGTGGCGTACCAGCGCCACTCGGGCCGCTTGGTCGTGGCGGTGATTTCGCGCGGGGTCGACCAAGTCAGACCCTCGTCGTTGCTGTGGGAGACGAAGACGCGCCGGGTGTCGTGCGCTTCGTTCTTCTTGATGGCACTCTCCTTGTCGCGACCGTCGTTCCAGGTCAGCAATAGCCAGATCGTCCCGGTCTCGCGATCCTGAACGGGGCAGGGATTGCCGCAGGTGTTGGGCCCGTCGTCCCAGACGACCTGCTGTGGACTCCAGGCTTTGCCCCCGTCGGAGGAGCGTTTCAGGAGCAGGTCGATATTGCCCGAGTCGCCGCGCCCGCCTTGGCGACCCTCGCAGAAGGCCAGGAGCGTGCCTTTCTCGGTGGTCAGAAGGGCAGGGATGCGATAGGTGTGGTAGCCGGCGACGCCACTGACGAAGAGATCGGTGAATTGGGGCTTCAGCGCCGCCGCTCGGGCGTCCAGTTCGGAGAGCTTGAAGCGCACGCTGACGATATAGGGGGATTGGCCCTCGGTCCAATGCCCATAGGTTGTGGTCACAAAGGTGCCGTCGGGCAGAAGCTCCAGGCCTGGATAGGCACAGTCAGCGCCTTTGGTATTGTCCATCAGACGGATGCGATACTGGCCTTCGCGGCCTTTGACGATGTCTTCATAGGTCCCGACCCAGCCGACCCAATCGCCTTTGGTGGGGCTGATCAGCGTGGTGTCCCGGAAGGTGATGAAGAGCCGTCCATCCGGGGCGTACTTGCCGACGTGGCGGTCTCCCGTCAGGGCGGCCGGGAGCTGCCGGGGCTCGCTCCAGGTCCGGCCCTCGTCGTCGGAGAAGATGACGAAGGCGTTGAACTTGCGGCTGTTTTCGCGGAGCAGCAGGGCGATCTGTTTCCCATCCGGAGAGCGGATCAGGCCGGGCTCGCAGAGATGGGCCTCCGCGTGCTCGGCGATGACGTCTGGTTGGCCCCAGGTCAGGCCCCCGTTGGTAGAGATCGTCTTGTACACGTGGAATTGGCTTCTCTGGCCGGACCCGTGAAGGAAGCGGCCGTCATCATGGAAGAGCGCCATGTAGTCGCCGTTTCGCAGGCGTTCGACCGAGGCCATGGCGACGATGCCCCCGAAATCGCCAATGGCCTTGAGCGGTGTCCAGGTTTGGCCATCGTCTTCCGAGGCGGCCATGCGGATAGGATAGAGGCCCGAGAACAGAATCAGACGCTTCTTGCCGTCCTTGTTTGTGATACGGTGTATCGTGGGTGTCTCCAGGGACGTCGCCCAATTCTCCGGGGTTGCCAGCCGGTCGGACCAGGTTCGGCCCCCGTCGGTGGAGCGCTTCATGACAATGGCGCCGCGGCCGTGGCCTTTGGGGTAGACGATGATGATCGTTTTGCCATCTTCCAGCAGCACGGTCGTGGGGTGACCGAGATACTGGCCCGCCTCGCGGTCCACGAGGCTCTGGCGCTGCGTCTCCGCGGCGAGATCCACGATCGGGATCGAATAGGCCCGGGACACGGGATTCTCGGGGATCGCCCGGGCCGGCAGGGCGATCAGCGAGGCCAGAAGTATTACGAATGAAATCGGTCGAAGTAGCGCTAAGCTCATGAGGGGGGGCTCCTAGGGTTGTCCCGGTGAGTCCTGGCCAAACATGTCGGCCAGGAGCTTCTGGATGCGGCTGTCGGCGTCCAACTGACCCCGGTGCAGGATGTCCTGCAATTCGCCGGCGTCGAACCAGAGCCCATCGCCCCGACGGCACTTGTCGATCAGCAGGACGGGCTGGGCGGTCCCGACGATGATTTTGGCCATTTTCTTGTCACAGATGGGACATGGCCGGGGCTTTTCGCTGGCGGTCGGTGCTTCTTGGAACGAAGCCAAGAGGTCGGCCGCTTTCTGGCGATCGTCCATCAGCAATTCCAACTCCCCGGCGTCGAGCCAGATCCCGCCGCACCCAACGCAGTGGTCGATCTCCACGTCCGCCAACTCCAGCGTCAGCATCGCGCTGCCACAGGTGGGACAGTCCATAGGCCTTCTCCAGAGCCAAGTCACTTTCCTTGCCGGTGGCCCCTGCTCTGCCGGACAGAAGGGGCCAACCCATTATTTCCTATCGGTATAGACGCCCGGTTCGGCCCAGTATTCAACGGCAATGGTGGGAATGGGCGAAACCCGCGATTCGGGTTCGTTCCCCCGATGCCGTTTGGCATCGCGGAGGCACGTTCCAGAGGCCATCGTAATTCGGATGTTCGCGGCGGTCAAGCGGCACGATGAGCCAGGATCGGATCGGTGCGGAGGTCGAGGGGGCGATGAGACCGGCCTGGGGACAAGAAAAGATGTGTTTTTTTCATTTTTGCATCAACATTGGCGCGGTGGGTCCCGCCTTTAATTAGGGTAATGCCCCACTATAGTGGTGGCCTGTGGATCCGGCGAGGGCGCAGGGAGCGGGTGGACTGCGTCTTCGCTGTTGTTTTCTGCGCCCGCGTTCGTTCGTCTTTGATCGCGCCGGCCCAAGCAACCCGTGCGGAGGGTATTGGGTCGGGACCTTGGCATTAAATGGCGTCATCCCCGTACGAACGGCAGGTAACCCTCACGCAAGGGCTTGCCGTTCGCAATCATCGCGAGTGCCCCGGCGGGTCCGGGCCGGGGAACTGTCCTCCAGATAGACCGCCCTAAGTGTTTGCCGACAAGGGAGGAAGGCCCTCCGAAGCCCGGGACGCGAGGGGAGATTTGCCCTTGACGCCTTCGCGCTTCGGTCCTTATCATGAGACGCCTTTATTGTGGTCGATGCGGCCAACCGCCGCAATCTTGAGGGCGTCACTGATGATCGTCGATTGTCATACACATATCCGGTCTTTGGACGAAGCAGATATCGCGGAGCACCTGGCGGCCGCCGAGACGGTCGGGGCCTGCGTGGTTCTGGCCACGCTCAACGAAGCGCGCGACAAGACGAATGAGGATCTGGCCCATTACGTGGGCCAGCATCCGGATCGGCTCGTGGGGTTCGGCGTCGTGGACCCGATTCAGGACAAGATCACCGATGCGAGTCTGGTGACGCTGAAGGAGAAGCTGGGGCTCAAAGGCA
>Ga0272443_10007821_pt1 | contig 10097 bp, 8 predicted proteins | sample SSMAcet12_FD_193581 | JGI IMG/M metagenome (GOLD analysis project Ga0272443, IMG submission 193581) | Marine sediment archaeal communities from Little Sippewissett salt marsh, Falmouth, MA, United States - SSM-Acet-12 | ecosystem: Environmental > Aquatic > Marine > Wetlands > Sediment ... | reverse complement strand
TTGTGCATTTGATTCTTCTGCCAGTTGAGTTTTTAGAATATCACCCAAACTTGATTTGAAAAACTTCTCGCAATCTATACAAACAAACCAGTTTGCATTTGCGCTGATTTGTTTAATATCAACAGGACCGGCGGAGATCGAACCTGAAACAAATAATACTATTACAATTAAGATAATTATTTGCTTTTTCATAACTTTAATCCTTTCATAATTCGTTAAGAAATTTTTTTTAAACTACAATCTATATATCTATACCGCCGGTTAATATCAAAGGTTACATTTTATAATTTTTTTTAGATAAATTTATCCGTCCCCATTAATATAACACATTTTATAAGCTCATTTTATGTAATCAGCAAGCTGGATTATACATTGTCGGAATTTTTCCGCCGGAAGTGTTACGGTTTTCCACTTAGGGCTGCGGCGTTTCATAAAACGGCGATAGTCATCGAGCTTAACACACAGAAAAACATACTTGTTTCCATCAAAATCGAAAACTTCCCTGCCGTCAAAATCAACATCCACATTGTCCATTTTGTAAACAAAAACAAAGACCGCCTGAAAATCTGAACCAAATGATTCCCGCCATTTTGTAAGACCTTCGACATCATCGAGCGTAACCCAACACTCCAGTGATGCTAATTTTGCAAGAGAGGTCCCCTTGAATCTTCTGCCCTTTACTTCAGCTATTATCTTTTTGTCGTTAGGCAAATGCAGTAAGAAATCAAAGACTTTAATACCGGAATAAACAATCTCCCTTGCTTTACATCTGTCTAAGGCAAGGTAGTGAATCTGATGATCTATCAGCCAGTTCTGAAAAGCTTGTTCGTAATGATTTGGAAAAGATTCCATAATCTAAATCTATGACTAACCAAGCTCAGCTAAAAAGTTATCCAATTCTTTTTCTTCCTGATGCCCTGTTGCCATATCTTTAATTGCGAGCTTTTTATTTTTGAACTCATCACCGATTATAATACACTTCTTCGAGTTTTGTTCTGATGCCTGTTTGAGCTGTTTATTCAACTTAGCGGCTTTATAACTGAAATTCGCTTTAAAACCTTTCGATCTCAGTTCCATCGTAACTTTGACTGCTTCTTCTTTATAAGCTTCATCGACATAGGCAACAAAATAGTCCATCGTGTTTGGCTGTAATTGTTTTTCAAGAAGTCCTTTTTCCCGCAGCAAAATTTCAAGAACACAATCCCCCATTCCCATACCTGTAGCCGGTATCGAAGGACCGCCGAAATCCTTTAGCAGGTTGTCGTATCTACCCCCGCCGCAGATAGCGCGAAGCTCACCCACAGCATCATGCACCTCGAACACAATTCCTGTATAATAAGCAAGTCCACGAACAATACCTGGATCAAAAACACAAAAGTCACCAACTCCCATGGATTCAAGATAATTAAAAACTTTTATTAGATGCTCCATAGCAGAACGAGTGCTTTCATTAGGGCTGGTCATATTAGCCATCTGTTCGCTGGATTGTTCTACCATAAATTCGAGAATTTTATCTGTTATCTTTTTTTCAGGGATCTGTTCGATAAGCAATTCCTCAAAAACATCCGCGGGCAGCTTGGCACTTTTATCGAGCAGAACATATAAATCGCCGAGTTTTTGTTCCGGTATCCCCAAACTTTTCAGAAAACCAGCCAATAGCTCCCTGCTGGAAATTTTTACCTTGATATCTTTTTTAGTCAGGCCGATTTGACGCAGATAATCTATAGTTGTAAAAATCACTTCGGCATCAGCTAATACATCATCAACACCGATAATATCAATATTCCATTGAAAAAATTCACGAAGTCGGCCTTTCTGCGGCCGCTCGGCGCGAAATAATCTCGGAACAGAAAACCATTTTACAGGCTTGGGAAGCGAATTGATTTTCTGATTGACCATCCTCGCTAATGTCGGGGTAATCTCCGGCCTCAAAGCCAGATCCCTGCCGCCGCGGTCGGTTAATGAAAAAAGCTGTTCGACAATTTCATCGCCGCTTTTTATCTGGAACATTTTCAGGTATTCGAAAATCGGCCCGTCATATTCGGCAAAACCGTTTCGCAGCGATACTTTCTTCCATCCATCAACTATCCAGTTGCGAACGGCCATTTCCTGTGGGTAAAAATCCCTTGTTCCTTTGACCGGCTGTATTTTCATTTTTTACTCTTTTTCTTTCCACTTTTTGTTTTTTTCTTTTCGGAAACATTATTCTCGAATTTTATCTTTATGTACTCCTCCATTTGTTTATCACTGGTAAAATGAAGTTCATAGTCGTATTTACCCTCGACAAAATCGCAATCATCATGCTTATATCCCCTGCAGATATTCGGTCTTTTAGTATATATATTGCAGCGATTATCTTTGTCAGAGAGATGTTTACATTTATTTTTAATATTAATATACCAGTCGCCATCCTCGACAAAAACAGTCACATCCTTATGACAAAGGTACCATCTTATATCATCAAAATCATCCTTATCTTCCGGCGTTTCAATTGGTAACGCAAAATATTTACAACATAACCCCGTACACTTTTCACATTGCATTTTTTTGGCCATTAAATTCATCCTATATTAACAATAAACTTATTATTTCTGCGAGATACTATACGCTATCAGCCGCTAATCGTCAAGATTTGTACAAATAATAGGCCTTCGTAATTTTCACTTATTTTATGTGACCATATTTTTCAACTTTGCCTTTTTAAAGTAATGGCTTAATAGCCTTAATATTCTGTTCGACTTAAGGCAAAGAATGCTTCTTCATAAACATAATAATATAATTACATTCAAACAGAAAGGATTCACATTAATAGAGCTTTTAGTAGTCATTGCAATCATCGTGATACTATTGGGGATTTTGATTTCATCCTTACAACATGTCAGAAAACAAGCCAGATCCATCGTCTGCCGGGGTAACCTGCATCAATGGGCGTTGGCTTTTGCCGGATACGCCGACCAATATAATGGCTCCTTCTGGAGCGGTGATCTTACAAATGATGGCCAGGAAGGATATACATGGATGATACCTCTTAAAGATTACTATGGTAATGAGAAAAAAATGCTCTTTTGCCCCTCAGCTAAAAAACTCAGGAAAGATGGCGCACCGGAGCCATACGCAGCCTGGGATACGGAAAATACAAAAGAATTTTCAATAAAATTAGAGGGTAGTTATGGAATGAATAACTGGTGCACAAATCCTGCCCCGGGAGTTGAATTTATTCATTTGATAGAACCGACTCGATACAATTTCAGAAATATCAATAATGTAAAAAACGCCTATAGAATCCCTCTTTTTCTGGATTGTGCGTTTATAGAGGGAAAACCTTTTGATACTGATAGGCCGCCCAAAAATATAAGTGACATATCAACTTATCTGACTCCCGGTAACCAAATGAAACGGTTTTGCTTAAACAGACACGAGGCGGCTATAAACGGACTTTTTCTTGATTTTTCTACCAGAAAAATAGAATTAAAGGAATTGTGGACGCTCAAGTGGCACAGAGAGTTTAATACGAGAAATAAATACACAAAAGCAGGCGGCGCCACAGCACAAACATGGCCCTTATGGATGAAAGCATTCCCGGAATACTAAAATTTATATTCTAAGGCAAAAATGGTTTCCTCTGTTCAAAGAACTATATCATTCCCCGAGTTTTTTAAAATCCACACTTATCAAGGTATTTACAAGTTTTTAAAAGGTGAGATATTTTATAACTGTTAGTTTGCAGTAGTTTCAGTAATCAGTTATAATCCCTGCTTAATGTTAAAGTGTAAATTATTACATTTGCTCACAGTTATGGATTAGGATATGTTGAAATACAAAAAACAGCTTATAAAGTTGATTATATTAAGTGTTTTATCGGGCTTATCAACTACCTATGCAAATACATGGCAACTTCAAGACAACCAAAACTGGGATATTATCGCAACGGATAACCAGAATAAATTCCTGACAGCAATAACCGAAACGCAAAAAATAGTCGATGAAAACAAAACAAAAGCGGCAAAAAAAGCTTTCGAAAAACTTAAAGAAGATTTCCCTGATTTTTCCGGGCCTGACCTGAATCTTTTTATCAAGGCGGAATTATTCCTTTCGAGCAAGAAATTCACTACATCGGCTCGAACTTTCGATAAACTTCTCAAAAAATATCCTGAAAGTAAACTTCGAGATATCTCTATATACAGAATGTTCGACATAGGAAAAATCTATTTAGGCGGACAAAAAAAGGTACTGCTTAGTTTTATCAAAATTTCAGGATATGCCGAAGGTATTAGAATTTTAGAAAAGGTTACTGACTACGCCGGCATAGATTCGAAAATCGGAACAGATGCAGCTATCGCTGTTGCGCAAAATTATGAAAAAAGGGAAAAGTTTCATGAAGCGTATTTAAAATGGTGGGAAATATCATCGCAATGGCAAACCGGCACTACCGGCAGAGATGCTCTTCTCGGTATGGCAAAAGCCAAGCACGCAATTTACAATAAAAATCCCGAGCAAAAAAGATCATATTACGATGCTTCATGTCTTCGCAGTGCAAGAAGTTATTATGAAAGATTCAAATTAATATTCCCCGAAGATGCCGAAGCAATCGATGTTGATGGAACAATCAATGAGATTAACGAGCAATTGGCATATAAAGAATTGGTCACTGCCCGATATTATCAACAAACGGGAAGTCAACAATCGGCGAATCTATATTATGATATGGTAACAACAAACTGGCCTGACACTAAAGGCGCACAAAAGGCCAAAGAAATTCTTACAGAAAACAAGGGTAAATAATATTAATAAAGAAATGAACAAAGCTGATTCTAAAAACAATTCAAAGTATATATATTATAAATCTGCAATACTCCTGATTTGCTTTTGCAGTACTCTTGTACCGTTTCTTTGTGGTTGTGAATCTCTGAAAGGTTATTCCAACAAATCGTTATTCCCAGATGATGTTGATAGCGTATTTCTCAAGATGTTCGATAACCAGACTTTCCGAAGAGGAGTTGAGTTCGAGCTTTCCAGCGCCTTATCGAAACGTATCGAGACAGAAACCCCTTATAAAATAGTTTCCAGTACCGACCGAGCGGATACTGTAATGAGCGGCCAGATAGTATCGATAGGAGAATTGGTTATCACAACCGAACGCGAAACAGGCAGAGTTCTCGAAAAAGAAGTAGAGATAAGTGCAGTTGTTAACTGGAAAAACCTGAAAACCGGAGAATTATTAATAGACAACCGTACTATCAGCTCTTCTGCCAGCTATTCTGAATACCAAAAACAGGACTTTCAATATGGTTCAAATCTTGCAGCAAACAAATTGGCCGCCAAAATCGTAGAACTGATGGAAAGTAAATGGTAATAATTAAAATATAATTTGAAATAGTTAAATGTGAATTATGAACGATAGACAAAATATGAAACCTGACCAGAATCCCGGAAACATGCAAAACAAACCGGGGAATAAACCTCAATTGCCACGCTATAAACGAGGACCGCTTAACTACATCATAATTGTAATAATGATATTCGTAGCGATAATGATGATGGAACAATGGCAAACAGTAGGTGAAATGGATTTTTGGGAATTTGCTGACCATGTTGAAAACGGAGACATTGAGAAGGTTACTGTCAAGGAAACAGAAGTCACTGGCCAGTTTACTGAAAAATATTTGCTCTCCAAGGAAGGAAAAACCAAAAAGACTTTTTTCGTAGAATATAATCCTGACGTACATGGTGAATGGCTTAGCAGGCTATTGGAAGAAAATGATGTGAAAAATAATGCTTCACGACAAAGCCTGTTATTGTTATTTCTTTTACAATGGGTGGTGCCGCTTCTAATAATATTCGGTATCTTTTACTTTTTCTTTTTCAGAAATATTCGCGGCGGAACCGGTGGAATGCTGATGTCATTCGGACGAAGCAAACACAAGCTTCATGGAAAAGACCGGGTCAAAGTGACATTTGAGGATGTAGCCGGTGTTGAGGAAGCCAAAGATGAAGTAGCCGAGATAATTGAGTTTTTGAAAAATCCGAAAAAATTCCAGCGTCTTGGCGGACGCATTCCACGCGGAGTTTTACTTATAGGCCCGCCCGGCTGTGGAAAAACCCTCCTGGCAAAAGCGATTGCAGGCCAGGCGGATGTCCCTTTCTTCAGCATATCAGGCAGCGATTTCGTCGAGATGTTTGTTGGAGTAGGAGCATCACGCGTCCGTGATTTATTCAAACAAGCCAAAGAAAACTCTCCCTGTATAATCTTTCTTGATGAAGTCGATGCGATTGGAAGAAAACGCGGTGCCGGTTTCGTCGGCGGCGGACATGATGAACGTGAACAAACTCTTAATGCCATATTGGTCGAGATGGATGGATTTGATACAAACGACCAGGTAATTGTAATTGCCGCGACAAATCGCGCGGATATCCTTGATCATGCCCTAACGCGCCCGGGAAGATTCGACAGGCAGATTTTTGTACCTCTGCCGGACTTGAAAGGACGAGTTGACATTCTCAAAGTTCACGCCAAGAAAGTGAAATTAGGCCCTGATGCCAATCTCGAAAGGTTGGCAAGAGGAACGCCGATGTTCAGTGGTGCGGACCTTGCCGCTATTATTAACGAAGCAGCATTAGCCGCAACAATGGGTAATAAAGATTTCATTGAAACGGCGGACCTTGAAGAAGCCAGGGATAAAGTTCGCTGGGGAAGAGCGAAAAAAAGCAGAGTCATCGACAAGAAAGAAAAGGAAATTACCGCTTATCACGAAGCAGGCCATACCCTTGTACAGTCACTATTGGAAGACGCAGACCCCCTGCATAAAGTAAGTATTATACCACGCGGGCCTATGGGCGGGGCTACTTTCGCCCTGCCGGAAAAAGACAGGACAATATTTACAAAAAGATATTGTATGGCACTTTTGCAAGTCTGCTTTAGTGGAAGAATCGCGGAGGAATTGTTCTGTGATGATATTTCCAGCGGTGCACAAAATGATATTCAAACAGCCACAAACATTGCCAAACAAATGACTTTAGTCTGGGGGATGAGTGACGAACTTGGTTTAATTAATTATAGTCCAGATTCGGGAGTGGCAAATTTAGTTTATCCTATGCCCGGCGAAAAAGAGTATTCGGATAAAACCGCCGAAGCAATTGATAACGAAGTGAAAAAGATCACAGATGAGGCGCAGAGAAAAGCTACTGAATTAATCAAGGAAAACAAAGATAAACTCGAGAAAATTGCTAAGGCTCTTTTAAAGTATGAAACACTGGATGCTGATGATGTAAAATTAATAATAGAAGGCGGCACCCTCGATAAACCAACCGTCGCGGATTTGTTAGCTGCCGAACAGGCTAAAAATCATCAGCCTGAGCAGGAAGAAGAAAAAGAAGAAGAAAAAGAAGAAGAACTAAAAGAGTAACCGTCTAAGAAAGTTTTTTACTTTTACTATTGAATCGTCATGCGGCTTAATAATGCGGAAATAATAAAGGGTGCGCTTACCACAAACATAATCTTACTGGTTATATTGCTTATAGCAACATCAAGTACATTTGCACTTCAAACAGCGCCGCCAGTTTTAACCGATGTGAACGAGCTTGCCCGATATGAACAGGAATTTTCAACTGCACGTATCGAACCGGCCCAAATGGATTCACAGGCAGGTTTAGCAGTCATATTTGAAGGTACAGATGATTTACATTTTTATGCTAAATCCGAAACTGCTCCTGCTCCTGATTATAACCTGACTATCAATGCAAAGTCCGATGATTTTACTTTCGGCGAGCCAATATTCCCGGACTGGAAAATCTTTGTAGACCCGCTTGGAGAAAAGGTTGAAGTTTATGTCGGTAATTTCACTGTTTTCATACCCATTGTATCTGCAAGAATCCTTACTCCTACTACCACTGTCGAAGAGGGTGACGTTGAAGTAACAATTTCAGGACTGGCCTGCACAAGCCAACTTTGTCTACCTCCATTTGAAAAAATATTTACATCAAAAATCAATATCACCAATGCTTCGTTAAATGTAATTGGTCTCGAGCCCACAGATGCAAAAGATGAAACAGTTCAAGGACCGGATTATTCATTGTGGTTCGCACTTGGACTTGCGTTTTTAGCCGGACTTGCCCTGAACATCATGCCTTGTGTATGGCCGGTGCTGCCTATTATCGTAATGCGAATTGTCAAACAGGCAAAAGAAAACCGGCGTATCTCAATGGCTCTTGGACTTTCATTTTCTTTAGGCATATTATTATTCTTCGCACTTCTGGCAGGAGTAAACATAATTCTGCAGTTAATTTATGGAACTGTCCTGCAATGGGGCGACCAGTTCCGCAATCCGATATTTGTTTCAGTTATGGCGTTATTGCTGGTGTTGCTGTCACTGTTTATGTTCGGAGTTTTTACCATCACAGTACCATCGGTAATTTCAAGCAGGCAAAGCTCCGGTAAAGGATATCTTTCAGCAGTGGGAATGGGGCTTCTTGCAGCGATTTTGAGTACGCCGTGCAGCTTCGGTATCTTAGCTGCTGCTTTCGCATGGGCACAGTCCCAGCCGTTAACAAAATCAACAATTGCAATAATGTTCATCGGCCTCGGAATGGCCCTGCCCTATATTATTCTTACTTCAATACCCGGCTTGCTTGGTCGTTTACCAAAACCGGGAAGATGGATGGAAATATTCAAACAGGGCATAGGATTTATCCTGCTTATAATTGCAGTCAAACTCATTATCGCCCTGCCGGAAGCTCGCACTCATGGCGTTTTATATTTTTCTGTAGTGCTTGCATTTTGCGCATGGATGTGGGGGACATGGATCACTTACAATACAAAACCTTCTAAAAAATGGCTCGTACGAATTACGGCTATTGCTCTGGCCGCTGTTGCAGGCTGGACATTTTTACCCGTCTCGATTGGAATTATCGACTGGCAGGATTATGATGCCGCCGAGATACAATCTGCTATTGATAAAGGTCAGCCGGTTTTGATTAAATTCACCGCCGATTGGTGCTTTAGCTGTCAGATTGCGGAAAAAACAGTTTACTCACGTAAAGACATCGCCGATCTTATAAAACAAAAAAATGTTCTTGTCATCAAAGCTGATACTACAGAAGATAAGTTCGCCGCTACGATAGCTCTTAAGGAAATTTACAACGAACCCGGCGTCCCTGTAAGCATGCTCTTTATCCCCGGCCAGGAAGAACCCCTCCGCTGGCGAGGCATACTATTCGCAGAAGAACTAAAAAATAATCTGGAAGAGTTGTAAGTACTTAAAGTGAACTTAAGTGACTAAATAACTAAAGTAATGTCATTGCGAAGACTGAAGGGCTGAAGCAATTTTCACAAATCCATACCTTAGCCGCTTTACATCAAATTCTATATTCTTTTAATAATCTTTGAATTCTCTCATCAATTTAGGCCAGTTTTTTGGCTGGACGCTACTGGCTATTGCCTAGGGATCATTGGTATTAAATTTCTTATGCCATTTGATTTTCTATAGTTCCTTTAATCCAACACACCTCCTAAGCTTTCCAGAAAAGCTTCTACCTCTTTATGCGATTGATCAAAGGCAAGTCCTCTAGGAGTATCGTGCCTCTTGTCTCTAACATTTATATTAGCACCAGAAGCCACTAACAACTTGACGACATCAATGTGTCCATCATATGCAGCTATGTGTAATGGAGTTAAACCACCATTGTTAGCAGCGTTTACTTTCGCACCACGCTTGATTAGAGAAGCTGCGAAATCACTATATCCTTTGTGCGACGACACGTGCAAAGGAGTGTCTCCTACATAGTCTCTCGCATTCACTGCAGCACCCCTCATGAGAAGTAACTCTGCAACTAGAATATGCTCCCGTACTATCGCAGCCGATAGAGAAGTATCACCCATGTAATCTCTTACATCGATATTGGCACCCTTGTCAAGCAAAAGCGATGCAATCTTGGGTCTTCCCATCATGGCAGCGCAATGTAAGGGTGTCCAACCATTTTCATCTTGCGCATCAACATCAGCGTTTTTCTTAAGTAGAGCAACTACTACATTCTCATACCCCTCACGTACGGCAACTCCAAGTGGTGTTTCTCCAGATTCATCCCTTGCGTTTACATCTGCC
>Ga0272443_10007820_pt1 | contig 10099 bp, 9 predicted proteins | sample SSMAcet12_FD_193581 | JGI IMG/M metagenome (GOLD analysis project Ga0272443, IMG submission 193581) | Marine sediment archaeal communities from Little Sippewissett salt marsh, Falmouth, MA, United States - SSM-Acet-12 | ecosystem: Environmental > Aquatic > Marine > Wetlands > Sediment ... | reverse complement strand
AAAGAACTCCTCCTCGGTAAGGTTATTGTAGGCCGCGTCGGCCTTGAAAGTGGAAGTCCAGTCACCCGGGTCTTCATTTTCGTTGAATTCAAATGTTGCCCAGCCGGACTTTTCAAATTCGTCCCCCTCCCCGGGGGCGTAGCTGACATAGTAGGAGGAATAGTTGGCATGGTCAATTTCCTTATAAGTCAACCACTGGCCCACGCCTTCAGGGACCACTTCTTCCCCGTCATAAGTCTCCTCCCATTCGTAAAGAAAGTAGCTGTTCCCGTCGCCGACCATCACGTAGGGATCTTCTACGCCTTCGTCCTCATAGTTGTCAAATGAGATCTTCTCGACAACTTTCATGTAGTCCCTGGTATCGGTTACATCGTAATCGAACCCGAGGGAGTAGGCTAAGGTGCCGCTCTCAGACCCTTCCCTGGTCCAGCTCACGTCCGTGGAAGTGCCTTCGTCCTCCAGGCCCTCCAGAATACCCCAGAACATGGAATATAACCCTTCCGGAAGCTCTGACATAGCTTCTATGTTTCCAGCGAGGTCAAAGTCCCCGGTGGAACCCGCATAGCTTGACGAGGACTTGGGGAGACCCCCACCACCATCATCATCGCCGCAGCCAGAAAATAGCACCATCACCCCAAGAGCCAAAAGAACTACCAGTAAACTGACCCCAAACTTTTTCATATCACCCTCCTTTAAAAAACGCCCAAAAAAACAGCTTCTGTCTTTTTCCCAAACAAAATCTCTTTCCCCCAGCTTATCACCCCCTTGCAAATAACTATTTCGAATAATCCTTAAAAAAGCCTTATTCTTTAAATTTTTACTCCAACCACTTTCAAAAAGCAATGAATATGACCGCTATTTCCAAAAAACCGGCTCCGGGTTCTTCCTACCCTTTCAGTGATGGACGGACAAAACCATGGTTTTTTGAGCTCAAAACTCCACAGGTATGTTTCCCCCTTCGACCCCCGGGGCCGCACCCGCGCGTTCCTTTGGTAACTCCGGGACTGGCATCTGGCGACCATACGTGCATGCTGGATTTTTGCTTTCTTTCTGTTGGCGCAATTCTCCGCCCTGGCCGAGAATATTGCTTCCGAGGGCACATTCAGGTTCCTGGCCAGGGTGACTCTGGTGCCTCTGGTGGCTGCCTGCTGGTTAGTGCGGTACTCCGGCCCCCTGCCAACCATGGTAGCGATCATGGTTCCTGGAGTTCCCACGGCCTTTTCCGGAGCGCGGCGCATGGAAGGAAAGCCGGTCCGGCCTTGATCCCCAATGATATCTACATCCCCGGCGGCCAGCCAAAAAAGAGGGGGCAGGTCTTGCGACCCGCCCCCTTAACGTGCCTCTTTTCAGTCTTCAGGATGACCGGAATGTTCCCTACCGCTAACGGCTAAGGGCAATTCTCGTATTCAAAGTCGTCGAACTCACCGTCGCTGTCGCTATCGACAGAGAAGGTGTAAAGGCAGCCCTCAGGAACGCCGTACTCGAACATGATCGTCGTCCCCGCGGCTGAAATCATCATGGTACCGCTGATGGGCATCTCTCCCGGAACACCACCCTCGCCGTCTTCATCCCAGGTGAGACCGTCGAAGGTAACATCGAAGCAGCCCCCATAATCATCAAATCCATCGTCGCAGATCTCGCCTCCACCGTCCATCGTCGTGACCGAACCGTCCCAAGCCATGGCCGCGCTGGCATCAATACTCAGGTATTCTTCGTTGAAAAGGTCGTTAAAACCTACATTGGATCTCATTTCAGATTCCCACATATAAGTCATACCGAGAACGCTGGTGGCTTCTGCAGAATAGTTATATTGGGCAAAACCGCCAGTCGATTCCTGCCAGTCGGCCCCGCTGCAGTAATAGTCGTTGTAGTTCACGTGATACAACTCTTCGTCGGTCAGCATGTCACCCATAGCCAGGCTGGTGATCATGCCGTCACCTTCTTCACCGGTAGTGGTAACCCCCCATTCATACCAGTACTCCCAATTACCGTCGCCGGCAAGAACTCCCTCATACGTCGATCCGTCGTCGGCAAATCCGTCAAAAAACTCGCCAACATAGACCTCCTGGGAAATCTCTGTCGGGGTGTCCCTCATGGACATCCTCTGAACCCACTTGACCGTGCCCCCTTCGGTCCCCTCATAATCATATTCAACTTCCGTCGTCGTTCCGATATCATAATCGAGGAACATCATTCCAAAAAAGTCCCCCAATTCCTCATACAACTCATCGAAAAGCACCCTCGATTCTGTGGTGCCGAGCACCGCAGGGTCACTGGACCCCTCATAGACTGCCGAGGACTGTGGAAGGCCCCCGTCACCGTCGTCCCCGCAGCCGGAAAACAGCACCATCAGCCCAAGAGCCAAAAGAACCACCAGCAAACTGACCTCAAACTTTTTCATATCACCCTCCTTAAGTTAAGCAAAGCTTAAACAAACCAGCCATTGCATCCTTCCGAACCGGATTCCCTTCCTCTTGCGTACCACCTCCCTGCCATTCGGGGTTATCTCCCAAAAAAATTTATTTTTATGAACCCAATTAAATCAATTATATTCCTATTCCTGGTTTTTTCAAAATTCAATAAATCTGACTATTCTCCCAGGAGAAAAGGCTGAAAGACACCTTTTCCTCCCCCTGCCATCAGACATAGTCCTGCCCCTTGATAAACTCGTAGCCCTTCCAGAACGCCTCCACGTTCAGGTCAGCCTTTTTCCCGAAGGTTTCCCGGATCGTGTACACCACGGATTCCGTCTCCACGATCCCCGAAACGGCAACCAGGGCCCCCATCATAACCACGTTGAGGGCCTGAATGTGCCCCACTTCCCTGGCTATGGCGTCGGCGGGAATGAAGACAGCCTCGGAATCGGCCCTGGAAAAGAGCCCATCGAGGGCTTCCCGGGTGGGGTACAGGGAGGGGTCAAGGGTGCTGTGGTAAGGCACCCGGACGGCTGTGCTCACCAGAACTCTCCCCCCCCGCTTGAGGTAGGGGACAGCGTGGAGGATCTCAGACATTTCAAGGGAAAGGATCAGGTCGGCGCATCCCCGGGTGATCTTGGGGCAGATGCGGTCCCCGGACCGTATGTGGCTCCTCACCGAACCGCCCAGCTGGGCCAGGCCTGAATGGACGTAGAAGCTCGGGTTATTGCCTTCCCGGAACATGGCCCGGGCGAGGGTCTCGGAAAAGAGGACGATTCCTTGCCCCCCGATCCCTGCCGCGACGATGTTATATTCCAACCTTCCTCCTCCTGATCCCGAGCAGGTGGCCGCGGATGGCGTTCTCCGGACAATAGTGCACGCAAAGGCCGCAGCTCTGGCACATCTCGGGGTCGATCCTCACCTCGTCGCCGTCCCTCAGGATCGCCGGGCAGGCAAGGGCCTCGATGCAGGTCCTTTCGCACTGGGAAAAACCCGGGCATTTTTTCTGGTTGATCCTGACAGCGAGATCCCATTTCCTCGGCTGGGCCGCGACGCACGGCGCCCGAAGAACAAGGACGTTGACCCCTTTGGCCTTGAGGATCTTTTTAAACGCACGGACCGTCGTCCGGTACCGGTTCGGGTTGACCACCCTGACCGAAGCGACGCCCAGCCCACTGCAGATCTCCTCGACGGAAACCTTCGGGTCATGCCCCCGACCGATGGTCCCCGGAGTCTCCTGGAACCCCGTCATGGCCGACCAGTTGTTATCAAGGATCACCACCGGAAGGTCCCGGCCCGTTGCGACGGCGTTGATAATGGGAGGAATCCCCGCATGGAAGAAGGTTCCGTCCCCGATGGTGGCCACCACCGGCCTGGACATTCCGGCCTCTAAGAACCCTTCCGCGATGCCGATACTGCTCCCCATGGAGACCTCCGTCCAGCAGATGGAGAAGGGCTCGTTCATGCCGAGGATGGTGCAGCCGATGTCCCCGGTGACCACGACGCTGGCTGGATCCATTTTCAGATTCTTCATGGCCCGGATGAGGGCGTAATAGGAGCTTCGGTGCGGACATCCTGCGCAGAAGGTCAGAAGCCGGCGGACCGCCATGGCCTCGGCCTCCTCCTCCACGCCGGAGCCCGGGCAGACGGGAAGCTCCTCTTCCAGTACCACGGAAAGATAGTCGCGCACCTGGTCCGGGGAAAGATCCCCCACCCGCGTCACCAGCCCGTCCTCCTTGCCGAAGACCCGGGGAGGATCATCCATCAGGGTGGCCTCGGTCCTCACCGCGGCCTCAATGATGGGTTCCAACTCCTCAAGGACGAGGACTCTGCTGGTGCTGCCCAGGACCTGCCGGACCTTGTCCCTGGGAACGGGATGGGCGGTGGAGACCTTCAGCCTCGTCAGGTCGAGACGGTTTTTGTGCAGGACCTCATCGAGGTAATCCCAGGCCGTTGAAGAGGCCACGACCCCTACCCTGGTACCGGAATCGGTGAGCACATTGAGGGCATCCGCCAGCTCGCCGGCCATCTGGACCCGCTGCAAAGCCTCCTTGTGCTGTCGGCGGCAGCGGACTGAACCGGCTTTCGTGTATTTTTCAACATTGAAGGAAAAATGGGCTTTTTGCCGCACCCTCCTGACGTCCCCGAGAACCACCTTGCCATAGGTGTTGGAAAGGACCGTGGTGGTCCTGAGAAGAACGGGGCCGCCGATCTTCTCCGAAAGATCAAAGGCAAAACGGGTGAAATCCAGCATCTCCTGGGGATTTGCGGGAAGCAGCATCGGGGCAGAGGAAAGCAGGGCGAAATACCGTGAATCCTGCTCAACCATCCCGTAATAGACGTTGGGGTCATCCCCGACATAGAGGACGAGGCCGCCCACCGTCCCGGACGCGGCCATGGAGATGAAGGAATCGGAAGCCACGTTGAGACCGGACATCTTCATGGTCACGAGGGACCGCATGCCTGCCCAGGAATTTCCCATGGCGACGTCGAAGGCGACTTTCTCGTTGACGGACCATCTCGCCTGGATCCTGGTTTCAGCCTTTCCGAGGATCTCGATAACCGGGGTGGTCGGCGTACCAGGATACCCCGTGACCAGGGAAACGCCCGCTTCCACGCAGCCCCTTGCAATGGCTTCGTTGCCCGAGAAAAAGACTTCGGTTCCGGGGCTGTCGTCGGTGAGGCGAAATTCCATGGGAGGTCTATTTCAGAAGAGAGGAGATGGCCTTGAACTCGGCTGTACCAGCCCTTTCAAGGATCTGGAAGGCAGTCGTTTCAGTGGAGGTCAGGACGGCGCCTGCACGTTCCATGAACCGCAGGCCCCAATCACGGTTCCCGTCGTTCCTGGAGCAGACCGCGTCCCACGGGACGTGGACGGTATATCCTGAATCAAGAAGATCGAGGGCGGTCTGGAGGACGCAGATGTGAGTCTCCATCCCGGTGAGGATCACCTTTGGGCGGCCCAGGGAATCCAATGATTTGACGAAGGACTCTTCCAAACAGCAGGAAAAAGTGATCTTCTCAACCACCTCGATCTCCTCCAGCCGGGAAGCGATCTCTTCAACAGTCGGTCCCAGCCCTTTCGTGTACTGCTGGGTGAGGACGATGGGAATCCGGTGGAGCCTGGCGGTCTCGATGAGGACGACGAGAGCCCTTTCCACCTGGGACCGCCTCTCCATGATCCTGGCCAGTCGTTCCTGGACATCCACGATCACCAGGACACACTCGGAGGCTTTCAGCCTCATTTTATCGATCATCTTTCACGCTCCCGGAGCTGGAAGATGCAGATTCGGGAAGGGAGATCATAAGGTAAAATCCCATCCCTTTCCGGCAGTGGACGGATGGGCCCGACGGCTGCCGAGACTTCAGGCCGTGTTCGCGCTGCCGGGCGATTTGTATCCCAAGCGGCTGGAAATTTCCTCGACCGCTGTCCTGATTAGGGGAAGGAACTCCTTCTGGATCATGTCCATGGTCATCCGGACGGCCGGCGCGGAAAGGGATATGGCCCCCACCACCTTTCTCGTGTAATCGAAGATGGGAGCCCCGACGCACCGCACCCCGTCATCCCACTCCTCGTCGTCGATGGCGTAGCCAAGCTCCTTGACCAGGGCGAGATGCTCGATAAGCTGGTCCTTGTCCGAGATGGTCTTGGCCGTGAATTTCTTAAGTTCCTTCCGACCGATGATCTCGGCAATACTCTCGGGTGCTTCATAAGCCAGCTGGGCCTTTCCGATGGCGCTGCAGTGGGAAGGGACGCGGCACCCCACCCTGGAAAGAACCCGCACCGTGTGGGTGGACTCGACCACGTCGAGGTAGAAACAGTACCTTTCCTTCAAGATCCCGATGTATACGTTCTCGTTGACCTTGCGGTTGAGTTCTTCCATGACCGGGCGGGCGACGTTTAACAGTCCCGTGTGGCGCAGGTAGGTCTGCCCCATTTCGAGGGTGCTAAGACCAAGCCGGTAATTGTTCGTTATCCGGCTCTGTTCGATATAGCCCCTGTTTTCCAGCGTCGCGAGGATCCTGAAGATATTGTTCTTGTGAAGCTTCAACCGCCTGGAAAGTTCAGTGATCCCGAGCTCGTCCTCATCCCCGTGGAAGGCCTCGAGGACGTTCAAGGCATGGTCCACCGATTGGATGATGTAGTCCGATTTTTTCCTCTTTGTCAGCGTCATTGCCTCCTCCGCTATTCATTCTCCCAGACAACACGGCACGGGACCGGCTTTTCGGGAATCGCCCGGCCGCGAAGGGTTTTTATCAGCCAAAACGGCATTGTATGTTTGAGGAGAGGAGAAGTCAAGAGAAGGAAGGGAGGAGGATACGACGGTAGGACGATACGACGGGACGAGGATACCACGGGACGACTTTTAAAAGTGATTTATGAGAAGAAAACCAACTGAAAAAATGCAAGTAGAGAAATGGAGGTATTCCCTGAGGTTCCTTCGTCGGGTCGCCAAGTCGTCAGGGTGCCCGGGTTTCTTTTCGCTGAGCCGTCCGCTCGCGCCTCAGCTCTTGCGTCCGGTCGGCTTTTCTTTATTTTCCCCTCCCCTTCCCGATGTTGTACCCCATTTTCCGGGAGATCTCCCGGGCGTGCTCCATGACCACGGGGACGACCTCATCTGAAACCCTCTTTTCGGGGAGCCGGATGGCCGGGCCGCTCACCGACAAGGTCCCCTGGATCTTCCCGAAATAGTCAAGGATGGGCGCCGCGACGCATTTTAAACCCATTTTCCACTCTTCGTTGTCCAGGGCATAGCCATCCCGGGACACTTTCCCGGTTTCCTCAAGGAGTTTCTGTTTGTCCGTGATGGTGTTGGGTGTCAATTCCTCATAGGTCAGGTTTGAAAGGATCTCCTCTCTCTGGACGGCATCGATATAGGCGAGGAAGACTTTACCCGTTGCTGTGCAGTGCGGAGAGACCCTGGTCCCCAGACGCGAAATGACCTGGATCGTCTGCTCGGCGATGGACTCGTCCAGATAAAATACGTAATCCCCGCGAAGTACAGCCAGGTAGGCGTTTTCCCTGAGCACCGAGGCGACAGCGGCCATTTCGGAATGGGACACGGAAAGGAGGTTGGTGTGCCTGAGATAGGCCTGTCCCGTTTCGAAGGCCTTCAACCCCAGCCTGTAGTTGCCGGTCTTCGGGTTCTGCTCCACGTATCCCCGGTTTTCGAGGGTTGCCAGGATCCTGAAAACGTTGTTTTTATGGAGCTTGAGGATTTTGGAAAGCTGGGTCACGCCCAGTTCGGGCTCGTCGGCCCGGAACGCCTCCAGGACATCGAAGGTGTGATCCACCGAATGGATGATGTATTCACTCTTGTCTCGCTTAATCATCCCCGTCACCAGATCCATTCACAGGGCTGGAAAAACCAGCCACTCGAAAAAACAGGGGATGCCCCCCAGGAGGGGGGGCAAACCGGAGGGACATCCCCCTTCCCATCGCTGGGAACCTTTCCTCCTTGCCCCGCCTTTTTTCCTGACAGGCTATCCTGCCTGCGGGGCTTCGCTGATCCCTGATCTTCTACCCTTCTCGAGGCGGTCGATCCTCTCCTGGACAGCGTGCAGATAGCGTCCGGTCCCGTCCCAGAGCTCCTTGAACCGCCTGTAGGCTTTTAAGGCATCATCCGTTTTTTGCAGCTGTTCATAGACGAGTCCCAGGTGCATATAGGCTTCCGCCATTTCCGGCTGAAGGCTGATGACCTGTTCGTAGGCCATGGCCGCGTCCATGAGCCGCGGCCTCCCCGTTTTCACCTCGAGACCCTCGACAGGCTGTTCATCGAAGAGAAAGGCCGACCCGAGGTTCAGGAGAGCTTCCACAAAGTCGGGTTTTATCAGGACCGCCTTTTTCAGGGAGTCCTGGGCGTTCCTGTAGTCCCTCAGCTCGAAATAGGCGATCCCCAGGTTGTTGTAGGCCTCGGCGAATTTGCCGTCCTCCCGGATGGCCTTCTTGAAGTACTCAATGGCAGGCAGAGCCTTTCCCTGGTCGAAAAGCGCGTTCCCCTTGACCCAGTAATCGTGAGCGAGAGAGTTTTTTGTGTGCCGGTCTTTCATTTTTTGTGCCCCCCCGGGCGATAGACCCGAATTTCAGATTCCAGATTCCAGATGCCAGATTCCGGATTTCAGATCCCAAAAAGAGGGTAGAGGATTACACCCTTGCACAGCCTGGAATTTGTAATCTGGAATTTTTTTTAGGCTTAGTAGTATTCAAGGTGCTCCGTCACGATCTTGCAGCCCAGCCTCCGGGCCAGCCTGCAGAGGTAGTCGTCCACATCTCCAAGATCGCAGTCCTTGGTGACGACCTCGATGGTCCTTCCGTCCTCTGCGAAATACACGGTAGGAAAGGACCAGTCATCGGGAGTAAAACGACACCCCCGCTCCCCGAGAGGGGTAAACGTTCCCGGAGTGTCTTCCCAGGGATCCAGCTTCCCCTTGATCTCGTCGAGGGTCATATCCTTTTCAAACTCACAAACCTTGAAGTTGAAATCGTCGTACATCCTTTTCCTTCCGTCTCTTTAAAAAAAACCTCAGGGTTCATTTACCGGCCGCCTATGGACAATTGCCCCATTTCCAGGAACCCGGCACCGAGGCTTGCGGGGAAGGCAGGACCTTCCCCACAAGCCATCCGGAAATTATTTCTGAGCTGCCAGCTCTCTCTTCGTCTTGCGTCCAAGGTAGATCCTGTGCGGATCGCAGATCATGCGAACGAGCTTGATCTCCTCATGCTGCGGAGGCTCGAACGTACTGAAATCCTTGGCAGTTTTTAATTCCCAGCTGACGTTGTCCCGGACAAGCTGCTCATCGACGCCCGGGTAGATCTCGGACATCTCCAGCTCGCCGGTGTCGGGGTTGCTTCTGAAGATGCAGAGGTCCGACACGATGGTGGTCGACCCGCCGCGGAACAGACCGTAGTGGAACCGGTCCTTGTCTGTCCCGAGGGGCCCCCGGGAACCCGTGGGCGAGGTGATGAACTCGTTGACCTCGGGGAAGCGCCTCTTTTCCTGCACCATGAGGGCCAGGCCCACATCGGCGTAGGATGCGATGGGGTTGGCCCCGCCGGAACCGGCGAACCGCACGGCAGGCCCGGACTTTCCGTCATCCCGGGCGTTCTTCGAATAGTATCCGCCCATGGTCGTCGAGTTCAGGTTCCCGTACTTGTCGCACTCGGCTCCGCCCAGCATCCCGAAGGTGCAGAAGCCGCGCTGGGCGAATGTCCCGAAGGTATCGGCCATGTTGGACAGGGTGGAGCACATGTACCCTCCCCTCGCCTCGGAAACGGAGATGGGCACCTCGAGGAGCTTCGGGTCGAGGATGCCGGCCTCCATGATGATGAGGGAGTTCGGGGAATAGGTGTGCTGGGCCATCATGCAGCCGATCATGGGCAGGCCCGTTCCGGCGAAGATGAAGGAAAAATCGTAGGTCTGCCGGGCCGCCGCGATGGCAAGGAGTTCCATCGTCGTGTATTTCTCCGGATCGATCCCCTTCTCCTTGCAGTAGGCCTCATATTCGGTGTCATCGACATGAGTCCACTTCCTGGGATCGGTCTGTTTGATAATTGCCATTTCTTACCTCCTTACTCAGGCAATAAGGATCAAGCCTGGCTCTTACAGGGGCCTGGCCAGACCGGGCTTATAGCCGTACCGGGCGTCCGCGCGAAGCTCGAAAAGCCTCTCGATGCCCTTGGTGCC
>Ga0272443_10007818_pt1 | contig 10100 bp, 12 predicted proteins | sample SSMAcet12_FD_193581 | JGI IMG/M metagenome (GOLD analysis project Ga0272443, IMG submission 193581) | Marine sediment archaeal communities from Little Sippewissett salt marsh, Falmouth, MA, United States - SSM-Acet-12 | ecosystem: Environmental > Aquatic > Marine > Wetlands > Sediment ... | reverse complement strand
TTATATAGGAAAAGGCTTATGCGATTTACCATGTATATTACCCCTCTCAGACTCGAACTTTTTTAACTCTTTTCTTCTCTTTTTTATTCTTAAAAAACTTCTCTAACTGCTCTCTATCTTCTCTCTTACCTTTCAGATCATTACACTTCTTACAAAGAGGTTGATAGTCGGCTTCATTCCAAGTGTTACCACCATAAAGATATTTCATAATAGGAGCTGGTATAATATGATCTGTTACTTCTGCTTTAGCCCCACACTTAACACATACTGGATGTCTTTTTAGAAATCGCTTAGAGAACTCTTTCCACTGATAATCATACATTCCGTAGCTATCATATTTCTTATCCTCTTCACTGGTATTGTTTGTATCGTATTTAATCTGATGCTCATCACAGTAACCATTCTTATTATTATGTAGATTAGGACAGAAGGGATACTTGCAACATTTCTTTGCTACGTTTGAAGCCAATAGATTGTTTCTCCTTTACTAGTGTATGCACACTTGATATTTATATTAGTGCGCTTTCCGGAAGAATGAATTAGAACAATTTTATAAATAAAAAAGCCTTATCCGAAGATAAGGCTAAGGGTTATAGAGTTGGAGGGTCTTTAAGCTTGGTAATAATACAGCTCTTTGAGATGAGACTCTACAGTATCAAGTGAGATTTGAAAAGGTAGCATCTCCTCTCTATCATTGGTGATCTTCTGAATCTCAGCTTGAAGCTTTACATCGACGATAGCTTCTAGAGCTCTTTTGATTGAGAAGCGAAAAGCCTTGGAATACAACCCTGGATTCTTCTTCATCCGTTGTTCCTTCTTCACCTCTTCTGCCATAAGGGTGTCTCTCACTGTTGCTGGTCTCACTTTTGGTGCCATAACTGTTGCCTCCGTAACGTTAAAAAATATTGATAAAATATTATAGAAACAATTCAAAAAGTGTTCCAGACGGAAAGCCACCTTTCCACTGAGCATAGCCCTTACAACCCTTGTTTGCATCTCTCATAGAATCTCGTACACTCTATATCAGCAGTTGATGAAGGAGGATTATCAAGTCTAGTAGGTTTGTTACGAATAGCTCTTCCTAAAGTAATAAGTTGAGTAATGCGTTTATCACCTTCAAAGAAAAACTGGTAGCCTTTCTCATAGCCAAACCCCTTCTCTATAATAATACGAGCAGCTAAACGATTGGCTTCTTGATTGACTCTCTTATACTGCTCTGCTCCTTCATACTCTCTCAGCCTATCATCAAACTCACACTCATACTTACACAAGCTCTGTATCTTCTTAAAAAGCTTCTCTTGTTCATTCTCAAACTCTACAGCTTCTCTAATTAAACCTTTCAACGTATCAGTCATCATTAACTATTCTCCTTTATATAATCTAAAAATTCTAACACATTATCTAAAAACCCGAAGACACTTTACAAGTAAATAGAAATATTTCAAATTTATCTAAGTTTATGTTATATAAAATAATTTAAACCAAACTATGATAATTTTTATCTTCATGTATAAAGTCTTTGGCAAAGTGCTCTACATCATTCATATGCTGAAAGTATTTGTCTATTGGATGTGAGTAATGGATTCTTCTTACTCGTACTCTTTTACCCTCTCTCATTTCTGTAGTGAGACTTGTATTATGGATTAGGTTCAACAACTGTGTTACCCTGGTTTTTGTAAACTTTTTATCCTTGCCAAATCTACCAAGAGCAGGAAATGCTTTATCTTTTCCACTATACTCTGCAGCTGCGGTCAGTAACTCAGTAGATGTAAATGTATCTCCTGGCTTGTAATCAAAAATTAGGTGGTCTAAGAAAGCTGAGTGTTCTGCATCTCCAACCTCTATCATCCCATCTTTACGTCTATATTCGTACTCTTGTAACCAGAGGCAATCAAAGAATCGATTCTTTTTCTTTTCCTTCCCTTCCATCTCTTTTAATATAGAATACTTAGCTTCGTGAGGATGATCCTTTACTATACGTCTCTGCTCTGGAGTAAGATACATTCCTTTTAATATGCTATCCATATCCCTGTATTCATGTCTCAGGTCTTCATTCAATTCTTCATCGTTAGAATTGATTTCTGGATTCTCAGCTCTATACACCTTTATAAGGTCTTTATTATACTTCTCAATTGCTTCTTCTTTTACTTCTTTACGAATGAGCTTATCTTGTACTTTTTCTTCTGAGCTTTTTACACCGTACATCTTCACATCGGGTGCTGATAAGTTAGCAATGTTTACTCCATACTGAGCTTGTAGCATCTTAAAGTAGAGGTAAGGATAATCATTATAAAGGATTTGGATTTGTTCTCTTATCTCCCTTTCAATACCAAATCTACTTCTGACAAGCTTACCATCTTTCTCTACAACCGTTCTCTGAGTGCGATCCTTAAAGATTCTCCTAAGAAAGGTTGTAGTGCTATTCATCAGCTTTTGACTGCTATTTTCGTACTTACGGATAATAGCATCTGCATCCGCTATTACATCCTTTCTTATAATGTGGTAAAGGTCTTCATATGCATCGACCCCTTGGCAAGCAACTGCTTGTTCGATCCACTGCTCTTCTGTATAAGAAGGTACAAGAACAACAACCTCTTTAACAGCCTGATCCCTTTGTCTTCCTATAGTTTGTAAGAGTTTGGTTTCTGAAAGCAATCTGTTCTGAGCGTTGTAGATTACAATTGTTTCTATGTCGGAATCCACAATATCAATTCCTTCGGAGATATAAGAGGTAGCATTTAGACCATCTATATTATCTGGGAGCCTCTTATTAGAGGTTAGCTCTCTACCTACAGCCTCGTTTCTATTAGCTCTGTAAAGCGTACCAATGTTTAAGCCTCTCTTTTTAGCTTTTCGAGCTAACTCTTCACACGTCTTCGTGTTGTCAATGAGAGCGAGAACTTTACTCTCTGCTTGTTTATCTAGCAGATACGCATCTTTTCGATCAGTCATGATAACTTTTACCACTGTTTCTTTCATTTCTTGTGGCTTTTGTATTCTGATAATTTTCTTGTTAGGAAGAAGCTTATTATAAAGAGGAGTTGCTGTAAGGAGGAATACAAGATCGAACTCCCTTACGTTACTCAGCATAGAGCCTAAAGCCTTTTCTCTGTAACTCATCTCTTCTACGCTATTCTGCGACTCATCAATTACAAGGACTTTATAGCTTGGCTTAACATTGTTCTTGAAGACCTCTTTATTAGCAAACTTATGTACTTGATCGTAGCTCATGATCTGTACAAAATCATCTGTCATCGGGTGGTTTGCGTCTATAAAATTAAGACCGTGTTGCTTTGCTTTCTGCTCTCCAAGCATATTTCTCGGAACAGCTATTGCAGCTGCGATATTGGAAGTTAAGTGATCAGGTATATATTTTCTAAACTCAGAATATGCATCAGACTCTTTATTATAGAGCATATCGATAAAGGCTGTAGTTTTACCTATACCAGTTCCACCTACAATCTCGTAGATACCTTTTAGTTGTTTACCTTGTGACACCTGCTTTAGAAGTTTACCTGCATCAAGATACTCATCACCTTCTTCATAATCTACAGCTTCTTCTTCGGCTTCAATCTCAGCTTTTTTGCGCCTGTCGTATTCACGTGTTAATTCACGAAAGGCTGTATTAAACTTTTCTTTATGTAACCAAGCTGCTGCTGCCCATGTCTGAATAGTCTCATCTGCAAGATCAACACCATCTTCTTTTAGAGTACGGTAGCAATCTTCTCTCTTAAAACCCTTTCTTTCACACGCTTCAGCGAAAGCACATACTCTATAGACTTTATCAGCTACAGAAGTTGTGGCGATGGTTAAATCGATGTCTTTTAGAATTTTTTTAATTTCAGTCATTCTGTTTTCCTCTTTCTTATAATGATTTTTTCCATTTAATTAGCTCTCTTTTGATTTGATGACTTAAAAGCGATGTAGGAAGAAACGTTGCATCCCTTCCTACATCTGTAAACCATTATAAAAAGAGAGTCTAACAGACCCGCAGTTTTTCATTTTAGCTTCTAAGAAGGTGATCAAGCCTCCCATATTACTATTAGTACGCTAAATGCGTAAAAGTAACGTTATTTTAACTAAAAAATGGCTGTTTTTTTAATATTTTCTAAGGATTCACTGAATCTGATATAATCAGCAGCACTCTCAAGGTAGGGATATAGAATATCGGTGGAGAGAACCGTATAGCTTTTATCTTTCTTTCTATCACTATCATCTATTCTTACTTGAACAACATCCTCAATAAGCTGCGCTGTAAAGGTCTTATTAAACCAATGGCTCACTCTCTTCATCTCTTTCTTCGTGAGGTTGTATTTCCTTTTCATGTGGTATTGATAATTGAGATTTAATTTCTGTTTGGTGAAGCGAGTTCCTACTTGCAGATAACCTATAAGGAATAATTTCAAATCTCTTGTATCGTTTCTAGCAAAGGGAGTAGCAGGATCATCTCTTAAAAGTCTTGTTTCAAACTTATCCCAGAACTCCTTAATTAGGAAATCCATATATACGAAATTATCATCTCCATAGAGTTTATAATGAACTACTTCTTTCAGATGCATTACGCCAAGCACCACTCCTAACACCTCAGCAGCATTTCTGATAGGCGCATGAATTGGGAAGCCGGCATCAAAGATTTTAGGAGAGAAAAGCTGAGGAGGCTTTTCAAATATCTCCTCAGCTATCTCATCGAAATTATATTTTCCACCGAAGTGAGCTAACGTATATATATCCATAGCACCATTAAATCTTTCTTTAACTACATCCTTCATCTCACCCACTCCTTTATCCTTTAACTATAATATAACGGAAAAAATCACATTTTATAAACTAACTCATTGATTTTTCTTTATACCTTTCAAACCTCAACCCACTTCTTGAGCTCTTAATTCCGCAGAACAGCTGATTATGAGGTTCATTGCCATACACAGCCATAGCCTCTTTAACCGAAGGAAAAACTTCTCCTGTAGTGATGCAGATAACCGCTCTTTCATTTCCTTTTCCAATCTTACGCTTAGTTTCCTCTGAGCAGGGATGTCCTTTCATTGATTGTGAAATTTTCTTTTTTTGTTCTATAGATAATGGGCTGGTAGAGCCTCCAGGTCTTCTGTTATACCCTTTCTTAATGCTATCATATGCTCTTATGTAACGGGCTTCATATTCATCAAGCTTATCGTTTGTAACACTGCTATCGCATTCTAAAAGAATTTCAAAATTAAAAGCTTTAAGTCCATATTTTCTCATATCTGAATAAAGAGGCGATTGCATCCTTGAGTGCTTGTACACGCTCTTATGATCAGCAAATCTTCTCTCAATATCTCTACTCTGCCCAACATAACTTCTACCATTCTCTTTACATACTATTCTGTAAATACCTACTTTCTTCTCATCACTCATCATCATTCTCCTTTTTTTAACGATTGTTTTTATAATTAAACTTCATCTTTGTAATAGAACTCTGTCCATTAACAGCCATCCTGCGTTTCACATCAGCTATGTATGCTGCTGCCTCTTCTTTGTCTCCAGATAGATCAGGCATCTCGCCATTGTTTAATAGCCTGATGATCTCTAATACTTTTTTTGCTTGTTCTTCGTTTGATCTGGTACTCATCGTCTTTCTTCTCCTTATATATTTATTAGTACACGGATCGCGAAAAAGTTAGGTAGGCAAAAAAAAAGGAAGAACTACAACGTAGCCCTTCCAAAAGATAAAGGAGAAATCAATTCATGCGATGAGTAGTGATGAATGATTCATATTTGTATTAGTCAATTTTTACACCCTATCAGACACAATATTCAACAAATCTTTATGAAGCTCTTCCTCCAGCTTTTTAACTCTGCTATCGTATTCACCTTCTGATAACTTTGCTATCTCTGTTAGCTCAGCTGTAACTCTATCGATTACATCTTCTTGTAGAATCACGCACATCTCTTTCCATAATTTCGTTTTGAAGAAATCTCTATAGCTCTGCAACGTATCTGTCTTACCTGTAATCCATTCAATAGTGATATCATGATCTTTAACGTAGCAAGTTTTTATCCAACTCAATAAAAGTGTTCTTCTCTTATAGGTGGTAGCACTGAAGAAGTCTACCAAGGAAGATTTCACCAACTCTGTTAACAGCTGTTCAAGCTTCTCATCTTGAGAGGCCATAAGCATCTCTAACTCTTTTTTATCTCTCTCAAGGGCTCTCTGCTGCTGAGAAAGAGTTTTTATCTGAGTGATTACATCTTCATCATCCAGATCAAGAGCCATAAGTTTATTCTTTCTTTTACGAATCTTTGCTATATCTTTCTCCAACGTCTCAATCTTATCTGTATACTTGCCCTCTTGACGTGCTACCTCTTTACGCTGCTCTTCGTAGAGGGAGAACATTGTTTCACGATCTAAAAGAAAACCTATTGCTTTCAGCATGAGCCAAGCATCCGTATCCTCTCTTAAAGTTGATTGCCGTTTATAGGTTCTGGAGCAATCTCTCTTATGCACAAGCTTGTAGTAGGCATATGAGTAGCTCTTTCCATTGATAACTTTCTTTTCTCTATTGAAGATTGCCTTTCCTCTACAATACCAACAGGTAACAACACCAGTTGCAAGATAACGATTATGCCTTGTTGTATCTGTACTTCCTTTCCTTCTTTCGATAGCACGATTGGTAGCAGTCTTAGCCTGTATGTGCGTTTCCCATTCAATTATTGGTTTGTAGAGATACGATGCAATATTCACTTTATCGTGATAATCGTAATAGCCAGTATACAGTTTCTGTTTTGCTATACGACTAATGGTTTCACCACTCCACTGAGAGCCACCTTCAGGGGTTGTAATTCGTCTTTTTGTAAGATCACGGGCTACGCTTCTATACGATTCTCCTCTGATGATGCGGTTGATAATTTCCTTTACAATCTCCGCTTCTCTCTCATCGATGCAGTATTGCGTCTTTCCTGTTTGAGCATCATAGTTGCGGTAATAGCCGTAGAGCCTCCTCACATGCATTCCACCATTTAAGTATTTGGTGTTTCTTCCTCTTGAGGTTCGCTCTACTATCTGGCTTCTCTCACTCTCAGCAATTGCAGACCACATGGTAAAGATCATCTTTTCATTTGCATCATCGTAGTCAAACTCTCGATTCAGGATATAGAAAGGAATATGATTCCCTGCTTTATGCTGCTCCTCTAAATCCTCAACCAGTGAAAGAGCAGTAGAAGCTCTTCGTGCTAGCCTATAATGGTTCTTGATCCATATAGCGTGTATGTGACCATTTAAGCTGTCTCTTCTAAGCCTATTAAATCCTTCTCTCGTAGGGTCTTTTCCTGATTGTACGTCAACGTAGAACTCATACTCCCATCCCTTACTTTCAGCAAATTCCTTCCCTAATCTCTTCTGATCAGGTATACTCTCGTTGCGGTCTTCCTGTAAATCGGTTGAAACTCTGCAATAGATTCCTACTATCATCATCGCACCTCCTTACTATGCATATACTTATAGTATAAGCTATGTTTCTTATTTAATCAAAGGTCTTTTAAAAGACGTTGGTACATAAATAAGAAAAAATCAGAGCGTTGAATGATGTTCTCAGATTTGATATAAAGGAGAGAAAGGAGAGAAGCAATGAGTGAAGAAGATGAACTGATACATTACAGATTACCTGCAATAGATTATAGCAAGGTTAATAATCTCGATTGGCTGAATTTCCATATAGACGATGTACGCAGAGCAAAGAGTATTGGCAAAGACTGCTTTATTTATGAATACTGGTACGATAGTATATTTAAGGATGTGTTCTTCCAAGATAGAACCAAATCAGATTATTATTTATGGCCGCAGCCTTTTCAAAAAAAGTATGAAGTATATCAGTGGATTAGAGAAGGGAATGCAAGGTATTGCATCTCTGTCAATTTGAAGCAAATAGATGATTATCTCATTTTAAAAACTGCTGATTCAGCTTTTAAAAAAAGCCATATGATTCCTCCTAACTTAGTTCTACAGGAAAAAGAGGTTGACATGATCAGCAGAGTCAAAGGGCTGTGCTTGACAGAAGAGGAATGGATTGACTCCTCTATTAGCGTACTGGCTTTTACGCCTTTCACAGAGACAGAGTTCTTTATTGTGATTGAAGAGGATAGAATAAAATGCCGCAGGTGTAAAGATGGAAGTGAAGTTGCAGTACCGAGAAATATCATGAAAAAATACAACGGATAAAAAAAGTGATTTTTTTCGAATTCTCACATTAAAAATTCGAATTTTTTCTTTATATTATGCCATGAGCGTCGAACGTATGTTTGATTAAAAAAATATTTTTAATAAGGAGAAAGTAAATGGGAAAGGTTGTGAAACGATTTAGACTTCCCTATAGCGATTACAGTAAAGAGGGTCTTAACTGGACTGAGATGCCCCTCCTTCGTGACGAGGCTACGGCAGCTTATTTTTCAGGGCGACGGTGTGCAGCATATATGGTTGAGGTCTTCGAAGATGGAACGATAGAACATCAGAGGACTCTTATGCCTAACTTCGATCCACATTTAGCGACAGGCACTCCCCCTCGTGTAGCTCATATCCACTTAGGGGTCACGCTAGAGGTAGATGGTTATTTAGTCCTCACCTCTGGGTCAGACGGTTTTCTGGCTATGAGAGCACTAGACTGGGTAAGGCACTATGAAGACACCCTAAATTGCCCTCCGTGGATAGCTTCTGAATACTTTATCGTTTTAGGAGATGGAGAAAAAGAGCCTGTATGTCGTAGATGCGATAATGGAGCTGTAGTACCAACCCCAGACCTTATTATAAGGAAGTGCTATGAGAAAATGATTGCACAGGCAAGAGCTGGACAATTAATGGACTTTAATGTAGGTGAAGGGGCCGAACGTCCTCACGAGTACGACCTCAACCCGGATCTCTTGAAATAAAAAAAATAGCGCTATACGCATGCATAATCGCTCGTATAGCGCTTTTTTATTGAAAGTTGATAGTTAACCTATGTATTCAAAGTAAACGTTCTTTCTTGATGTTTTGTGGCCCCGGTGAAGTTGACTATGTACAGTGCATCCATATTTTTCTTCAGCAGCTTTTAAGGAGGGAAAGATTTCTCCAGTTGTGGTGCAGATAATTTTCTTTCCTTTTCCTCTAAGTGCTTTGGCTCTCTTTTCTACCAATTCTTTGGGCTGTTTTTTACCTTTTTTTGCTGCGCTCATTTTTTGCTTAACTTCTTTTGACCAAGATTTTCCTTTATTCCAAGCTGGTTGTCCTTTATGGGCTTCACTCAGCTTTCTTCTTTCTTCTGGATCACTAAAACGTTTTTTATTTGCTTCACCTATTTTTCGCTTAGATTCTTCCGAATGCTTGTATCCTGTATTTGCTTTACGAATTTTTTCTCTGGTTTCTTTTGAAACTTTACGACCTTTTCCAGCGTCACTGATTTTTTTTTTAATTTCTTCAGAAAGTTTTCCTGCCGCTCCTGCTTGCTTTTTATTATACCCTTTCTCAGGATTCATAGAGTCATATTCATCGATGTAATGCTGTTCTATTTGATTAAACTCATCTTGGGTTATTACATCAGGAAAAGCAATAAATATCTGTTCAAAGTCGAAGTTCTTCGCTTTATACTTCCGCATTGAATCGTAAAGATGATGCTCATACCCATTTTTTACATTTCATTTATGTTCTTTGAACCTTCTCTCCATATCCCACGATTGTCCGATATAAATTTTTCCATTTTTTTTATTCGTAATTTTATAAATTCCTACCATTTTGTTAATTCTCCTTTTGCTATCACTATGATATAATATAACGAAAAAAAATTGATTTTATGGACAGACATTTACACTTTTTTCTCTGACACACTCTTAGCACTACACTCTTCTAATTCACTCACAATGGAGTAACCCTGATAATTTTCAACATCTTGCAGGTCAATAGCGATCCTATCAATGCTCTTGTCTTGAACAATATATAGGTTTTGAGATGCTTTTCCGCTGACGTTTAATTTACTGTTATTTGAATATCCATTAGCCCCGGCAAGTGAAGCTGATCTGCTGGCATTATCGGTTATCAGAGTCTCATGGATGTGTCCTGAAATAGTGTAATCTATAATACGACCTTGTGAGGCGTG
>Ga0272443_10007817_pt1 | contig 10102 bp, 9 predicted proteins | sample SSMAcet12_FD_193581 | JGI IMG/M metagenome (GOLD analysis project Ga0272443, IMG submission 193581) | Marine sediment archaeal communities from Little Sippewissett salt marsh, Falmouth, MA, United States - SSM-Acet-12 | ecosystem: Environmental > Aquatic > Marine > Wetlands > Sediment ... | reverse complement strand
GCAACATCAGGGATGAGATCCACGCTGATGGAGGAAAGTCGGGCAGATTGTTCGTAGTATTGAATCCGTCCCTGTGTGATTTCAATTTCCTGGCGAATTTGCCGCAGATGTTCAAAGATGGCGAGGACATCATCGGCGTCCTGTGCAGTTTCCATGAACCCCAGCAGTTCCGTTTCGGCGGCTTCGAGATTGCGGAGTTTTGAATTCAGGTCGGTGTATTCATCAGTGACATCTTCGCCGCTCACGCTTTCGCTCTGGATCTCGGTCGCGCCAGCCTTGATTTGATCCAGCGCAGCATCCAGGGATTCGCTTGGGACGCGGATCGTGATCGAGCCGCGGTCGGCGACAAGATCTTCCCCATAGCTGGTCTGGTACAGGTTGGACGAGACGACATACCCGTCCAGGGATTCCGCCATAGATGCGATTTCCTCAAGGTTGTTCGACGGGTCTGGCACCACGATGGAGAGGTAGGCGTTGCGGATGACCAGTCTTTCCACGCCGACGGTTGATTCGGAAATAGAAAGGGAATCCTCGGCCGTGATGTTACGTTCCATTTCAGGCGCCATGGCAACGCTATCCGCCATGCCGCCCTCATACCCCGGCTCCCACCCCTGCTCAGAGCGGACACTGGCCGCGCCACAGGCTCCGAGTAAGAGGGCAAGAATCCCGACAAATAGGAACAGATTTCTTTTCTTCATGATGTACTCCTCAAGCTCATGGTTAGTCTTCGTGGATTGGACGATGAGCGGAGCTAAAATGTTCCCGGTTAGATACCAACTGCAAGGCGAAGCGCCTGTCTATCTGGCAAACCTGCGCGCAGGATGGCGCGCTGGACAGTCTCAATATCATACGCTGCCCTGCGCATCTCCCATCGGCCTTCGTCGAGGTCGAGGATGGCGTAGGATGCGCGCGGATCACCATCGCGGGGCTGCCCGACAGATCCGGGGTTGAGTATCATGCGAGGCACAAGCTGCATGCGCTTGCGCCAGTGGACTCCAAGCGGCATCGCGAAGGCGTCTTCGCTGAGGCGGTGGAAAATGAGGGGGATGTGGGAATGGCCGACAAGGGCATAGTTTGTCTGCAGGTTGTCGAAATTGCGATCAGCCGTGATGGGATCGAGAATGTATTCCCACACCGGCTGATTAGGGCTTCCATGGGCAAGCGTGAAATCGTTGAAGCTGATTTTACTGGGCAGGGTTTGCAGGAAGGCTAGGTTTTCCTCGTCGAGCACCGAGCGTGTCCAGGTGACCACATCGCCGGCGTCAGGGTTAAAGCGCGAGATGGGGATCGCTCCAAGCACAGCCTGGTCGTGGTTCCCGATCAGGCAGAGATAATCGGGGAAGGATCGGATCCGTTCGACGCATTCATTCGGGTAGGGTCCGTATCCAACGAGGTCTCCGAGGCACCAGACAGCATCGAATGCAGGCGCGTCTTCAAGCACGGCATCAAGGGCGATCAAGTTGGCATGGATGTCGGAAAGGATGAGGACAAGCATGTGAAAGATAGTAGCACGGAGACGGTCGGAAGGGAAGTTCGCGGAAGTGAAGAAAAATCTTCGTCCGCGCGATCACATAGAGGGGAGAATCGGATTTGATTTGTATACCCCCGGGCGCCCGTGCTTGTGACGCGCCTCCGCGTGGCGTATAATCCGCCTGATTTATGCCGATTCTCGATGAACGCAACCTTGAATTTCTGAGTTTGAGCCCGGAGCAAACCCGGCGTCTTGGTGTTCGCCTCGGAGAACTTCTCAAGCCGGGCGATTTGATTTGCCTTGCCGGTGATCTCGGATCAGGGAAGACCACGCTCACACAGGGAATTGCCAGTGGCTGGGGTTCGCTCGACCAGGTCACAAGCCCTACGTTCGTGCTCATCAATGAATACCGCCGGGCGGATGCGACCAGGTTGTATCATTTTGACGCGTACCGCTTAGCGGGAATTGAGGAAGCAGAGATTCTTGGTCTGCCGGATTTGCTTGAGCAGGAGGGTCCTCTGATTATTGAGTGGCCGGAACGGATCGCAAAAGCACTTCCTGAAGAGAGGCTCTGGATCAGCTTGCGCTGGGTGGATGATTCGAGGCGAGGTTTATTCTTCGAAGCGATTGGAATCCGCTATGAACGTTTGCTGAGAAAGTTCCGACAGGCAGCGTTTGGAGGAGCGAGTTGATTTTAGCGATTGATACGGCCACGCAGTCGATCGGCATTGCGCTGCATGATGGCTCCGCATTGCTGGCCGAATGCACCTGGCAGAGCGGGCGTCATCACACAGTCGAATTGGCGCCAGAAATTGCCCTTGTCCTGCGCCGTGTCAATCGAAGCGCCAGCGACCTCACCGCAATTGCAGTAGCCAGCGGCCCCGGCTCCTATACCGGCCTGCGGATTGGCATGGCGCTGGCGAAAGGGCTCGCGCTTGTTCATCGGCTGCCGCTGATCGGCCTCTCGACCTTTGAGATTGTCGCCCAGGCACAACCACGCCGCAAGGAGCAAATGCTGGTGGTAATACGGGCCGGACGGACGCGTATCGGCGTTTGTAATTACCACTGGAAACGTTCGGCATGGCAGGCGGAGGGCGAGCCTCGTAACACGACATGGGAAGAAGTTGTCGCCAGCTTGAATGAGCCCGTTTATGTATGTGGCGAAATCGATGGTTCGGCGCATTCCGAGTCGGAGCAACACGCAACCATCACGTTCGCTTCCCCTCCGGATTCCCTGCGACGACCAGCCTGGTTGGCTGAACTCGCCTGGCAGCAGGTTCGCAGTGGTAAGATAACAGACCCCGCTTCTCTGGTTCCAAATTATCTCAACCCGCGGGGTGAGAGTGGACTGTGAAACCCGACATCCGCATCCGGGGTATGACCCTGGAGGATATCCCATCCGTCCTGTTGATTGATCAGCAATCGTTCCCCCTCCCGTGGTCGGAAAGAACGTATCGCTTTGAACTAACCAGAAACGACGCCGCTCACCTTCTGGTTGCCGAAACCAGTGCGGTTCACAGCCCCGTTATTATTGGTTATATTGGCTTCTGGATCATCATCGATGAGGTTCACATCAGTACGATTGCCGTCGCGCCTGGATATCGGCGGGAGGGCATTGGCAGGAGGCTGCTTACTGCGGCCCTGGTGGAAGCCCGTCGGAGGGGAGCTCAACTGGCGACGCTGGAAGTACGCATCTCGAATGATTCAGCTATTCACCTGTATGAGGAATTTGGTTTTGAAGTTGTCGGAAAACGAAAAGGCTATTATCGAGACAATCATGAAGATGCTTTGATCATGACTGTCGAAAACTACGATATTGCCGGACTCAGACTTCGGGAGGCCTCGGATGAGCGCAGCAGAGGAACTGAAGGCGATAGAAGCTGAAGTTGCAGCTTGCACTGCATGCAAACTGCATCTTTCCCGCAAATTGGTTGTTCCAGGAGCGGGTTCGCCGCAAGCGGACATTGTTTTTATCGGCGAGGCGCCGGGCTTTCATGAGAATGAACAAGGTGTTCCCTTTGTCGGCGCAGCAGGCCGGTTCCTGGACGAACTCCTTGCCAGTATTGAACTTCAACGTGAGGATGTTTTCATCTGCAATGTGGTGAAATGTCGACCTCCAGGGAACCGTGATCCAGAGCCTGCGGAAATGGAAGCCTGCTCGGGTTTCCTCAACCGGCAGCTTGCATGCATTCACCCCACAGTGATTGTGACCCTGGGTCGATTCTCGATGTCGCGATACTTCCCCAGGGCGAAGATCAGTGGGATTCATGGCCAGGCCAAAGTCATTGGGGGAAGGATGATTGTCCCGATGTACCATCCCGCTGCCGCACTGCATCAACCCTCGCTGCGAAGAACCATTGAAGAAGATTTCCTGCAGCTGCCGGCGTATATACAGCAGGGGAAGCAGATGGAAATCCAGGCTTCTGGTCCGGAAGATGCGCCGGAGCAGTTGAGCTTATTCTAGGAGCATTGACAATGAAGCACGAGCAAAGCAAAGCAGCGTCACCGGCTGCGCAGAAGTTGATCGCCCGGTTTGAAGACCATTCTGCCTCGATAGGCGTTATCGGTTTGGGGTATGTTGGCCTCCCGCTGGCTGTCGTACTTGCACAGGCCGGATTTCATGTGATCGGTGTGGACAACTCTGCAGAAAAAGTAGCCCTCCTTAAGCAAGGTCGCAGCTACATTGAAGATGTGCCGGATGAGGTTGTCTCCGCACTGGTTAGGGAAGGCAGCTTTGAAGCGACGACCGATGTAGAAGCGCTCAGCAATGTGGATGGTGTCAGCATTTGTGTCCCCACCCCCCTGCGTAAAACCGGGGATCCTGATCTTTCCTACATCGTCTCAGCAACGCAGTCGCTAAAAAAAGCACTTCATTCCGGCATGGTCGTCATCCTCGAATCAACGACTTATCCTGGAACGACCCGCGAGATGGTGCTGCCGGAATTAGAAGAATCGGGTTTGAAAGTGGGACAAGATATATTCCTCGCGTTCTCCCCCGAGCGGGTGGATCCCGGACGTGAGGATTGGACCACAATCAATACCCCCAAAGTGATTGGGGGTGTAACCCCGGTTTGCACAGAAGTCGCCTGCGCGATGTATGGCGGTGCGATGGATCGGATCGTGCCGGTCTCGTCCACAGAGGTGGCCGAGATGACCAAGCTGCTGGAAAACACGTTCCGGGCTGTCAATATCGGCCTGGTGAACGAGATGGCACTGATGTGTGACCGACTGGGGATCGACGTATGGGAGGTGATTGAAGCGGCAGGCACAAAGCCATTTGGCTTTATGAAGTTCACACCGGGACCTGGTCTGGGCGGCCACTGCATCCCGATCGATCCTCTCTATCTCTCCTGGAAGCTCAAGAGTGTGAAATACACGGCGCGTTTTATTGAGCTCGCCAGTGAAATCAATACAAATATGCCGCGTGTGGTGGTAGCCCGGCTGCAGGATGCACTAAACGACCAGCGCAAGCCGATCAAGGGATCACGCATTCTTGTGCTAGGCGTTGCGTATAAACCGGATATATCCGACATGCGCGAATCGCCGGCGCTGGATGTCATCGGGTTGTTGAAAGAAAAAGGTGCGGATGTCGTTTACTATGATCCCTTTGTGCCGCAGTTATCGCATGAAGGCTGGGATCTTCAGTCCCTGCCGGATCTGATGAAGGGCGCTGAAGAGTCCGATGCCGTTGTGATCATCACCAATCATGCTGCGCTGGACTACGACGGATTGGCCGAACACGCCAGCTTAATTTTTGATACACGCAACGCCATGCAGGCTGCGGGCATCGAAAATCCCAGAATTGTGAGGCTCTAATGGGGCGATATCTGGTTTCAGGGGCTGCTGGCTTTATTGGCGCACGCGTGTCTGAATTGCTGCTGGGAGAAGGGCACACTGTAGTCGGCGTTGACAACCTTAACCATGCCTATGATGTGCGCCTGAAGGAATACCGTTTGAAGAGGCTACAGAATCTGCCCGGTTTTGAATTTCATGAGGAGGATATTTCCGATCGGGCTGCGATGGAAGCGCTGGGGCCGGCTGTGGGAGATCTGGATGGCATCATCAACATGGCCGCAAGAGCAGGGGTACGATCCAGCGTCGAGAACCCGTGGATTTATCTCAATACGAATGTCACCGGCACGCTCAATTTACTCGAGTTGTGCCGCAAGCAGAGGAATCCTAAATTCATTCTTGCTTCCACGTCGAGCATCTACGGAAGCGTTGCTTCTCAACCGACGAAGGAGGACGCAGACAGCAGTCGTCCCCTGCAGCCGTATGCCGCCACGAAGAAAGCTGCGGAAGTGCTGTGTCATTCCTATCATCATCTACATGGTGTTGACGTTACCATCTTCCGTTTCTTCACGGTTTACGGACCGGCCGGAAGGCCGGATATGTCCATTTTCCGCTTTATTCAGTGGATCTATGAGGAACGTCCGCTGACGGTTTTTGGCGATGGGAATCAATCGCGCGGTTTCACCTTTGTCGACGACATCGCCCGTGGCGTAATCCTCGGTTTAAAACTGGTGGGATATGACCTGTTTAACCTCGGCGGGCATGAAGTTATCGTCATCAATGATCTGATCGCCCAGATCGAAGCCATTGCTGGAAAGACCGCTCAGATTGAGCACAGGCCGCGCCACCCCGCCGACATGCTCTCCAGCTGGGCAGATGTGGAGAAAGCACGCCGCATCCTCGGATGGGCGCCGCAGGTTGCTTTCCGGGACGGATTGGCCGAAGCGATTGAATGGTATCAATGCGAGCGCACCTGGGCTTCGCAGGTGAATACCGAGGTATAACAGGACAGCGATGCTGCGTTCTATCCAGGCCTTCTTCCAATCGTACCTACACCGCTTTCTGGGCAATCCGCTGATCAAACGACTGCTGAGGAATGCGAGCTACCTGTTCAGTGCACAGACCATCTCGGCAGCGCTGAGTTTTGCTCAAGGCGTCCTCGCTGCGCGGACCCTGGGCATTGCCGGTATCGGTCAACTCGAGGCGATTGTCCAATTTTCAAGCAATATTAACCGCCTGACATCCTTTCGAATGGGGGAACTCGTCGTCAGCTATGTTGGTGAATTTTCTGAACAGGACGATCCGGCCAGAGCAGCCGCTGTCTATAAGCTGGCGGCCTTCTTCGAGTTGAGCAGTTCACTGCTGGCGTTCGTCCTCGTTGTGTTTCTGGCACCATGGGGCGCTCGCTTCTTCGTTCACGAGCCCGCCCTTGCGGATCTTTGCATCGTGTACGGCGTTTCCATACTGGCCAACGCCGTAACTGAGAGTTCAACCGGACTGCTTCAGTATTTTGACCGCTTCAAACGACTCGCAAGCGTGACCATTCTGCAAAGCGTCCTGACGCTCGCTTTGATCATTTATGCGTATATCAGCCGGGGATCACTGGTTTATATCGTGCTGGCTTACCTGGCCGGGAAAATTGTCTGGTCGAGCACGGTTTCGATCGTCGCACTGGTAGAGGCCCGCAGACAATGGGGGCGCGGCTGGTGGAAAACCCCGGTAACAGTACTCACGGGCCGCTTCAAAGAACTATTCCGGTTCGCATTCAACACCAACATCACCGGCACGATTACGCTCATGACCCGCGACAGCGAAACCCTGTGGCTGGCAGGCTTCACTTCGCCCATCCAGGTGGGTTATTACAAGATAGCCAAGGCAATTATGAATATCCTTGTCATCCCGGTTAATCCCTTGATCAGCACGACGTTTCGGGAGATCGCACGGGAAGCAGCCCGCAAGCAGTGGGCGAATGTCCGCTATCTGCTGCGAACGGGCAGCACCATTGCCGCACTATACACAATCCCCGCCAGCCTTGGCCTGGTGGTCTTCGGCCGGTATGTGATTGGCCTGTACGGCATCGATTTCCTGCCAACCTCATACTACGCCCTGATGATCCTGCTGGCGGGGATCCTAGCGGATAACATCCTCTATTGGAATCGAACGGTGCTGCTACCGCTCGGCCACCCGGTTTTCCCAACAATTGTTCATTCTATCGGCGCTGTCTTGAAGATTGCCGGCACCATTCTGCTTGTGCCACAGTTCGGCGCCCTGGGAATGGCTGGCCTGTTGAGCCTGTTCATGTTTGGAACTGCCACGATTTTACTCGCCCGCACACTGCGCGTCCTCGCCGATCTGGAAAGCCAGGTTCCACAGCAGGAAGGAGCGTAGGGTAGTATGCGTATCGCATGTATTTCTGCATCGCGTGTGCCTTCCCGGGCGGCAAATTCAATTCAGGTGATGAAGGTATGCCAGGCGCTGATAGACCTCGGCCACGAAATTTCCCTGTGGGTCCCGGGCGAGAATCCGGAGATGGATTGGGGAAATCTGCAGATGCATTATGGGCTGCGTGACCGTTTTCCAGTTGAGTGGATTCCCTCGCCTCAAGGGCTGCGGCGATACGACTTTGCGGTGAAAGCCATACGGAAAGCCCGTCGCTGGGGAGCAGACCTGTACTACATGTGGCCGTATCAAGCCGCTGCGCTGGCATCTCAATTGGGGCTGCCTACAGTTCTCGAAATGCACGATCGTCCGATGGGGAGATTTGGCCCAGCATTGTTCAAGGCTTTCCTGAGGGGCAGCGGCGCAGCACGGATTTTGCCTACCACTCGTGTGCTATCGGCGATGCTTGAAGACCAGTTTAAAACCACCTTCCCATCGCATTTTGTGCGTGTTTCACCGAACGGAGTCGATCTCTCGCGCTACGCAGAGCTCCCATCCGCCGAAGCGCTGCGGATGGAATTGGGCTTGAGGTCAGCCCTTACGGTAGGCTACACAGGACATCTGTATGCGGGCAGAGGTATGGAGATGGTACTCGCATTGGCGGGACGGAATCCTGACCTTGAGTTTCTGGTGGCTGGCGGGGAACCACAGGATGTTGATTTCTGGCGCTCGCAGGTGAAAGCGCAAGACCTTGAGAATGTCTCTCTGCTGGGATTTGTCGTCAATCAGCGTCTCCCGAAAATTCAGGGAGCGTGTGATATTCTGATTATGCCGCATGCTCGCCAGGTTCGTGACAGCAGCGGGACGGATATTGCCAGCGTGACCAATCCCATGAAATCTTTTGAATATCTTGCATCCGGGAGGGTGATCCTTGCCAGCGATTTGCCCATTCTGCATGAAGTTCTCCATGCAGAGAACGCTGTGTTCCTGCCGATGGAAGATGTGGATGGCTGGGACGCAGCTCTAAAACAAATGGTGAATGACCCCGATAGACGTCTGAGAATGGGTGCCCGAGCGAAGCAAGATGCCGCACAGTATACATGGCTTCACCGGGAGCGGCGGGCACTGGAGGGATTGGAGATCGATGGCATCTGATCAGACGAAACAGACTCTTGTGAGGCGCACTGCCGGTGCGATGGGATTGCTGGGGCTGTTTGGCCTGGCTCAGCGATTGGTTCTGTGGTCGACCTATGCGCCCTACATTGCCGGCGACACAGAGGGCGCTTATATGCGCCTTGCGGAAGCGCTTTCCGGTCTCACCCTGTCGGCATATGATGCAACACGTGTGCCCGGCTACCCTCTGGTCCTGCTCGCTCTTGGGCAGAATCCACAACGGATCTGGCTGTTACAGATGGCGGCCGGATGGATCCTCTCCCTGCTTCTGTTCTGGTTCGCATGGCGGACGACCCGCTCGATCGGATTGGCTTTCCTGCTGGGCATGCTCTATGATCTCATCCCAGCACAAATCCTCTTTGAAGCCAATATCCTGACGGAAACCCTTACTGCCTTCTCGATTATCGCCAGTTTTGTGCTTCTGAACGGTTTGGAGCGGCAGGAAAAACGCTGGACCGCGCTGCCGGTTGCTTTCTTGCTGGGGATCGTCGTCTGCATCCCCGGGATGCTGCGACCGCTCCTGTTCCCGCTGTCGGTTTGGATGCTCCTGTTTGTACTGGTAATGGTCAGAGGGAATTGGCGCCGTAAATTCGTCGCCGCGGCGCTATTTTCGATCGGCCCCCTCATCATCCAGGGCGGGTGGCTGCTCTGGGTCTATCAGAGCTATCATATGATTTCACCAACCACGCTGAGCGGATACAGCCTTGTTCAGCATACCGGCGCTTTTTTTGAGTACTTGCCTGATGAGGAGGCTGTCATCCGCGATACCTATCTTCGCTACCGTGAGGAGCGGATCGCCGAACGGGGCGTGCAGACGAACACCATCTGGCATGCCATTCCAGAATTAACCGAAGTCAGCGGCATGCATTTCTTTGAGCTATCCCGGAAAATGGGGGATTTATCGCGCAGGCTTATTCGGGAACATCCCGCCCTGTACCTCCGCAGTGTCCTCAAGGGTTGGATTGATTTCTGGAAAGCCCCCGTGTACTGGGATCCGACCTTGATGCAGTCACCGCTCCTTCGATCGATCCTTACTGCGGCCGCGCTGATTGGGAGAGGCATCTGCCTGCTTGCGAACGCGGCTTTCCTGGCCTTGAGCGCGCTTTCCTTGTTTGGCAGGAAGATCCGTGGCAAGTTCGGAATTGACCGCTATATGGTTGCTGCTGGCGGGTTTGTGTTGATGACAGCTTTCATCCAGGCGTTGGTTGACCATGGGGACAATCCGCGCTTTCTCGTTCCCATGCAAATGTTGGTGTTGTACGTGGTTATCCGTGCGGCATGGAACCT
>Ga0272443_10007816_pt1 | contig 10102 bp, 1 predicted proteins | sample SSMAcet12_FD_193581 | JGI IMG/M metagenome (GOLD analysis project Ga0272443, IMG submission 193581) | Marine sediment archaeal communities from Little Sippewissett salt marsh, Falmouth, MA, United States - SSM-Acet-12 | ecosystem: Environmental > Aquatic > Marine > Wetlands > Sediment ... | reverse complement strand
ATTGGCATACCAGGCAGACATACTTAAAGCTGTCATAGTTTCGCCCTGGCTGTTAGTGAACTGTCTGGTCTCGATCTTGTCAGGACTGATCGTAGCCATCATATCCCGTTTCTCAGGATCGATCTTAATTTCTCCGGTAGTCGGCACATTTTCAACCAGAACACCTCTGGCAGTTACTTCCCATATCCTGGCTGCCTCCACTATTTCTTCTTTCTGGAATTCTCCTTCCAGGACAAAATCAGCACTGACCATGGATCCTTCGTCAGTAGGGAAACGTATAGCCAGTCCGTCCATTTTTACTTCAGCCAGGTCTACCAGACCGATAGCTTTGGCAGCACCGGTGGTAGTCTGAAGGATATTGCCGGAAGCACCGCGTTTCCTGCTGGCTTTAGCCTCAGCAGCCACAGTATCAGAGCCCAGGACTTCCTCGGTCAAAGCATGATAAGTCTCCATGAACCCGGTCAAAGTCATGTCCTTGGTTATTGCCTTGCGTATAACAGACATTCTCCTGCCTCTGGACATCTGCATCAAAGCTGCAGGATCAAGCAGACCCGCTTTTACAGCCTGAGCGATCTCCACGATCCTGTTGACCTGGGCCAGACACCCGGTAGTACAGGATGCGGTAGAACCCCAGAACCATTCATCAAGATCGACTTTATGCTCATTAATATTCATCACCATGGTACGGTCATCCATTTCTTTTCCGGGAGCGGAAACCAGAGCTCTTTCAGCTCCGGCCTGAAGATGCTTTTTCAGATCTTCTGCTTTAACAAACTGTCCGGTAGCATCTTCTACCAGCTTTACAGGCACACCGGCAAACATAAATGAGGCCCAGGGATAATTCGCCGGATCACGGAAAGCATTACCTTCTCTACCGGTAAACAAAGCCATGTTTCTTCCGTTAATATTCAGCAGGTCCTGATTTACTGCTTTTACTTCAGCATCCCAGGAACCCTGAACATAATCTTTTTCCATAATATATTTAATATCCGAAGCCGAAGGTCCGCCCAAAGCGATTATTGCCACATTATCATAAAGATCAGTGATCTTTTTGATAAACAGACTGCCGATACGTCCGGCTGCCCCGTTAACTGCAATAACATATTTACCGGCATAATCTTCGCGATCTATAACCAGATTAGGAACAGAAAGAGCTTTCCACTCATCTCCGAAAAACTGTTCTACTGCTGAAAAATAAGTCAGTTGAGGAAAGGCCGCATTGATCCTTGATACAGATCTCAACTTTTCTGCGGGATTGTAATTATCATAGACAATGACATCCCCTTTCCTGGATATTGACCAGGCCAAAGCAGTTTCACGCAAAGCCCTGTAATAAGGGGCTAAAGTCTTCTGAGTTTCCGTGATATCTTCCGCAGAGACAACCGCAGCAGCATAAACAGCTCCGATCTGTTCATCTTTTACTGCCAGGCCCAGGATCTTTCCGTCCAGACTGCTGATCGTAAACGCGTCATCACTGTTCAGATCAGATAGTCCCGGGAACAAAGCCTCGAGGACTGTATTGTCTATCCGGTTCTGAGAAACAAGATCTTTTGCTCTCTGCACAGTCTGATCCTGTTCATACTTAGCCAGGTCCAAGGCCTCTTTTTTCTCAGATTCAAGTTTTTCGATCTGCAGATCAAGATCAGACAGGATCCTGCTGGGGGCAAATTCACCTGCTGCAGGTTCTGCAATTTCAGGTACCAGATCAGAACTCTGCCGGTTGATAGCCTGCAGAATATGAGCTACATTAACACTGTCTTCATCGACAAAAAAGGAGATCCTGATCTCAGTGCCGCCTTTATAAGGCTGGACATAAACATCCTGAGGATTAAAATAGATCTGTTTTTCTCCCCAGATAAGATTAGAAGTCATGACTGTATCAGGAAAAGCAATAACCGATGAAGTTTCAGCCATTTTCCTGAACACCTCAATAACCTCATCTTTACTTACCTGCCGGTCCACACCTGCCAGCAATGACACCATCTGGCCGTGAGGGACCTGGGTCTTGATCACATCAGTAACAGCTATAACTTCTTTTGCGATACCCGCTTTTTCAGCGATCAGATCAGTGATCCTTGATTCTTTAAAATGTCCGGTCTGATAAGCTCCCTGCTGTCCGGGCTTATATGTAGGCGGTACTTTACCTTTCCAGGCCTCGGTTACCTTGGCATGAGCCCACTGGATATTACCGATTGTCTGCAGTCCCTTTACACCCATTACTGCTGCCACTGAATCGGAAGCAGGGACATCCAGGGAAAGAGCTCTCTGCACATCATCTTCATCGACCATGCCGGGCAGATAAGTAACTGTGGTATCACCGCTTTTTCTGCTGACAATAGTCTGTATACCTTTTGCGTTAAGTTTATCCAGGCCTCTCTGCCCCACACTGCGGAAGGCTGATTCATCGATTACTACCACATCCAGGCCAAGAGCTTCCCAGATCTCATCAGTGATCTGATCAAAAGAATAAGCAAAAGCTTTTACAGCCGGTTTCTGTTTTCCTACATATAACAGGTCAGACCCGGCCGGAGCTTTCACTTTATATCCGTATTGCCCCATAATACTGTCACGTTCAAGGAACGGAGCCAGTTCATCAGCTTTACCTAACACAGCTACAAGCTCTATCCCGTCATGTTCGTCACTGCAGCACTGCCCGGCAGCCAGACGCGCCACCTCTCCCGAACCTATCACTGCTACTCTTTTTTTAGCCAGATCAGGAGATTTTTCTTTCAGCATACGGGAACGCAAAGCATCGATCATTTCAGGATCAAGCCTGTGCTCAAGCTTATTGATCAGAAACAAATCCATAAAATTGACCAGACAAGGTTCGCACATCATGCGTATGGCATAAAGAGCGTCTTTTTTTTCTTTCTCATCACTGACAGAACTCAGGTCATTGATCAGCTTATCTACCAGAGGAGAAGACAAAGCCAGATACTCTTCTGTCTCCGCTATTTTTTCCCTGACCACACCGGCCACAGGAGTCGACAAAGTGAATTCAAATGAATTCAGATCTTTACCGGCCAGAAACGCGGCATAAGTATCAAGGTCTTCCAGACCGGTAGAAGCAACTTCAGCTTTCCAGTTAACTCCTACATGAAGTTTTTTTTCTGTTTTCTGAAAAATATCAGAAGCAATATCTATCACCGGTCCTATCGCGGCAATAGTCTTTCCGGCACCGCCGATAAGAAAGCCATTGACCTCTTCAATGGAACCGATCTCCCGGGCATTGGCTTCTTTTACACTGCCGCCGTAATCCACATCTATATCTATGCCCAGATCAGCCATATTCAGAACAGTCTGTTTGATCTGTCTATGGGCAGCTTTGATATCCTCAGCAACCGGAGTACCTACAGCTTTTACGCCTATAGCCCAGCGCGGCTCATAAGCCAGACGCAGGCTGATCAGTTTGGCGTCATAAACCGAAATATCTTCCAGGATCCGGCTTACGTCTTCTTCCAGAATATCCAGAGTAAGACCGTTACTGCGCTGTTCAGCAGTCTCGCCCAGACAGACTACAGTTTCCAGAAACCTGTACCCTGTTTCTCTGGCATAAGAGATCTGTTTTTTCAGCAAACGGTTGACTACTGTATTGACTATCAGTCGTGCTGTTTTCCGGGGATCATCATTTTTTCCTTTGAACGTCATCTGCCAGAGCAGCTCGATATCCTCTTCTTCCAATCCTGTGTTCATGTCCAGATACTCTTTGAAATCAGCATAGGCCATTTTTCCGGAAGCAGTTTTTTCCACGACCAGTTCCATCAGCTGTTCCATGCGCTGGCGCCATTCGGAATGATTGTAAAGACAGCCGTCGGCTTTTTCCGCCACAGCATGTTCCAGATTAGCTTTTCCGGTCTGGGCTGCTTTCAGCAGATCGACATTATTCTTTAAAACATTGATCTTTGCAGTCTGAACATGGCCGAGATCATACAAAGACTTATCCATATTCTTTAAAGCCCGTTTAAATTCTTTAGCCAGGACTTTTCCTACATCACCGGCTGTTTCTTCAGCTGCAGCCTTGATCTTTTCTTTGGCCAGACCCCAGTTGTAAGTTTCTTTCATAAACCGGACAAAAAGAGTCTCATCTTCATAAATATTGAGAGCTTCGGAAGTACCTCTGTATTTAGAGGCAAAAGCTTTGATCTTTTCTCTGGTACGGGCATTAAGCCCGTGGTTCAGATCAGGGGAATTTTCACTGCAGTATGAGATCAAAGCCTCTCCGCTTAAGCCGTCATCGATCAAAGCCAGGATATTAAGCAGGGTCTGCTGATAAATAGTAGCGATATTGAACTTGATCACACCGGCCCGGGAAAGATCAGAAAGCTCGTCATCATCGCTGCCGGAAGTACCGTGCTGGGCTACTCTGGCCGGACAGATATCGCGCAGCAGGTCAGTAAACTCCTGAGTTAGCCAGGGGCTGATCTTTCCTACCTGAGACACAGGAGTAAGCGTGAATTTATCAAAATCAGTGCCATGGCCTGATCCGTTATTAGTAGCGATAAAATCAAAATTCAGGCCCCGGTCTTTAAGATACTCAGCCATGATCTTTACTGCCGCAGGATGAGTCATCTTGGCTTCCATTTTGCCGGTACGGGGGTTAGGAGCTTTTCTGTCCACATGACCTACTTCAGCCTCAAACCCGAAATTATTTTTAAGCCAGGAATTGCGTTCTTCCAGCATCCGGTTAATATCTTCTATCTGCCAGGCAGTTTCTCCGGCATTACTGATGGGAAGAATCAGTTTCTTTTCTTTTTCGCTCATAAAAGAAAGCACTTTATCACTTATCCGGCCTGCGATCTTGGCGTTTTCCACTTCTTCCATGATCCGGTCATAAGCCTCGATCACACTTTTCTGGGTAAGCCCGTTAGCCGCAGCCAGTTTTATTAACGCGCCGAAACTATCCTCCATATAAGCAAGGTGCTTTTCTATCTCCTCCTCGGAACGGCCGCGGTCTTTCATGTCCTGAGATATCTTTTCTGCCATATTTTCAAACTTTTTCCGGTCTTTGCTTTTTTTAGGACTGGCTTTTAAAAAATCAGCTCCCCATTCCAAAGGGAGAAAAAAATCATTTTCTGCCTGTACGACCGTTCTTTCCGCTTTATTACCGTTCTCCAGATAATACTTTAATACAGCGTCAGAACCGATCTCATCATAAAGAGTGGAAGCATCTATAGCTATAGAAGTAAAACCTGCTTCGATCAGTTCTTCATTGATCCTGCGGATTGCTTCTCTTTCGGTTTCTGCATTCTGTTTTAATATTGCCTGAACTTTATCCAGGATCTCATCATCGATGTCATTGATGCTGATCTCAGCCGAATATGAGCCTTTACCGTATTCTGCCTCATACTCTTTTTTAAGGATTTCTTTTACCTGAAACAATTTTTCCGTGTACTGAATATGATCTCCGTGCAGTACGATCGGTATGGTAACACCTGTCTTTTCCACTACTTCCCTGATATAATCGACCACCTGCCCGGCATTTAAAGCATATCCCAGCTGTGATCTGGCAACCTCAATGATCACTGCGGAATTGTTCTCCTGGGCAGCTCTTAACAGGCCTTCCATCATATTGAAATACACATAGTTAAGAGCAGGAACCGACTTATTTTTATCGCGCAGAGCATCGGCCAGGACATGACCGGGAACAAAGATCTTATCCTGATCTTTATCAATCAGATCAGCCGTATCCCCGGCATTGACTGCCTTTAAAAACCCGGCAGTCAGATCTTTGACTGCTATATTAATACTCTGCTGGGCAAAAGCATCTGTGCCCCCGTCTTTGACATCACTCAACTGAGAAAACATTTCCCGGCCGGCATCAGAGCCCAGAGACTGTCTCTGGCGCAGAGAATCAAAGCCTGCGCTTATACCGGAAAAGGCCTCAGGCATGCTGTTGATAACAAACATGACCGCGGCAGACACCGCAACAAAACCCATGATCTTTTTTTTCAACCCGATTTTCATCCTGATACCTCCAGATTATCCCCCCGATTATTCATATTATTAATTCCTGTTTTTCAAAATCGAAAAATACTTTTCCGAATCCTGACGTTCGGTAATTACCGGTGCCACCACTGCGTAAGGATACCCCTTTTTTTTAAGCATGGCCGTGATCCCCGGAGTATGAAAACCTCCGGTAATCAGCACAGCTATGGTCTCTCCTGTTTGTTCTAATTTTTTTTCCATATTATTTAAAAAAGCTTTTTCCCTGTCTTTGCCCAGACAGTAAAAAGCATCGAATCTGTCCAGATTACCGTCAATTGCCGAAGAAGCAGACAAATTTTGATCGATCCTGTATTTTCTGCAGAGAGAAGAAAGAAATACGGCCCAGTCCGAGGTCAGACACTCTGATTTATGAGCCTGAAAATAAGCATATTCTTCAGGCGGTAAAGCAATACTGAGAAATTTTCTCAGAACATTCATATTTTTGTTTACAGAGTTTAACTTTCTCTGCTCCTGAGTGGTCATAAGCAGAATCTGGACTCTGTCTTTTATCCCGGAAAGTTCTTTGACCAGAGAAGGCACGTCAATATCCCGGCTCAAACTCAGATAAGAAATATAACTGTGCAGTTGAGGATATTCTGTGTTCAGGTCCAGTTTATTTTCCGCTGTTGTTTCCAGATAAGAATAATAGTCCAGGTCTGCCAGAGCACCAGTCTTGAACTGTTTTGTTTTTGCGATCAGGTCCTGCACCCCGGATTTAGACAAAATTTTGGCCAGATCGCGGATAAACAGATTGCGCTCTGTTTCTGCTTTGCTGAAATCAAGTTCTTTCTCCAGAAGCACGCTATTTAAAAAGGCATTGAAATGAAAGTATCCCGACAGATCACAGTCTTTGTTTTCGGCCAGATCACGCAGATAAAGACAATAATCGGTCAGACTCAGACTTTGCTTTTCATAAGCTTTACTGTTTGCTTCCAGATCTTTTAATTCCCGGGAATAAACCTGTTGTTTTAAGATCTCCACTGTCTGGGAGATCTTTTCCAGGTCCTGCTGAGCCTGTTCTCTGGCTGAATCCAGATCAAGAAAAGAATCAAGATTGGCATCATACAGATCCTGATCTTCTATACCCCAGAGTTCCAGGTCATGATCGGAAACTATATCCAGATATTCTTCACCTGAGATCTCGCCTTTACGCAGATACTGTTCTGCCACTTCCAGCCTTTTAGCCTTATCCGAATAATTGCGCAGAAAAGACAGACCCACATCACCGCTGCCTCCTTCGACCATGATCAGGCTGAGGTCTTTTTCCTTGACCAGATAATCAAGTATCTGAGCCATGTTTTTCTGAGCTTCATAATTACAGTGCGCGTCCTGAATATGAATTATCAAAGGTTTGGCAGAATAACGGTCTGGTTCTGCATCAAAAAATTCTTTGACCCTGCCCAGATCCTGAGGAATTTCCAGTACAGGTTTGATATCTGAGGCAAATATAGAGAAAACACCTGCAGACAAAGCAGAAAAAACCAGTAAAAACAACTTAATTTTCGATTTAAGCTTCATTTAAACCTGATCCACCTTTCTCTAAAGCACAAAAAAAACCACAGACCGTCTGAACCTAATCAGCCGATTATCCGTGGTTTTAATAGCAGAATTAAGCTCGTGAAAGCGCTTTCACCTATACTATTATATAAATATAAAATAATATATATATAATGTCAAGAGAAGGCCCTTAAAATCAGCAAAATTTTGTTTTATACGCCTTTATCCGGCAAAATCCTGGCTGATTTTAAAAAACTATTATGTTTACCACGCCTTTTTATCAGATCTGCGTCTTAAATCGCAGAATTCACAGCAAAATCAGTCAGAGAAACAATACCGGCCTGAGCTGAAACTTTTTCTTCTATATGCTGAGAACCGGGCTCTAAACCGGACAACAGAGAACTGAGCTGATCCTTTTCTTTATTTTCTTCATTATCAGTATCTTCTCTATCAGAATCTTTAAGGGACGAAGCAGAGATCAAAGAATAATACCAGAGATCATGTTCAAGGTCGTATTCATCCTTATCCACCCGGATATATCCTTCATCCATAGTTTCCTGATAAGCCCAGGATGATCCGGGATCAGGATAAAATAACAGGGCTGAGGAGCAGAAAGACCGCCAGCCACGGAGAGGTCTCTCTTCTGAGGAAGATATCTCCTCAGCCCTGTATGATAATTTTTCTTTATCGTCAGATTTTCTGCCGCCGTCCCTGGCCTTTTTCAAAGAGGCGACCCGATCATACTCTTCTTTGAATTCTTTTCCGCAGGAAGGATAAACCAAAAACCCTTTCTCAGGATCAGCCTCAAAATAAAGAGAGATCCTGTCATCAAAATTACCGCTGTCATGACTACTGTCAGGATCAGCCTTTTGGATAAACCCGGGCATATCGATCCTGTTAACAGAAGTAATAACAAGATCTGCACCCCGATTACAATCCAAATCCGCAAGATCATCCATTGTAAACGGCACAGGGATTTCGAAATCATCGATCACCCATTCATCGCGGGAAGATAGAGAATGAATATTTGCCCGGACATTCAGATTTTGATTATTGAAAAATCTTATGCCATAAGCATTGTGATCGCGGTCCTCGATATCATGATTATTTTTTATACTTAATACTTTATTTTTAAATCTAAGCGCCGGTTCTTCCTCTATAAGCCGTTCGAAATAAGGTCTGCTCATGCGCAGGGTATCAGAGGAGGGGATACAAATATTCCCGGCCAAAGTATGATTTATCAGCAGGAACAGGTTGACAAAAACTTTATGCGAATCAGGGTAATGCCTGATAGAGCTTCCCCGGGCAAACCGGCCAAAACTTCCGGATCCGTCAGCCACGACCACAAAAGGATTTTCCCGGATGATAAAACTCAAAGTATCGAAATCGAGCACATCCGTTTTTTGTACGTCAGCTACAAGATAATCCAAAACAGAAGAAGAAGTAGAGCCTACACGAACATCAGAGATTAAAATACCCGCTTTTTCCAGTTCTTCCCTGACAGGATAAAGCAGAAACCAGCCGTAAGTAAAATTAGCAAGTACCAGTACTTTTTTGCCGCATTCCCGCGCCCGGGAATTCAGGGCCAGAATAAACTCTTTGAATTCATAAGCTTCATAAGCAGCATAAAAAAGAGTTGACCGGCCCGGTTCAAAAAGATCCGGACAATGCTTATGAAAACGGACAAACAGATCTTCTATCCGGTAATCATTTCTGTTGAGAAAACTCTGAGAATACGCAACGAATTTTTCTCTGAATAATTTATATTCAAATGCTGTTTTTTGAAGATCGTCCCAGCTGAATTCTTTATTGCTCAAAGAACAATATTCTTCCCAAAGGCCGGTCAAGGCCTCAATTCCTGCCCTGTCCGCTTTCAGATAAAGTTCATAAAAAGGGATTAAATTCAGGTCCAATAATTCAAGACCTGTACTTAAGATCCGGCCTGTATCAGTACAGACCAATTCTTTTTCATCCTCAGGGAAAAAGCGGTAAATAAAATTATGCGGCAGATAGCCCCGGTTTCCGGACCTGCGTTTGCCGGAAGCGATAATGCCGCGGATAAATTCTCTGACCAGAGCGGGATCTTCCCTGTTTATTTGATCAAGACGTTCAAAGATCTTTCTCGTACCGGTCCTTCGCATCAGCATATCAAAAGGCTCATAGATCTCCTCCAGGAACAAAGTTCTTTTCATCTCATTCCGGCTGCAGTCAATAACATACCTGTATTCAGGGAACAATTTTCTGATCAAGACATTGTCAGCTTCAATACCATCGATCTCAGCCAAAGCTTCGTTCTGAACAAATATTTTCGTTTGCTCATCCAGACCGCTACATCCGGCAAAACGGTCTTGATTCGCTCCGCTGTAAAATTCCAGGTCCAGCTTATCCGTTTTTTCCCGCTCACCCCCGTCTTTAAGCTCCCTTATCTCATAGAGTGTTTCTGCCCCATTCATAACCTGGGCGGATAAAAAAAGAGAATTCAGAAAACGGTGCATATTTATATCCTGATCATCCTGAAGCATGATTTTTCCTTTATACAGTAAATACCCCAAAACCTTAAAATCTTTTGCTTTAACCAATTCCCCGAAAATCAGCATCATCCGGTAGTCTATCACAAGAA
>Ga0272443_10007815_pt1 | contig 10104 bp, 9 predicted proteins | sample SSMAcet12_FD_193581 | JGI IMG/M metagenome (GOLD analysis project Ga0272443, IMG submission 193581) | Marine sediment archaeal communities from Little Sippewissett salt marsh, Falmouth, MA, United States - SSM-Acet-12 | ecosystem: Environmental > Aquatic > Marine > Wetlands > Sediment ... | reverse complement strand
ACACTTAATAAGAACTATTTCGCTAAAAGATGCGTGTTGGCAACTGGTACTGTACCTGTTGAGATTACCAATATTGAAATCGCAAAGCAATCAAGTAATAATATATATTATGAAGTCGCCGAAATAATCAGCATCAAAAATACTAATATTGCTATTATTGGTTCTGGTGATGCTGCATTCGATTATGCACTGAATCTTTCTGAGAATAACAATATTGCTATTTACTGTAGATCAGAAAAAGCAAAGGCACTCCCCTTACTAATTGAAAGAGCTAAAATAAAATCTAATATAGAAATTAACTATAACACTTCCTTGATTAAAATAAATGACAATAAGAATATGCCATTATTGGTCTTAGAACAATTAGGAAATAGATTTGAAAAAAATGTTGATTTGGTAATAATTGCAATTGGAAGAAAGCCAGCAAAAACTAGATTTGGCACAGAATTGTTAGAAAAATATCAGTATCTATTAGAAAATGAGAGAATTATTAAAATTGGCGATCTAAAAAACGGACTATTCCGCCAAACGTCTATAAGTTGCGGAGATGGTATGCTTGCAGCTATGAAAATATTTAATGGTTTAAAAGGATTACAATGAAAATAATAGCAAAAACTGAGGAAAGCAGTATAGCTACTGTATATATAGGGTTAACCAATGAGCAAAGTGAAGTCGAGTTCGTAGAATCTTTACAGCCACCAATCCCTCTTATTGAAAAGTGGGTGCTTATTGTTTCTACGATGAAAGGATGCCCTGTGGGATGTAAATTTTGCGACGCTGGTTCTTATTACGAAGGAAAGCTAAGTAAAGAAGAGATTATCGAACAGATTGATTATCTGATTAGAACAAGATTTCATGACGGAAATGTACCTGTTAAAAAATTTAAAATTCAATTTGCACGAATGGGAGACCCTGCTTTCAATATGGCTGTTACTGATGTATTAAGGGAATTGCCAAATCTATATAATATTCCAGGATTCCTTCCGAGTATTTCTACAATTGCACCTAAGGGGACTGACGATTTCTTTAGCGAATTGCTATCAGTTAAGCGTGGATTATATACTGGTAGCTTTCAGTTGCAGTTTTCAATTCATAGTACAAATCTGGAGCAGCGAGATTGGCTGATACCAGTAAAGAAATGGAGCTTTGCTGATATTGCCAGTTATTCTGAGGAGTTTTATTCAAAGGGAGATAAGAAGATTTCGTTGAATTTCGCTTTATCTGAATCTTCAATTATAGAAACAGATGTATTGAAGAGCTATTTCTCTCCAGATATTTTTCTTATAAAAGTAACCCCTGTTAATCCAACCATAGTTTCAGAGATGAATAAAATCGAAACGCTGATAAAGCCGGATAATGGTAACATAGAGATCATTGATCAGCTTAGAAATGCTGGCTACCAGGTGATAGTAAGTATTGGCGAATGGGAGGAGAACAGAATAGGAAGCAACTGTGGGCAGCATCTACTGAATTATAGGAATAGAAAAACAAATAGCAATCAGCGATATTCTTATAAGCTAATATGATTTAATGTAGATTTTTAAAAAAAATCGCCACTTGACTTTGACACGATATTGCCGTAAGTCATTGATATATATAGGGCACAGAGACCCCATTTTCACACTACATGAGGTTTAAATAGTTGGTATATAACGACTTATGACGGATGTTTTTGTGAAGTCCGGCTGTTTCTTCAGATTAAGCAGGCGGTGAATCTGTGAAGTTCGCTCGCTCATTGATGATCTTAGGTAGTATTTCTCACCCTCAAGATCTATCAGACTAAATTGCATCTTACTCAATGCCTCCCTTATCTTATTCTCGCTCATCTTCAGCAAAAAGATTAGTTGTATTAAAAGCCAGCAAAAAAAGCAGAATAAGATTTTTCATGATAGCACCTATACAGTCTTATTATATAATAATATAATATAATGAAAGTTTCGACGAAAATCAATACATGTAAAAAAAATACTACTTCACTACCACCACTTCCTCAACAAGTATGTTATTCTGGATTTGAACGGATAGCAGATAAATACCACTGTGAATATCCGTCAAATTAATAGTAGTTGTTCCAAAGTATGAATTATTCTGTTTGTTCGTGGCTATGATACCTGTGCGAATTTCAACACCTTCGACTGAATATATTTTATATATCGGATAATTTTCTACCGGAGATTTGATTGTTATAACTGCTTCGTCATATAAAGGATTAGGAGTTATTGTTAGATTATATTCTTCCATCGGTTCTACTGATCTAACGTTCTGAATACAAGCACCAATTAATTCCAATTGTCCGTTCTCTATTATTACCGGTATATCACTGCTCCATGTAAATGATTTTATCTCAAGTGGAATCTCCCTGTGCTCCGATAGTAATATCATTCCTCTTAGCTCTGCTATTGTTGTTTCTCCATTGATAATAAGATTCTCACCCCTGAGTTTTATATATCGTTTGTTGTCATGTATTTCATTATCAATAAATATGGCATTAGCAATGCCTTCGGGATTGTAAGCACCAACAAAATATTCTATCTCAGCTTCAAAACTGTCTACTTCAAGCGTTACATCATCCCTGCTTAATTTTGCAGTTAAGGGAATACGATAATCTTTTGTGCCAATTACGGCTGTTGTGTCAGGCAATGATATTGTTGCAAGGTATCGCACCAAGCCAATCAAGCTGATTTCATGCGTGTATTCGCAGTTGTCGCTTTCAATAGTAAGTATCATCTTATCCGAATAATCTCCGTATTCGGTTTCAGTGAAAGTGATAGTCAGTTTCCCTTCTTCATTTGGAAAAATTGGATTACCAACAAAGTTTGTCTGATAATCAAATCTTTCTCCATCCTCAAGCTGTATGTCAGTTATTACAAAAGAGTTCTTACCTGCGTTCGTAATGATTATCTCTTCACCATTCGGTTCAATTCCCGAAGATGTTATTGTTATTTCATTAGGTATGTTATGTTCGATTGTATATTTTTGTCCCGAAAGCTCCGTTACAAACTCTTTTTCCTGATTATCCATCAGGATTGTCGTAATGCATTGAGCGGTTTTTGTGCCATTTGTCGAGTTTTCTGGCTTGAAAATGATTTCCCTTGTATATAATTCATTTGGCTCAAGTTCTGTTTCAAAAAATGTGTCGGAAAATAAAAACAAGTCCTTGTCCTGTCCGCTTATTTCTTGTCCTATAATAGATATATTAAATACTCCTGTGTTTGTTACATCCATTATCATAGCTTTTTCTTGACAATATTCCAGTTCGCCGAAATCTAATTCAGAAGTAATGTCGGCTTGTGATTCTATCCCATTTACTATTACCTGACCAGTAAATACTTCCTCGCATGGTTCTGATGTTGTAATTACTATTTCTCCTGAATACTGTATTGGTTCAGGAATATTGACAGTTACTAATATGTTTAAATTATCATTAGCGTTAATTGTGCCATGATTTGGAGTAATATCTGTAACCCAGCTTTCCTGAGATTTTATCTCTGAAATATTTACTGAAAAACTATTTTGGTTATAAATTGTTGCCTGCAACTGATGATTTCTGTTTATTCCTTTATCACCATAATCAATATCTGATAACGAAATGTTTAAATCTTCTGATACTCCATCTAAAGTAGCCGTAAGTTCTTTTTCTTCTGGCATATTGGTATGAACTTTCAATATTGCTTGTTTATCTTTGTGTGGTGCTTGTGGATAAAACTCTATTATATATTCTGCTGTATCTTTGTAGCCAAGTTGGTAATTAGGAGCTGGTTCTGATACTATCCTGAAATTATCAGCATTATCACCCAAAAGCTCGGAGTATTTCAATGTGATTGCGTTTTCGTATCGGTTGAGCACGTGGATAGTGTCTGTCTTGGTTTCGCAATATGGAATGATGCCAAAATCCAAGCTGTCTATTTTCAGGTATTTGTCGATCACTTCAGCCGTAAAAGTAGCAGTTATATTTGCAGGACACGTAGAGTCACTTTCAATGGAATATATATCTAAGTAACCTGTGAATATTCCAAGCTCTGTAGCTTCCATTCTAACTCTTACTTTAAGCTCTTCACCAATGCCTATATACTCAGGTAAATAAGGTATAGTATATGATATTGAAAATGGTTCTTCCATTGCATCTATATCTTTAATATATGCTCCAGTAGTACCAATGTTCTTTACATACACATCTAATCTTTTATTATCGCCTATCCGCAGATATTCAAAATCCCTATCGCCACGTACTTCAAATTCTGCATAATCGGCTTTTGCTCGAACTAAAATGCTATCCAATGGCGTTTCTCGCTCTTCTTCGCAGTATATGTATAACATGGACTCATAATATTCAGTATCTTTTGGAGTAAAATACACTCGTAACTTGATTGCATCTCCTGGCTCAATGGCTGTACTATCAAGGTATTCAGCATGAAATATCTCATTATTAAATTCACTATCTTCAATAAAATTAATGGTGAAATCTGACTGGCTTTTTACCATCATATCAGCATAGCTTGTACTACCTACGCAGGTGTGACCTATGTCTATGCTATCCTGTGATTCTGTTAGTGTTTCGTCCAAAATAATGCCGGATATGCTGTCGATATCAAAGCATGCGAGGAAGGAATTCAATCTATGAGCTTTATGACCTGGACCATAACTACAAGTATCTATTATAAACTCTTTTTGATAAGCATTTCCATAAGCAATACCTGTTCTATTTCTTGTTATGCCATAAATAAATATCTTATTTTGCTTGCTTATTGACATAAATTGTATTTTCTCTCTAAACAGACCTCCATAAGAACTGAACTGCCCCCAAATTAAAGGACAATGGGTTAAGATAGTAAAAAATGATTATATTACTATCAGAAGGAGGTACAAGAATGAGCAGAAAGAAAAGGACAACTTACAGTCAGGAATTCAAATTAAATGCTGTAAGGATGATAACAGATGAAGATAGATCAGGGGCAGAAGTAGCACGTGATCTTGGAGTATCAACTAATATGCTATATAATTGGAAGCGTAAGTACTTAGAAGAGCGTGAGGAAGCTTTCCCAGGAAATGGCAAGTTGAAGACGAAAGATGAGTATATTCGCAAGTTAGAGCAAGAGAATAAGCGACTGCAACAGGAACGAGACATTTTAAAAAAAGCGACGGCGTTCTTCGCAAGGGAGCAGTGATGAAATATTACTTCATAAAAGAGCATTTAGGTCTATGGCCCGTGTATTTGATGTGTAAGGTCATAGCAGCTAGTAAAAGCGGATTCTATCGCTGGATGAAGGATCAAAGAGGATTTGTCAAACCTTATGAAAGATACTTGTTGATAAGGATCAAGGAAGCATATGAACAATCCAAAGGCGTATATGGAAGCCGAAGGATATATCAGGATTTACAATCCTGGGGTGTCCATTGCTACGAGAACCAAATAGCAAAGATAATGAATAAATATGGCATTAAAGCAAAGACAAAAAGAAGATTTAAAATAACGACAAACTCCAAACATAGCTTGGGAATAGCTCCTAATCTACTTCGGAGAGATTTTACAGTGAAAGAAATAGACAAAATATGGGTAGGAGATATTACATACATCTGGACACGTCAGGGTTGGCTATATTTGTCAACCGTTATTGATTTATTCTCCCGAAAAGTAGTCGGTTACTCACTTTCCAGAAGGATGACAAAAAACTTGGTTATTGATTCGTTAAAAGCGGCTTTTAAATCACGCAGACCTGCTCCTGGATTGATATTCCATTCAGATCGTGGATCACAATATGCAAGTGATGAGTTTGTTAGATTATTAGCAAGCAACAAAGCCATAGCGAGTATGAGCCGCAAGGGTGATTGTTGGGACAATGCAGTAGCAGAATCATTTTTTAAGACAATCAAAAGTGAATTGATTTATTGGGAGAGCTTTCAGACGAGAGAAGAAGCAGAAATAAAAGTATTTGAGTATATTGAAATATTTTATAACAGAAAACGATTGCATTCGACGAATAATTATTTATCGCCTAATGCCTTTGAAAAGAAACATATATCTTAACTCAGTGTCTGTATTAGTGGGGGCACTCCAAACTTGTCCTTAGCAATTTACCACTACTTGAGTATTTATACATTTCAATATTATAATCATCAAAATGTATTCTTTCACCTAAATAATAATTATGACAGAAACAATATATATTGTTATGTTTATCAAATACAAATTCACAAAAATAATCATCTATTTTACTGTTTAGAAGTGTACTCCAACAACTATTTCCATCTGTATCACATTTTAATAGAATATTGGAAGTATCAGAAGACAGTGTAAAAATTCTAAAAATCATTACAAGATCATAATTGTAATCCCTGCTTAATCTTCTTATTTCAATAGATTCTACATCTAAACCACTTATGGCATTAGCAAAGGCGGGGATATTATTTAGGTTTAATTCCTTTTGCACTAATCCGGTTTTTTTATCAAGAAATACTATTTTGTTACCCGAAGACACAAAGTAAATTGGATTATCTTTTTTACCAATTGTCATAATTGATTTTCCAAAATACCAAAATCTTTCAATATTATGGTTATGTACCCAAAGTAAATTTCCTTCCGTATCAAACTTAAGAACTAAATAGGAAGTGTATAAATATAAATTTCCATCTTTATCAGCTTCAAATGATTCTGGATTAGCACCATCTATACAACCTTCTGTCGGGGAATAAGTAAGTATACCACTTGATCTATTGCATATTTCTTCTGAACTAATACTATAAACAAGCTCCCCATCGTCATTATATTTTTCTAAGCCATAATATGTTAGAACATAAATATTATCAGAAGAATCTATACATATCAATTGCTCAAGGTGTGCATTTTTAGTAGGAATATTGTAAGTATTTTTTTTCCAAAGAAATTCTCTATCCGCATCAAACTTCCATATATGATGTTTAAAAGTCTCCTTATGATTAAGTGAATCATGGTTAGTAGATGTGCAAAAAAATAGATCACCTTTTGAATTATTCTTTATAGTTTCCTGGCCAAAGGCGCCATTAGCATACCAATTACTAAAGACATTATAATAACCCCCAGATGTAGAAATAAAATCCAAACCCATATAAGTAGCCCAATTCAATTCCAATTGTCCTGAGTATGGATCATCTTCAGCAAAAAGAGTATTTGCACAACATGTAAGCAAAAAAAGGATAATAAATTTTTTCATTGTAGCACCTATACAGTCTTATTATATAATCATATAATATAATGAAAGTTTCGACGAAAATCAATACATGCACGAAAAGAATAAAATTTAGAGAATACTTTGGTGGTTTTTGTTGTTCTTATTGATTAATTTTATATATGCAAAAAAGTTTTGATTTCAGATAGTATTTGTTCTATTTCAGGTGCATTGCTTTCAATGATTTCTGTTCTAATATGTTTGTGATGAGGGAATGTTTCAACGTTTTGGTGATGCGGCGCATTGTCATAACGAAAAATCATTTCGCCATCATTTGTTTGAAAATGGTATTTGTATTTTGTTTTAATTATTTGGTTTTCTGTAAATTTTATTACTTCTAAAATATCTAATAAACCATTTTCAAAAGTTAATACACCTTCTATAATTCCCAAAAAGTCATTGATCTTACGAGTTTGAATTTCTAATTTCACAACAAAATCCAACCCATTAACAATATTTCCGAAATTAATAAAATACTGATCAATCATATAAGTTGTTTCAATTCGTTTTGAAATTCCAAATAACTTTCATATTCACCGCTCCAAATTATAAAATCATTGTTATGGCTATTTTCACCAAAAAAACCGTTTTCGTAATCTTTATAAAAATCTGATGAATTCATATTATATTTTTTTTCATAAGACAATAAATCCAATTCGATATTTCGCATCCCTTTTTTGAGTTCATTTATACGATAATCGAACATTGAATTAATTAAATTTGTATAGTTACTTCCATATATATTTAAAAGTTTGCTGAAGCGATTTTCAGTTTGCTTATCTAATTCAAGAGTGAGCATAATTATTATCCTTTTATTAATTACTTTTAAAAATCTGAGTATTACCATTTTTATTCAGAAATTTATTTATTTATATAATTTTAATAAATTCAAAACTAAGTTTTTGCCAGCAAATAAAATAACTTTTGTTATAATTTTGAAAAATAATTATTTAGCACCATCAAAACATTTTTTTCTCTCGTTCTAATACTTGTTCTGGATAAATCAAATTTCCAAAAACAATTCAATGTTTGTCTTCGTAAGTAGAATAAAAACTTTTCCATAACACCACCGATGGTTATTTTATACAAAAATTATAATATACTGAAAGTTTCAGCAAAAATCAATACGTGCAGGAAAAAATCCATACTTCACTACCACCACTTTCTCAAACACAATTATATTCTGTACTTGAACTGTCAATAAATATATTCCACTGTGGTAGTTTGTTAAGTTAAGTGTTGTTGTGCCTGTGAATGAATTATTCTGCTTTTGGATCGCTATTTCTCCAGTGTCTATTTGTACACCCTCAACGGTGAATAATTTATAGACAGAAGTGTTTTCAACAGGAGATATTATGCTGATATTTGCTTCATCTTCAGCCGGATTGGGAACAACCACCACACTAAACCCATCAATTGGCTGAACGAGTCGTATCACAGGAACACAAGCACCGGTAAGTGTTAGCTTGCCATCAATAGTCTCTATTGGAATGTTGCTGCTCCACGTGAAAGACTTGAGATATAGAGGAACTTCGAGCAGTTCAGATAAAAGTACCGTGCCTGATAATTCGGCAAGTATTGTTTCGCCTGTTATTGTTGTATTATTGCCTTGAATCTTGATGTATCTCTTGGTATCCTGTATTTCATTATCAATAAATATGGCATTTGCAATGCCCTCTGGATTGTAAGCACCAACATAATATTCTATCTCAGCTTCATAACTCTCTACTTCAAGAGTTACATCATCCCTGCTTAATTTTGCAGCTAAGGGAATAAGATAATCTTTTGTACCAATTACGGCTGTTGTGTCAGGCAATGATATTGTAGCAAGAAGTTTTACCCCTGTTTTCCCAGAATAAGTATAATTCGATTCTGTGAAGTTGGTTAAACCTGAATATGGATTAGTCCAACTCAAAGAACCTGCAGTTGCTCCGGCAGTCAAAACTTTTCCATCATTAGCAGTTCCTGTGGCAGGCACATGCAAATTGCCTTCGCCAGAAGGATGCACTTAGTTATTGGTATTTTCGGCAATACCTGCTAATTTTGTTTTTTCAGCTGATGTATAATCTTTGGTTGATAACCCTTTTCCAATTTCTTTATCTACTTTTCCGTTCAATGCAGTTTGAGTGGCAGCTGAAATTGGCTTATTGGCATCTGCAGTATTATCAACATTGCCAAGCTCGACATCTCCTTTATTGAGAGTTACTACTCCTGTCTTGCCTGCAACAGATGTAACAGGGAATGAAGTTGTATTACATGATGGAATACCACCCGACAAAGTGAGAACATGATCAATACTTCCCGCAGCCAGCATAGCAGTTGTATTCTCTCCGGACTGATATGGAATCGAACCTGCCTCTCCTCCTGCCAGATTGGAGCTTAATTCTCCGTGCATAGAATAGCTTGTTGCATTGAAAGCTATTCGTGGATTTAATGTAACACCATTCACAATTATCTCAAGCCAACGCTCCTGAGAAAAATCGAGGCAGCCAAAGGGATTGACAGAGCCAAGCTCTACCTCAAACAAACCTTTGCTGATTGAAACGTTGTTATGCGTTTCTGTCCAGAAATTTTTTCCGTTTGTTATGGAATTATTAATAGTGAAAGTGATATTACGATTTCCCGTGAGTGTGCGACCTTCATCGTCTGTAAGTACACTCTGATAAGTGATTGTTGCTGGCTGTGCTGAAAGCTGCATAGTAAAGATAAAAGCTAAAAAAAACAAAAGTAATGTTTTCATTTTCTTCTACTTGAATTGTTAATAAAACAATAATATAATTAATATAAGACCATTGCAAAACCCCAGAATTGATCCCTCCCCGACCCTCCCTTACAAGTACGGGAGGGAGTAAGCCATTGATATATAATTATCATGAAAATCTCCCCCTTTTTTAAAAGGGGG
>Ga0272443_10007814_pt1 | contig 10104 bp, 7 predicted proteins | sample SSMAcet12_FD_193581 | JGI IMG/M metagenome (GOLD analysis project Ga0272443, IMG submission 193581) | Marine sediment archaeal communities from Little Sippewissett salt marsh, Falmouth, MA, United States - SSM-Acet-12 | ecosystem: Environmental > Aquatic > Marine > Wetlands > Sediment ... | reverse complement strand
TTAGGTGATCATGTCGCTATTGAAATGAACTCAGATAAGCCATATACCCAATTTCATTCACATAAGAAGAAATACCCTCCTGGTCAACTGAAAAAAAAGAAGAAGTGGGCAAAGAAAAAATGGTAATTAAAATAAAATCTTGCTTTTGTGGACTTTCTCAATGACAAAATAGTCTATTTTACCAAATGAATTGTAGAATAAATCTTTTAGTCTAGTTACTTCCATAGAAAATAGTATGAAAAATTCTTTTATTAAAGACGTTACACCCGGGCTTATGCTATGAGTAAGGCAATCTTTTATATTGTATCAATTGGTCTTATTTTGTTCATTGTGTGCGCGATAAGGCCCTATTGGATCCAACACGGCATAAAATCTGATCTGAAAGAAGCTGTCCTGTACGGAACAAAACACAGTATTGAGGATACAGAAAAATTCTTAAGCGCAAAAGCAAAAGAAAGGGGGCATAATTTCGGTTCGCAGGAATTTTATATTGAAAAAGATGAGAATAATACAGTCTCCATTAGTTTAACTTACCAGGATGAGATCAGTATTTTCGGCTTGATCTTAAAAGAGCTTGAATTTAATTTGGATATGACTGAGCGAGAGACCAAGGAATTTTTTTAAGAAAAGAAAGCCCACCCCATTATCTTAACCAAAGAAGACCTAAATTGAATCCGGACAAGATGTTCAGTTCAGTAGTCTCGGTAAAATTTCTGACAGGAAATAGGCTGGATGCCCTTTCATCATAGAGCGAAAAGGCGATCTTAAAGACCTATAGAGGTACCAGCCTTTATTTCAGTGTTCGATCAGCAACCCTTGGCCTCAGAACCATAATGACTTGATTTATAATTGGAAAGTTGTGAAAGGCCTGAAGAATCAAGATTTATACCTCTAATAGATAATTACCGCCGAAATCAAATCACTATGCTTGGGTTAAAATGCAGCTTCAAGCCTATTGTAAACAGAACAATCATACTTAATTTCACGGTACTCTAAATTTATTGTTTTGATATTTTCATTGGGAGATTGTCGGATAAAGATCAGCGGAAGATTGTTTCTGAAGTATGCGTGCATACCGTATCTGTTGTGGGTCAGTTTCGCATCTGTCCTGAGCTATTCTGTTTGGCAGCTCAACCCTCAGGTTCTGGGTTAGTTGCATATTGCCTAACAATTTATTTAAGGCGAACCCGGTTCTCGGGTCGGCTTAATTCAGACGTCAGGTCATTGGGACAAACTTTGCTGTAAAGTGATTGGAATGAATACAGAATTGGAAATTGTTTACCCGAAAAGGACTATGACACCTGTTCCTTTGTCATACTTTCGCATTCCCTTAGTGCTTTTATCTGCGGTAGCAGTGGTGTGTATCGCTACTGTGGTCAACCCGCCAGCAGGAAGAACAAATTGGCTATTGGAAGTTGGGCCGGGACTTGCCGGTATCATAGTTCTCATTGGGCTCTACCGACGATTTCCCATGTCACATATGGTGTATTTTTTTGTATTTCTTCATATGTTCGTCTTGATCTACGGCGGCTATTACACTTACGCTGAAACGCCATTGGGCAACTGGGCGAAGGAAGTATTCGGGTTTAGCAGAAACCACTATGACCGAGTTGGACACGTCGCTCTGGGAGTATTCCCGGCGTTTATTATCAGGGAAGTGCTATTGCGTAACACACCATTACGAAGGGGCGGATGGCTTTACTTCATTATCATCAGCGTTGTTCTCGCTGTTGCAGCCTTTTGGGAACTTCTTGAATGGTGGGTTACCCTATTGGTCGCATCTGACGTTGGGAGTGCCTTTCTCGGTTCACAAGGCGACATTTGGGATGCACAGTGGGATATGTTCCTGGCCCTCATCGGAGCCATGGTTGCTCTACCCATCCTATCTCGGCTGCACGATCGATCTATAGCAAAATTGACTAAAGCTCAATCAAGTATTATTACTTTAAACGACTAGACGAAACCTGCGCTGCAGCCGACGCTGTAAACGGCGTCGCTTAACTTCACGTTAGGCAGGCAGCAAGCCAACAGGAATAATTTCAGAATTGTAGGAGGATACACCATTGGGAACATGGATTAGGCATCGAAATGGGGGTGTAGTATGCCGGGAGTAGAAGGACGGGTGGCGCTAGTAACGGGTGCGGGGCGCGGAATCGGGCGGGTGACGGCTGATTTGCTGGCGTCACGCGGTGCACGGGTAATGGCCGTTGCGCGCAGTGAGAATGAATTGCAGACGCTGGGCCTGGACTACGTTGTGGCGGATCTGGGTACACCTGACGGCTGTACACTTGCGGTAAAGGAAACGCAGGATCGCCTGGGGCCGGTTGCAATCCTGGTGTGCAACCACGGTATTGGTTCGGCCCATGAGCGAGTGATCTGGGAGCAGGAGCCGGAGCTCTGGCGTGAAACGATGCGCATCAACCTGGATGGTCCTTATTTCCTGTCACGGTTAGTTGTAAAAGACATGATTGAACAGGGTTACGGCCGAGTTGTGTTCACGAGTTCGACGGCCGGACAGGTGGCGGAATACGCCTGCAGCGCTTACAACAGCTCAAAACACGGTCTTCTAGGCCTGATGCGCTCGGTTGCCCAGGATGCCGGGCCGCATAGCGTGACTTCCAACGCGGTGTTGCCCGGCTGGGTGCGAACAACAATGGCTGAGATTTCGGCCGAAGCCGAAGCCGAGCAGCATGGTATTACCCCGGATGAGGTGTGGGAAGAAAGAGCTGCGCTTTACCCGTCGGGCCGGGTGGTGACACCCGGAGAAGTGGCTGAGGTGATTGCCTTCCTGGCATCCGAGGAATCCAGTGGCGTCAACGGGGAGGCAATAACCGTAGCCCTTGGAGGCATAAGGTGAAAATGAAATCGGCGGACGGGTGGCTCGATTATAAAAAAGTATGGTGTGGCATGTGGCTTTTAGCCCTCGCCTAACAGCACGTTCTCGGGGTAAATAGGTGCCTAACAAAAAAATCCGGACCGACGCAAAAAAAGCGCAGCTGATTTTGCCGTTAGCTACCTTAAAATCAAAACATAAGGAGACGAAACCATGAGGCGAATTGTAACCTTTACCGCCTTCATCCTTATTTTTGCGCTTACAAATATTCAACTTTATGCACAGACTCTCGAATCAGACGCCACCAGCGCGAACAACGAGCAAGTTGCACTGGAATTTGCCGAATGGGGCATGCCGGTCGTAACGTTCTTTGCCCAGAAGGAAGTCAATGTCCGATTTTTCAGTATCGATTTACAATACATAAGTTTTTTAAGCTCCTCCGGCTTATGATTACATCATCAATTCTACCGGTTTTTCGCATTGATAAAAATTGCACAATACGATCAGACTACCGTTGCCTTGTCAGACCAATGACTTGATCTGGAATTGGAAGATCTTGAAACGCCGAGAAACTCTACATTTGTAAATGAAAGCTGACACCACTGACAGATCAAATAGGAGCACCAAAAAAGGTGAAACATTAAATTTCACCTTTCGACAGATTACTATCCAAAGTGATAAGTAAATTCAATGCTTTACACTGCAGCTTGTGCCAAGAAAACCGCAATCTGAGGACACTGAAAAGTCATACAATATGTGGAAATCGTCCTTAAATTGACAGAAAGTCATATCTCGCTTATACTCTATCTTATCAAAAGCATAACACCCATCCATTTATCTCTCAAATCCACCCTTCCTTAGATCTGGAGGGCATCAAACATGAAGTGCCTAAAATGCCAAACTGAAAATGAGGAACCAAGAAGATTTTGCAGAAAGTGCGGTACAAAGCTCTCAATTATCTGCCTAAGTTGCGGTTTTGAGAATCTCTCTGGTGATATTTTTTGTGGTGGATGTGGCCAAAATCTAAAAGAACCTTCAAAGCCATCCCCTAAAGAGCTGTCTTTTGAAGAGAAAATAGATAAAGTACAACGGTATCTGCCCAAAGGCCTCACAGAAAAGATCCTGTCCCAAAGAGACAAAATCGAAGGGGAACGGAAACAAGTCACGGTCATGTTCTGCGACATGGAGGGCTTTACCCCCCTCTCAGGGAAACTCGGCCCTGAAGAAGCCTATAATGTTATGGATCAAGTCTATGAAATCTTGATTCACAAGGTCCATAGCTATGAGGGCATAGTCAACGAGATGACCGGTGACGGGATAATGGCCTTGTTTGGAGCCCCTATTGCGTTGGAGGACGCCCCCCAACGGGCAATCCGCTCAGCCATGGCGATACACAGGGAGATAGCGAAGTTTAGCGATGGGATAAAAAAAGAAAAAGAAGGCATCCCAGGCCTGAAAATGAGAGTAGGCATACACAGCGGTCCCGTAGTCGTGGGAACCCTTGGCAACAACCTCAGGGTAGAGTTTAAAGCTGTGGGAGACACGGTAAATCTTGCCTCCAGGATGGAAGGACTCGCAGAGCCTGGAGCTACCTATGTGACACAGGATACATTCAAACTCACGGAGGGATTCTTCCGGTTTGAAGCTCTGGGCCAAAAGCAAGTCAAGGGTAAAGAAAAGCCGATCAACGTCTACCGTGTAATCGCAACAAGTACGAGGAGGACACGTTTTGACGTCAGTGCTGAGCATGGGTTGACCCCTTTTGTTGGAAGGGAACGGGAACTGGAGCTTCTGTTGGATGGTTTTGAAAGGGCAAAAGCAGGTCGGGGTCAGGCTTTCTCTATCGTATCTGAAGCTGGGGTAGGTAAATCTAGGCTTTTGTATGAGTTCAGAAAGGCTGTGTCTAATGAAGATGTAACCTTTTTGGAGGGCAGGTGTTTATCTTACAGCAGAAACGTCGCTTATCATCCTATCATCGATATTTTAAAGTCAAACTACGATATCCAGGAGGAGGATAGCGATTCAGAGATCAAGGGAAAGGTCAAAAGAGGCCTAAAGGTAATAGGCGCAGATGAGGCCACGACCCTACCCTATCTATTGGAACTCCTATCAATTGAAGACAGCAGTATCGACAAAATACTGATGAGCCCAGAGGAGAAAAAAGATCGAATTAACCAGGCACTCAATCGAAACGTCCTTAAAGGCTCAGAGTTCCGCAACATGATTATAGCCGTTGAAGACCTTCACTGGATCGACAAAAGCTCTGAGCAACAGTTTAAATCTCTGCTGGATAGCATATCAGGAGCAAGGGTCTTTCTGATATTGACCTATCGACCTGAGTTTGTTCACACTTGGGGAGGAAAGTCCTATCACAGTCAGGTGAACTTGAACCGACTTTCCAATAGAGAGAGTCTGATGATGGTATCCCATCTCCTCGGCACTGAAGACCTTGATAACAGTCTTGAAGAGTTTATCCTTGAAAAAACAGAAGGGGTCCCCTTTTTTATAGAGGAGTTGGTAAAATCCTTCAAAGACCTAAAGATCATAGAGAGAGAGGACAACAAATACCGCATAGCAAAAGACCTCAAGGAGGTGACCATCCCCGCCACGATTCAAGATGTCATCATGGCCCGGGTGGACTCCCTGGCTGAGGGGGTTAAAAGCCTCCTTCATACTGTCTCAGCCGTTGGAAGAGAGTTTAGCTACTATTTAATCAAGCGGGTAACAAACATTGCGGAACAGGAATTGCTGTCCCAGCTATCGGTTTTAAAGGACTCTGAGCTTCTCTATGAGAGGGGGATCTATCCAGAATCGACCTATATCTTCAAGCACGCGCTGACTCAAGAGGTTGCCTATAATGGCTTACTTCTCAAAAGAAGAAAGGACATTCATGAAGAGATAGGTAAAGCCATAGAGGCGCTCTACCCGGATCGTCTTGAAGAACACTATGAACTGCTCGCGTATCACTATGGGCGCAGTGCAAACGCAGACAAGGCGGTGGAGTATCTCGATCAGGCAAACCAGAAGGCGGCCAAACTCAACGCCGTGGAGGAGGCTAAGGCCTATTTTGATAAGGCCATGGAGATCCTCGGCACCATGCCCGAGACTGATGTGAACCGACAGAGACGAATCTCTCTGTTGGTAAACCAGGGGACTGTGTTCCTCTTGCTCTTCAGGTCCCCGGAGTATTACGATCTTTTGACCCACTACGAGCCCATGGCTAGGGGTTTAGGGAATCCCGAGCTGCTGGGGGCGTTCTATGCCCGCTTAGGATACTGTGAGTGGTCCTTCGGCTCTTTTGATAATGCCATCCAAACCCTAACCAAGGCAGCAGAGCTCGCTGAAGCGTCTGGGAACACTGAAGATGCCGGATATGCGTATGTGTGGTTAGGATGGAACCATTTGGATAGTGGCGACTTCGAGCGAGCCCTCGCCTTGAAAGCAGACGTCTTTCGCACGATGAAGCAACGGTTTAACCTTCGCTTGCATACATATGCGTTGTCCATAGCCTCAAGGGCCTGCTCATATCTTGGTCGCTGGGATAGCGCGGTGGAAGAGGGCCAAAAGGCGCTGGGCGTTGCTGAGGATTCTTCAGACAATAGCTTAATTACGTTCGCAGCTTGGAATCTCTCGATTGCCTATAATTGGAAAGGGGACTCTGATATGGCGATCAAATATGGAGAACTGGCGGTCCAGAAAGCGCCAACGCCTGGCGACAAAGCGTTTGGGCAGAGAAGTCTTGGATGGGCTTGGTGCCGAGCAGGAGAGCCAAAGAGAGGGATTGAGCTTCTGACTGGTGTGTTGCCGATTTTTCGGGACTTTATGGCGTGCGAAATTCCTCTCAAGTGCCACATAGGCGAAGGTTATTGGCTGGCCGGTGAGGACGGCAAAGCGAGGCAGGCGCTCGAAGAGGGGCTGGGAATCGCAGAGCGCTGTGGGGCAAGGTATTATGTCGGCTGGGCTCATCACCTCTTGGGTGAAATCGCCCTGAAAACCAACCCGACCCAGGCGGCACCCCACTTCGAGAAAAGCATCGCCATTTTTAAAAAGATCAAGGCCGAGAACGCATTGGCTTTGGCCTTTGCAGGCTATGGGAGATGCTACAAGCTGAAAGAGCAAATTGCCCAAACCAGAGAGTATCTAACAAAGGCCTTGGAGATCTTCGAACGCCTGGGCACCCTGATCGAACCGGATAAAGTCAGAGAGGAGTTGGCTGGGTTGCCCGAAGTTTAAACACCCCCGATGGTACTATATATTGTATAGGTCGCGCTCAACTTAACGTTTTCTAATACTTTCCAATACTGCTATGATACTGAAATCCTGATATTTTTCAGTATCGATCCACAATACAAAAGCTTTCTGAACTTTTCGGACTTATAATTTCATTACCAATATGAGAGGTTTTCAGGGTGATTCGAATTTAAAGTTTCGATCAGAGTACCGTTGTGCTCTGAGACCCATGAGTTGAAATGCAAATGGAAGGTTTTGAAACGCCTGATAAGTTAAGTGTAGTAAATCAAACATTTACCCCGAAGCCCCAAAGAATTTAAGATGTCTATAACCAGTTGATATTTGTTGTATTGATATGGGGTCAAAGGTTTTGACAGGAACAAATTTTCTGTGGTAATTTCAATTTATTTGGAATTTAGCTATTCCTGGCCAACCCCAATATGTGGTGTGACCCACATTTTCTAAAAATGCTACACTATCCATTATAGGCTTCACTGGTTAACTGATAGTGACCACAGATCACCTTGGCAAACATAGACTCGTTTGGTAGATAGATGTTGACCGAATACTATTGGCAAGATTCGCCGGTTGGACGGACGATGAATTCTCGGTTGATCCGACCTGTCAACCCCATGGGCTTAGGGGTTCTGCTCATTCCACAATTTAAACATTACTTGACATCTCATTCACAGATTATTTTATGAAAAGCAAACAGTCCTTTGAGATATCGGCATTTAGCCCACTCAGTCCTGAAAATATCTGAATTTTCCATGGGCACCAGGAATTTCGGTGGCCCAGCAGATGAACGCATTTTTTACAATCTAATTGATAGTGGCACTGATCATGTCATCAATTTTATTGATTGAGACAATGTCTATGTTGAAGGCAAAAGTGAGCAAATTCTGGGGAAAACTTTTAAACGAAACGGAAAACACGAAAATAGATAATGGGTTCCAGGCGAATATCAAAAATCAAGACACTTAGTGCCACTTGGCGTCATCCAACCGAGATTCAGTTCGGTGTTGGTCGCCTGCGTGAACTGCCAGCCATCTGCTGGCGGCTCCATCTGACACGTCCCTTATTGATAACCAATCGAAAATTGTCCCGCCGGCCGTTCATCCGTCGCATTCTCGCCTCCTGTCATGAGCAGGCCATTGCAATCGCCACGTTCGACACCATCGACTCCGAACCCGATGGTGCCATGGTTAAAATCGGTGTCAATGCGTATATTGTGGGCCGGTACGACGGAATAATCGCTGTAGGCGGCGGTAGTGTTCTTGATGCCGCAAAGGCAGTGGCCCTAGCAGCAACGGTCGGCCCAGAGGCCATGTGGAGCTATCGTCTGGGTGTCTCTGCTCAACCGTCTCCGCTCCCCGACTTTCCACCAATCATCGCGATTCCCACGACCGCCGGGACAGGCTCAGAGGTCGATGCCAGTGCGGTCCTCCTTCACTCAGATTCTGGCACTAAAATCAGCCTATATCATCCTTCATTGATGCCAACGATCGTGTTGGCCGATCCTGAATTAACCAGGGGACTGATTCCTTATCTCACCGCCACAACGGGAATGGACGCTCTGGCTCACAACCTGGAAGCATATTGCTGCCCAGGATTCCATCCTGTTCTGGATGCAATCGCAGTGCATGGCGTCCGGTATGTCAAAGAATGGCTTTTGCAGGCCTTTGCCAACGGTCGCAGGCTCGAACCCAGGGTTTATATGATGGCGGCCTCCATCATGGGCGCTATCGCTTTTGAAAAAGGACTGGGCGCAATGCACGGAATTGCGCATGCCGTTGGGGGGATATACAAAATTCCGCACGGCCGCGTCATTGCCGCAATCATGCCCTTTGTGCTGCAATTCAACCGCCGGGCCATCAATGGGAAAATCGTCAATCTGGCGCGGTCAATTGACCTGCCCCGCCATAGCTTCGACGGGTTTTTAGACTGGCTCGTGACCTTGAGAAACCAACTTGGAATGCCAATTTCGTTAAAAGCGGTTGGTGTACGAAGGTCGGACATTCCGCAGGTAATTCAAGCGGCCTTAGCAGATGGCAACATGGCTACCAACCCGATTCCCATGACCCAGGGAAAAATGGAAAAACTGCTTCATAAGGCGATGAGCGGTCGATTGTAAAAAGTCGAAAGCCTCTCTATCAACTGAACACTCCAACCATTAGTTCCCAGTCGCAATAACGTTTTCCACACCGCTTAATCAAGTTTGCCGCCTTTTTTCCAGCTCAAAATTGCACAATAGGATCAGGAACCGTTAGTCTCAGAGCCGTAATGACTTGATCCAGAATTGGATGGTTTTGGAAGGCCTAAAGACTCAAGTGTCGCAAATGAAAACTTTACTCTGAGCCCCAAAAAATCTAAGATATCTGCAGGTTAACGATTTTGCTCATATTCCTGGAATTCAATCGACTGATATTTGGTTTCCGCCAAAAAACTACGAAAACCCTCTTTTTAACAACAAGACACAGAAATCGCCTAATGAAATGGGCATTATTATTTTTTGTCATGACATTAGCCCTTGTTGATTGTTCCCCAAATGATGACACCAAAAAAGATGTTCATCCAGATACAAATTTGAAAAAAGCAGTGGAACCCGAAAAACTTGGTTGGTCGCCGGCCAAGCTTGCGGAGGCACGCAATTGTTTAGGGCGCAGTGTACAGCTTAGCCATGGGCAACACCTCCATTTATGGGAATGTCATGTCAATTTATCATTGGTGCCGGGTATTCTTAATTTCAATTTACAGTCATTTTTATCTAACTACAGTAAAACCCCCATAGGTCGGGCAAAACCATCCAATTTCGAAAAGTCTCCTGGATCTTTTTAATCGAGCCCTATGAATCATTACCTGACAATCACACATGTCCGGTCAGCTCGATGGGATACCTTATTGGAGACACTCCCCAGCAGCAGGCCTTTGAAAGTCCCCAGTCCTCGGCTGCCAATGACAATGATATCAACATCATGGTCTTTAGCGTAGTTGATAATCCTTTCAGACGGATCCCCCTCCACCACGGTCGTTTCAATCTG
>Ga0272443_10007813_pt1 | contig 10108 bp, 4 predicted proteins | sample SSMAcet12_FD_193581 | JGI IMG/M metagenome (GOLD analysis project Ga0272443, IMG submission 193581) | Marine sediment archaeal communities from Little Sippewissett salt marsh, Falmouth, MA, United States - SSM-Acet-12 | ecosystem: Environmental > Aquatic > Marine > Wetlands > Sediment ... | reverse complement strand
ATCGACCAGCTCTTCTATCTCTGGGGCACGGATCTGGCGACGGACGCCGCGCGCCTGGTGGGGGCCAACATCGGCTCGCGCGTCCTGTTCACCACCAGCGACCGCGCCTGGCACAAGCCCTTCGGGCCCGAGCCCCTGACCGTGGCGGACATCGATCCGCGCGGCCGCGAGTTCGAGGCGGGCCTGCCCCTGGCCCTCCTGCTGGACGGCCAGTTCGCGCCGCCCGACTGGGAGCGCCCCGACTGGGGCGACGCGGCCGCCGACAGCGTCGAGGCCCCGGCGGACACCGCGGCGGCCGCGCCGGCGCCGGCCCAGCTCGTCCTGGTGGGCTGCGCCAAGATGTTCGAGGAGCCCTTCGTCAAGGCGGGGCAGAACGCGCTGTTCCTGCTCAACGCCGTGGACGCCCTCGCCCTGGGGGGCGACCTCATCGGCATCCGTTCGAAGATCATCACCCAGCGGAGCATCCGCCCGGTGGAGGCGGGCGAGAAGCTGGCGCTGCGCCTGTTCACCGTCGCCCTGGTGCCCGTGCTCCTCGTCGTCCTCGGCGTGACGCGTTCGGCCCTGCGCCGGCGTGAGAGCGTCGAGTACCAGGAGCGCCTGAAGGCGCGGGCGCGCTAGGAGGTGGCCATGCGAGGCAGAACACTCATCATTCTCGGCGTTGTCCTGGTCGCCCTCGTGGTCGTGAAGGTGGCCATGGACCGCGCGCACCGCAGCGAGCTGGAGCGGAGCGGCCTGGAGGCCGTCCTGCCCGGCGACCTGGCGGCCTCGGAGATCGGCAGGCTGGTGGTGACCGGCCCCGCCGGCGAGGACGTCGTCCTCGAGCGGCGCGGCCTGGACTGGGTCGTGGCGACGAAGTGGGGGCAGCCCGCCGACGGCGCCAAGATGCAGCGCCTGACCGAGAGCATCGCGGCGCTCACGGGCGAGTTCCGCTCCGACGACGCGGCCGTACTGGCCGACTACGGCCTGGACTCCACGCGCGCCGTGCGCCTGAAGGTGTACGACACCAGCGGCGCCGAGCGCGCCGCCCTCCTGCTGGGCGACCGGCAGGCGGGCTCGGGCGGCTTCTTCGTCAAGACCGCGGCGAGCGACCGCGCCTACGCCACGCGCAGCAACCTCGTCGGCGAGCTGGGCATCTGGGGCGAGAACCGCGACCCCGAGGGCAAGCGCTTCCTCGACCTGAAGATCTTCACCGCCGCCCGCGAGGACGTCGACGGCATCACCCTGACACGCGGCGACGAAGTCATCCGTCTGACCAAGGCCTTCCACGAGCCCGCGGCCGACAGCCTGCCCGTGGACCGCACCAAGTTCAGCTGGCGGGTGGACGGCGCCGAGGCCGAGCAGAGCCCCTGCAACTCGGTGCTCAGCGCCCTGGGCGGCATCTGGGCGCGCGACGCGCTCGATCCCGCCGGCGACTGGGCCTTCGCCGACTCGGCCATGGTGGCCGAGGTGAGCTTCGCCGACGGCACCACGCGGCGCCTGGAGTTCGGCCTGAAGCTCGAGGAGCCCGAGGCCGGGCGCGCCCTGCGCGTGTCGGGCCGGGAGGGCGTCTTCCTGGTCTCGCCGGGCCTGGCCGAGCGTGTCTTCAAGGCGCGCGCGGACTTCGATCCACAGGAGGTCGGCCGCTAGCGGCGGTCACGCGCCGCGCTTGCGGTGAACGCGCGCGACGGAGAAGCGATGACGCACGATGGAAGGACGCCCGGGGCGCGCGCCCCGGGCGTCTCCGCATGGCTGCAGCCCGGTGCGGGCCCGCAGCTCGGTTCGTGCCCGGGGCCGGCGGCGAAGGGAGCCGCTTCCTGGTCGGTCCGGCGGAGCTAAGTGCTTGCCCATTCCCGCCTTATAAGAGTTCAACAGAGGCGCGCCCCCTTGACGGCGCCGCCGGGCGTCCTATATTGGAATCTTCGTTCATTCAATGGAGAACCCGGTCCCTCAGACAGGGAGTGGAACATGGCGCAGCAGGACAGGAATCCCGCGTCCGGCGGCGAGGCGCAGAAATTCCAGGATCGTTGGCCCGTCGATATCCACAGCTACCACCGGCTCCACCGCGAGAGCCTCGAGGACCGCGAGGGCTTCTGGCGCCGCGAGGCCGCGCGCCTGGCCTGGGAGCGCGAGCCCGCGGCCGTCGTCCACGAGGACCTGGTGGCCGGCGAGCTGGCCTGGTTCGGCGGCGGCGCCCTGAAGCCCCTGGCCAGCGCCCTGGATCGCCATCTCGAGTCCCGCGGCGACGAGCCCGCGCTGCTGCGCCTGGCGGACGGCGGCGTCGAGAGCCTGAGCTACCGCGAGCTGCGCGAGCGCGCGGAGCGCCTCGCCGCGGCCCTGATCGCCGCCGGCCTGAAGGAGGGCGATCGCGTGGCCCTCTACCTGCCGCCGAGCTTCGAGGGGATCTGCCTCATGCTCGCCTGCGCGCGGGCCGGCCTGCCCTACCTGCCCCTGGCCACCACGCTCTCGGCCGGGCAGGTGAGCGAGCGCATCGCGGACGCCGGCGCCTCCCTCCTCGTGGTGGCCACCGGCACGGGCCTCGATCCCTACGGCCCGCAGCGCGACACGCTCCTGGCCGAGCTGGAGGACCTGCCCTGCGTGGCCGTCGGCCCCGAGCTGCCCGCCGGCTGCACGTCTTACGGCGACCTCCTGGCCAGCGGCAACGGCGCGAAGGCCCCCGACGCGGCGCTGGAATCCGGCTCGCCGCTGTTCCTCATCTACGCCGACACCATCGCCGGCCGGCCGCGCGGGCGCGTCTTCGCCGCCGCCGGCTTCCTGGTCCAGGCGGCCAGCGGCTACGACCTGATCTTCCAGACGGCGGAGCGCTGCCGGCTGCTGTCCACCCGCAGCCTGGCCAGCGTCGCCGGCCAGAGCTTCGGCCTCTGGGCGCCGCTGATGGCCGGCGACGCCCTGGTGCTGCCGCCCCGCCCCGAGGACCTGCCCGCGGACGTCCTGCGCGAGCTGGCCGAGAAGGCCGCGCCGGACCTGATCCTGAGCACGCCCCGCGTGCTGGCCCAGCCCCTGGCCGACCTCGAGGCCGCGCCGCTCGCCGAGGGGCGCCGCTTCCGGCGCGTGGCATCGTCGGGCGGCGTGCTGTCGCCGCGGATGGTGACGCGCCTGGGCGCCGCCCTGACGGGCGACCCGGCCTCGGTCCTCAACCTCTGGGTCCAGCAGGCCGCCGGCTCGCCGCTCATCGCCGACTTCCCCCACGCGGACCTGAACCGTCCCGGCGCCCTGGGCCTGCCCCTGCCGGGCGTCGAGCCCCTGGTGCTGGGCGAGTCCGGCCAGCCCTGCCGCAGCAACGAGAGCGGGCAGCTCGTCTTCGCCGCGACGGTGCCGGGCATGGTGCAGCGCATCTGGGACCAGCCCCAACGCCTGCGCGAGACCTACTTCGAGCGCCAGCCCGGCTTCTTCCACACGGGCGACGGCGCGCGCGTGGATCAGGAGGGCTTCATCTGGTTCATGGGCCGCCTGGACGACGTGGTGAAGATCGCCGGCCAGTCCCTGGCCACCTCGGAGCTGGAGGCCCTGCTGGCCGCCCATCCCCGCATCGCCGAGGCGGCGGTGGTGGGCGTGCACGGCGAGCAGGGGGACTCCCTCTCGGTGTTCCTGGTCGTGGAGGGCGGGCGCTCCTCCGCGCCCGAGGGCCAGGGCCTGGAGGAGGAGCTCAACGACTTCATCCGCGAGCGCGTGGGCGACTTCGCCGTGCCCGAGCACGTCTTCGAGGCCCGCGAGCTGCCGCGCACGCGCACCGGCAAGGTGGTGCGGCGCCTGCTGCGCCGCATCGCCACCGGCGAGGCCACCGAGGACGAGGATCTCAGCCACGTGGCCAATCCCGACTCCGTCAAGGATCTCATCGATCGAAAGGGAGACTGAGCCATGCCGAGCAGCAAGCGACTCATCACGGCGGCCTCCCACGTCGGGCGGGCGCGCATCCAGGCGGACGCCGCCCTGCGCCGCCTGGAGGAGACCTGCGATGGCTGGCTGGCCCAGGTGCGCCGCGGCCTGGACGGCGATCTCTCTCCCGCCCGCCGCGAGGACCTGGCCGCCGAGCTGGCCGCCGCCCTGTCGGCGCTGTTCGCGGTGGCGGGCGATCCGGCGGCCAACCGCCTGCTGGGTCGCGTCCTGAGCGCCCTGGCCGAACTGGAGCGCGGCGCCGCCGGCGCCGTGGGCGTCATGCGGCGCCTCCTCGACCCGGCAGCGGCGGACCGCGCCGAGGCCGAGTCGCCGCGCATCCTCGTGATCAACCCGGGTTCCACCTCCACCAAGGTGGCCTACTTCGAGGGCCTGGCGAAGCGCCTCGAGTCCGAGGTGCACCTGCCCCCCGACGCTCCCGACGGCACCGACGAGCGCGCCGCCGGCATCGAGGCCTGGATGCGCGAGCAGGGCCTGGCCGCCGGGAGCCTCGACGCCATCGCCTGCCGCGGCGGCTTCCTGGCGCCCGTGCCGGGCGGCACCTACCGCGTCGTGCCCGAGATGCTGCGCGACCTGGACCAGGCGCGCATCCAGCACGCCAGCAACATGTCCGTATTCATCGGCCAGAAGCTGGCCGAGCTCAGCGGGCGCGGCGACGACATGCTCGTCACCACCAGCGACGCCGTCGTCACCGACGAGATGGAGCTGGTGGAGCGCCTCACCGGCTGGGTGGACCAGAAGCTGGACGGCAGCGGCGCCCACTACCTGAACCACAAGGCCGTCTGGCGGATGCTGTCCAGCATGCTGGGCCGCGCGCCCGAGGCCACCGGCGCCATCACCGCCCACCTGGGCGGGGGCATGTCCGTGGCCCGGCACCGCGACGGCGAGATCCTGGCCCTGGTGGACGCCTTCTCGGGCATCCCCTCGGCCAACCGCTCGGGCTGCCTCGACCTGCCGCGCCTGCTGGCGGCACTCAAGAAGGACGAGGTCACCGTCAAGCAGCTCGAGGAGATCGTCCTCAAGCGCGGCGGCCTGCTGTCCCTGGCCGGCACCAACGACTTCCGCGCCCTGAGCCACTTCCGCCACCAGGGCGCCACCGAGGCCCAGCGCGAGAAGATCGACCTCGTCCACGACTTCTACGCGCGCAAGATCGCCTCGTCCATCCTGCGCCTGAGCGCCGACGGCGAGCCGGTGGTCTTCGTGGCCCTGACCGGCGGCCTGGCCCGCTCCGAGGAGATCGTCGGCCGCGTGGAGGCCAGCGTGGCCGGCCGCTTTCCCATGGTGCGCGTGCCCGGCTCCGTCGAGCACGAGTCCCTGGCGGCCGGCGCCCTGCGCGGGCTCTACGCGCCGGACGGTTTGCGCGACTACCTGCGCGAGCGCGACAACCTGAAGAGCCGCCGCGAGGCGGAGGACCGCCTCATCGACACGACCATCTTCGAGCGGAAGCTGATCACCAAGGGCGAGGGCGCGCCCATCACGACGGTGGACGAACTCATCGCCGCGGCCTGCGCCACGGTGGAGCAGCACTTCGCGCCGGCCATCGGCATCGTCGGCGCCGAGAACGAGGACGCCATCCTCGCCGCCAAGCGGGCCAACGAGGAGGGCCGCTACCGCCTGGCCAACTTCCAGCTCATCGGCGACTACGCGGCCATCAACGAGATCGCCTACGAATACGACCTGGTCATCGACGGGAAGAACTACGCGGTGGTCGACTCGGAGGAGCCCGTGGACAAGGCCGTGGAGATGATGGCCGCGGGCGACGTGCAGATCCTCATGAAGGGGAGCATGAAGACGGAGAAGATCCTCCACGGCGTCTTCCGCTTCCTCAAGGACTCGGGCCGCCTGAAGCCCGGCGAGCTGATCAGCCACGTGGTGGTCATGGACATCCCGCGCCGCAACAAGCTGCTGATCATCTCCGACGCGGCGGTGAACACCTATCCGGACGAGGCCAAGCGCATCAAGATCCTCGAGAACACGCTCAAGGTCGCGCGCAGCCTCAACGTGCGCCGGCCCAAGGTCGCGGTGATCTCGGCCATCGAGGCCGTGAATCCCAGCGTCGAGAGCTCCATCGAGGCCGAGCGCATCGCCAAGCACTTCGCCGGCCGCGACGACTGCATCGTCGAGGGGCCGCTCTCCTTCGACGTGGCCATGGACCCCGAGTCGGCCGCCGAGAAGAAGTACGCGGGCCAGGTGGCGGGCACGGCCGACGTGCTCATCATGCCGGACATCGACGCCGGCAACGTACTCTACAAGACCCTGACCACCCAGTCGGGGGCCACCTGCGCCGGCGTCATCATCGCCGGGGACACGCCCATGGTGCTGACCAGCCGTGGCGACTCGGCCCGCTCCAAGCTGGCCTCCATCTCCCTGGCGGTGAAGCTCTTCTTCGAGCTGAAGAAGGGCGCCGGGAGCTAGCGCCCGCAGTCCTGTTCTTGTGACAGTGCGGAGCCTCGCCCTGGGAGGCTCCGTGTTTTTTGGGTTAATTTCATCCGCCTCGTTTGTCCTAGGATGTTGTCGTGCGCCCAGGTCCGGCCTGTCCGGAGTGCGCCGCATTTCGAGGAGGAACATGGACGGCACCCGCGGCGGAGGAGACGACACCCGGCGCCGACAAATCGACGCCCGCCTGCGCGATCTCCTGCGCAGCGACCCGCGCCGCGGCGAGATGCGGCGACTCACCAACCTCAAGCAGTGCGTCTGGCTCCTCACCAACCTCGACCCGAACGTGGAACAGAAGCGGGAGATCTGCGAGCGCGCCCGCTGCTACGGCCGCGCCTACCAGGACGACGACCGCGCCGGCCTGAGGGAATCGGCCGCCATCTGCCGCGACCTCGGCCTGGATCCGGTGCCCGTTCTCGCGGTCGAGCGCAGCCTGACCGACATCGACGGCTTCCTGGACCGGCACCTGCGCGACCTGGACGGGCCCCTTCCGTCCCACGAGCTGCGCCTCCTGGAGCGGCGCGCCACCATCCTCGAGCTCGCCCTCGACAACCTCCGCTACGAGATGATGCGAACCTAGCGCCGTGCGCCCGATCGCCGCGCCTGTGAAAAGCCCCCGGCCGGGCGGCCGGGGGCTTCGTGTCGTGCCGCGCGGGCGCGCGGCGCCGCCGCGGGGCTACTGGAGCAGCACCATGCGGCGGATCTGCTCGGTGTCCGGGGCCCGCAGGCGGGCGAAGTAGACGCCCGAGGGCTGGGCGCGTCCGGACGCGTCGCGGCCGTCCCAGGCGACGGCGTGGCGGCCGGCGGGCTGGAAGCTATCCAGCAGCACCCGGACCAGCCGCCCGGAGACGTCGAAGACCTCGATCTGCACGTCGCCGCCGCCGGCGGGGACGTCGTAGCGCAGCGTGGTCTTCGGGTTGAAGGGGTTGGGCGAGTTCTGGTGGAGGCCGAAGCGCTCGGGCACCTGGTCCTCCACGCCCGTCAGGTCGTCCTCGATCCAGACCGAGTAATCCTCCACCTCGCCGTCCGGCGCGGGGCCGTCGGGCCCGAGCAGCATCAGCGGCTGCCGGCAGAAGCGGAAGCGCGCGAAGCTCGGATGGGCCATGACGCCCGTTTCCGGAACGGGGAAGCCGATGGAGTGGAGGCCCGCCGTGAGGGCCAGCTGGCCGAACATGCGGTCCTCCGGCTGGGCGAAGCTGCCGTCGCCGGCCATGTCGATCCACAGCCAGAGGTAGCCGTCCACGGACACCTCGACGTCCACCACGCAGGCGCCTCCCGGCGAGATCGGCGTCATGAAGGTCGCGCCGTTCTCGTCGTCGATGCCGTTCAGGTCGTCGCCCATGGCGTTCGGATCGGGCTGGCCATCGGGCTCGGCGTCGATGCCCGGGACGCCCGTGGCCGGACCCATGAACACGCCCGGCACGACGCGGTGCCGCGCGCCGTTGCTGGCGAGCAGCGTCGGGTAGGTGGGATCGGGCGCGTCACCGAAGTCCAGGGGGATCTCCTCCGGCGGACCGTAGAGGCGGTACGCCAGGTCGATGGACTCGCCATGCCACTCGTGGCCGGGCGGGTAGCGCAGCTCCTCCCAGGGGCCGGGGTAGGGCTCCGCGCCCATGCCCCAGACCGCGTCGTCGTTCCAGTGCATGACGGAGGTCTTCCAGCCGAAGCGGGCCGGCGCCAGCGGGCGCGCCTGGACGTCCAGCCAGTAGACCACCGGGTGGTCGGGCGTGCCCATCTGGAAGAAGAGCTCCTCGACGCCCGTCAGATCGAAGCGGTAGCGCCAGCAGGTCCAGTCGGCGGGGAACAGGTAGTCGATGGGAGGCGTGAGCCAGCCCTCCTCGATGTTCTCCGCGTAGGGCATGACCTCGAAGGCGCCCGCCGGGAAGTGCTGGAGCCACAGGACCTGGCCCGGCTTGCTGTAGCCGTCGGGGTTCGCCGACGCCGGGATGTCCTCGTGGATGCTCAGGGTGAACTCCACGGCGAACGGGACGCCGTCGGGAAGCTCGTCGTAGAGCCAGGAGCCGAAGACGTCGACGACGGTGATGGGGCCCGTGGCCGTGCAGGGGAAGTCGTCGGCCAGGATGAAGGGCTCCGTGCACTCGACGTCGATGCCGAAGATGCTCAGGTCGGGCTCCTGCTCCCACTTCCACTCCTGCGCCGGCTCGTCGATGTGGACCTTGTAGTCCTCCACCTCGCCGTCGGGCGCCATGCCGACGTAGGCCAGGCCGCCCACGGTGCTGTAGCGCACGCGCATGAAGGTGTCGGCGTTGTACGTCGCCGAGTTGGGCACGTAGAAGCTGACGCCGTTGGGCCCGGCGACCAGGGCCTGGTCCGCGATGACGTAGTCGATGGACTCGGCCCAGCCGCCGTCGACGTTCCAGTCCACCCAGATGCTGAGCAGGCCCGGCGCCGAGGCGGTGACGGTGATGGTCGTCGGCTGGCCGGGGATCCACGGCGTGCCGAAGAGGACGCCGTCCTCGTCGTCGTTGCCGTCGTTGTCATCGCCCAGGGCGTTGAGGTCCGGCTGGCCGTTCGGCTCGGGATCGATGCTCGCGCCCAGGAAGAGGTTCGGCACGATCCGGTGCACGGCGCCGTTGCTCAGGGCGTAGGTCGGGTAGGTGGGGTCCGGCGCGTCGCCCCAGTCGTACTCCTCGGGCTCCTCGACGAACACCTCGTAGTCCTCCACCTCGCCCTCGGACGCCGGCCCGTCGCAGGGCAGGCCGCCGTTGGCGCTGAAGCGGAAGCGCATGAAGGTGACGATGTTCACCATGCCCGACGGCGACGTCGGCACGGTGAAGTTGATGGTGTTGACGCCCGGCGCGAGCGGGTAGGCGGCGAAGATCAGGTCCTGGGGCTCGTACCAGCTGCCGTCGGCGTCCGCGTCCAGCCAGAAGTCGAGCTGGCCGTAGGTCGAGGCCGTCACGTCGATGGTGGCGGTCTGGCCGGCGACCAGCGGCGTCAGGAAGGCGACGCCGTCCTCGTCGTCGTTGCCGTCGTTGTCGTCGCCCAGGGCGTTGGGATCCTGCTGCCCGTCGGGATCGGCATCGACGCTCGCGCCCAGGTGGAAGCCCGGCACGATCCGGTGATTGGCGCCGTTGCTCCATGACATGGTCGGGTAGGCGGGATCGGGCGCGTCGCCCCAGTCGAGCGTTTCGGGCTCCTCGATCCAGACCTGGTAGTCCTCCACCTCGCCGTCCCAGGCGGGCCCGTCGTAGGACAGGCCGCCGATGGTGCTGAAGCGGAAGCGCATGAAGGTCGGGTAGTTGCCCGCGCCCGTCGCCGAGGGCGGCACGGTGAAGCTGATGGTATTGACGCCCGGGTTCAGCGGGTAGGCGCCGAGTATCTGGTCCGAGGCCTGCATCCAGGTGCCGTCGGCGTCCACGTCCAGCCACACGTCCAGGAAGCCGTTGACGGAGGCCGTCACGTCCATCATGGCCGGCTGGTTCGGGATGAGTGGCGTCAGGAAGACGACGCCGTCCTCGTCGTCGTTGCCGTCGTTGTCATCGCCCAGGGCGTTGGGATCCTGCTGCCCGTCCGGCTCCTGGTCGATGCTGGCGCCCAGGTAGATGTTCGGCACGATCACGTGCCGGGCGCCATTGCTCCAGGACATGGTGGGGTAGGTGGGATCGGGCGCGTCGCCCCAGTCCGTGGGCGTCTCCTCGCCCACCACCACGAAGGCCAGGTCGATGGACTGGCCCATCATCTCGTGGCCGGGCGGGTAGATCAGCTCGTACCAGGGGCCCATGTAGGGCTCGTCGCCCATGCCCCAGACGGCGTCGTC
>Ga0272443_10007812_pt1 | contig 10108 bp, 7 predicted proteins | sample SSMAcet12_FD_193581 | JGI IMG/M metagenome (GOLD analysis project Ga0272443, IMG submission 193581) | Marine sediment archaeal communities from Little Sippewissett salt marsh, Falmouth, MA, United States - SSM-Acet-12 | ecosystem: Environmental > Aquatic > Marine > Wetlands > Sediment ... | reverse complement strand
AAGAGGATTGAAGGGTTCGAGCATCACACCGTTGACCTGCACCGGGGTTGTCATTCCCATCCTCGATGTCGGCGATGCCTGACCTTTGGTGAGGCCGTAGATCATATTGTCGTGAACGAGCACGGTTATATCCATATTGCGCCGTATGGCATGCAGAAAATGGTTACCGCCCTCTCCATACATACATCCGTCACCTGATTCGGCGATCACGACCAGATTGCGATTGGAAAGCTTGATGCCGAGAGCTGCGGGAAGGGCTCGTCCGTGCAGACCGTTGAACATGTTGGTATCGACATACTGCGGCGTCTTTGCTGCCTGGCCTATACCAGAGACGATCACGAGGTTTCGCCTGTCGATACCGAGCTCATGAAGAGCATCTTTGAGCGTTTCGAGAATCTTGTAGTTGCCGCATCCGGGGCACCAGCCCATTTTTTTGCCGGGAATGTCGAATGGATTCATCGGCCTGGTTTCGTTGTTATCTGTCATAGCTCCTCCTTCAACATCTGAACAACCTCTTCAACAGCAAACGGCTCACCGCTCACCTTTCCAATACGCCGGTCTGCAGTAATGCCGAGTTCGCGTTGGAGAAGGTCGGCAAACTGACCGGTTGCATTATTTTCAAGAACAAGTACACGCTTGTGATCAAGAAGATCCCGGAGCGCAGGGTTAAGGGGATAGAGCTGCGAAAAATGCATGCCGGAGAGATCGCTGCTGCCAACAATATCGAGTGCCTCTTCGACGACGCCGTAGTTCGAACCCCAGCAGACAAGAACGACAGGCGCTTCAACATTGCCGAACTGAACGGGCATCAACGCCTCTTCGGCAAGCGGCCGCAGACGGGCAAGGCGCTTTTCAACCATTCTCTCACGAAGAACGGTGTTTTCGGTCAGATGACCTGTTGTATCATGCTCGTGAGAGTCTACCTTGACCACACCCTCTCCATAGCCGGGAACACTCCTTGGGGAAAGACCATCTGCAGTCAGGCTGTAGCGTTCGTAGTCAGAGGTTGTGCGGACGAGAGAACGTTCCACCGCCATACGCTGCATAGCCGCCTCTGGTACGGTCGTATACGAATCAAGGAAAAACTGATCGGTAAGCACCACAACTGGAATCTGAAAACGATCGGCAAGAGCAAAAGCACGCTGCATGACATCGGCAGCCTGCGCAAAGGTCCCCGGAGCGAAGATTGCCCGTGAAAAGTCGCCATGACCGGCATAGAGCACCAGGTTGAGATCCCCCTGCTCGGTGCGGGTCGGCAGACCGGTTGCAGGACCGGGACGCTGCCCGACATGAATAACCACCGGAAGCTCCATAATCCCGCTGAGGCTCAGGCCCTCGCCCATAAGGGCAAAACCACCTCCTGAAGTGGTCACCACAGCACGGGCTCCGGCATATGATGCTCCGAGAGCGGCATTGATAGCGGCTATTTCATCCTCTGACTGATCGACAATAATACCGAATTTGTCGGAGTGTTTCGCAAGAAAGGTCAGGAGGCCTGTTCCGGGAGACATGGGGTAGGAGGTGATAATATCGCACCCGGCGGCCACTGCTCCGATGCCTACGGCATTGCTGCCATTGATCAGCAGGGATGCAGGTTCACCTGCTGCGTCAGGAAGATCTACGCTGATCTCCATCTCCCGGGCGGTCCTGACACCGAAGTCATAGCCGAGACGTGCCGACTCGATATTTTTCGACACCGTATCGGGCCCTTTATGCTCAAACTGCTCTGCAAGGTAGTGTTCGAATCGCTCCAGAGGCAGTCCAAGCACCCCGAGCACCACCCCCACGGCAACGGTGTTGGTAAAAATGGAACTGCCCGCCTTTTCAGCCAATGCTCCCAAAGGGGCATCGATAACCAGTTTTGCGTCTGCTGGGGAAAGGAGTTTTTTCTCAGCAAAAATCAATGTCGTATCCCCGATGCGGTCTCGCAGATGTTCGAGCGCATCGGGCTGCAGGATAAACAAGAGATCAATCCTTTTCAGATATGCCGATCGTTTTTCTTTCGTCACGCGAACCATTGACGAGTTGCTCCCTCCCCGAACCCGGGACATAAACTCGTTGCAGGCAAAGACATGATAGTCGTTTTTCCTCAACACATCGACGAGCGCGCCTACAATAGTCTGAATACCCTGACCGGCAGCTCCGCCGAATGCGATAGATAGATCATCTGAATAGTGAGGCATGATAATGTCATCATGTTCGAAAATTCTTCTCTTGTTACTTCAAACAAGAAACGCATCAATAAAAGTTCATGACAGATCCGCAAAGCGTCACATTGCAGACAATCCGGGTGAAAGCCTGACGTATTACAGGGTTCTTTTTGCTATCTTCTCTGAAAGAAGATTCGCAGTAACATCCTATTTGAGACACTGAGCAAGGTGAAAGCATCCCGTTATGTCGCTTCAGCAGTTGTTGTGCTGATTTCCTCATTTGCAACCTACTTCTATACCACAAACCTCGATACATCCGAATGGGAGGTCGTCACTATTGCCGACGGCGACAGCTTTACCCTTTCAAAAAACAACAGGAAAGAAACCTTCCGGCTCTATGGTATAGACTGTCCTGAAAAAACCCAGCCGTTTGCGGGCAAAGCCAGAACATTCACCACAACCATGCTCAACGAGGGGGCAATCCGCGTGAAAGCTGTCGAGAAGGACACCTATGGAAGAACTATTGCCTGGGTCTACAGCGATACGCTCTGCCTCAACGAAGCCCTTTTGGAGAACGGGCTGGCCTGGCACTATACCTATTTCTCATCCGACGCCGAATTGGCAGCCCTCGAAAAACAGGCACGGGACCATAAAAGCGGTTTGTGGTCGGAACCCGACCCGGTCCCGCCCTGGGAGTTCAGACACAGAAAAAAAACAGCGAAACAGCGATAGCCGCTCCTCAGCAAAAACACCGGACCTTTCCGGAGCAGATGGCCAGTTGTAAAAAAAAGATTGTTCTATGAGTACTACAGCCTATTGCCTTGAACCCTTTATGGAGTGGATCCAGACAAAAAATCCAGCTGAACCTGAATTTCATCAGGCAGTGTTTGAGGTTGCCAGATCGATCATTCCATTCGTCAATGAACACCAGAAATACCAGCAAGCCTGCATTCTGGAACGCATGTGCGAGCCCGACAGAATCATATCGTTCCGGGTGGTCTGGGAAGATGACAAAGGCAATATCCGGATGAACCGTGGTCATCGGGTTCAGTTCAACAACTCTATCGGCCCCTACAAAGGCGGGCTGCGCTTTCATCCGTCGGTCAACACCGGCATTCTCAAATTTCTGGGTTTTGAACAAACCTTTAAAAACAGCCTGACGACGTTGCCTATGGGATCGGCAAAAGGGGGATCCGACTTCGACCCGAAAGGAAAATCCGATCGGGAAATCATGCGGTTCTGCCAATCCTTCATGACCGAACTGTCTCATTACATCGGCCACTTTACCGACATTCCGGCTGGTGATATCGGCGTTGGCGCCAAAGAAATAAGCTACCTGTTCGGTGAATACAAACGGCTCAGCCATCAGTTTACAGGGGTGCTGACGGGAAAATCACTCGAATACGGGGGGAGCCTGATCAGAAAAGAGGCGACCGGCTATGGATGTGTCTATTTCATGGAGGAAATGCTTCATGAGAAAGGCGAATCGATCAGGGGAAAAACATGCACGGTCTCGGGTTCCGGCAATGTCGCGCTTTACTGTGCACAGAAAATCAATCATCTTGGAGGAAAAGTCGTCACCCTGTCGGATTCTGACGGATTTATCCACATCCCTCAGGGAATCAGCGATGAAGAGCTCGATGCGATCATCGAGCTGAAAACATTCAAAAGAGGCCGACTTGCCGAGTATGCTGAAAAGACCGGCTGCAGCTATTTCGCCGCAGAAAAGCCCTGGGGAATCGAGTGCGATCTTGCATTCCCCTGCGCTACGGAAAACGAAATCACGAAAAGCGACGCTGCATTGCTGGCCGGTGGCGGATGTATCGCACTGGCAGAGGGAGCCAACATGCCAACGACGCAGGATGCACTGGAAGTCCTGCGCAACAGCGGCATTCTGACCGCTCCCGGAAAAGCGGCCAATGCCGGCGGCGTTGCGGTATCGGGCCTTGAAATGGCGCAGAACAGCATGAGAATGGCATGGACGACTCAGGACCTCGACAGCCGACTGCAGGCTATCATGAAAAGCATCCACCAGCAGTGCACAACCTACGGCAGAACGAACGGCTACATCGATTATGTCAAGGGAGCCAACATTGCCGGATTCATCAAGGTGGCAGATGCGATGCTTGCCTACGGCATTCTTTAACGTTTCGAACAACACACGAATGGAGCAGAAAAAAGTCTTTCTCATCACAGGCGCATCGACAGGAATCGGCGAAGCAACCGCCCGGATGGCCTACGAGGCAGGTTACCATGTGGTCCTGGCTGCCCGGTCATCAGCGCGGCTCGCGGCACTTGAAAAAGAGCTCGGGCACGACCGGGTGATGGCATGTACCTGTGACGTCTCCGACTGGGACGACCAGAAAAACCTGATTGCCACAACCCTTGAGCGTTTCGGACGCCTCGATGTCGTTTTTGCCAATGCCGGCTTTTCCAAAGGGTCACCGTTTTTCGGCGGTGAAGACAAACCCGATGAATGGAAACAGATGGTACTCACCAACGTCTTCGGTGCAGCGGCTACGGCGCGATTATCACTCCCTGAACTCGTTAAAACAGCAGGGCACTTTCTCATAAGCGGCTCTGTTGTGGGCCATATCACCTCGACACGCAACCTCTACTCCGCAACAAAATGGGCCGTCACCGGCATTGCACAGTCCATCAGAAACGAAATGGTCGGCACCGGTATACGGGTCACCCTGATCGAACCCGGAGTGGTCGACACCCCATTCTGGGGAAGCGTACCGAAACCGGGAACACCCGAGCTGAAAGCTGACGATATCGCCAGGGCGGTCATGTATGCGGTCAGTCAACCGCCTCATGTCGATGTCAACGATATCCTCATCAGGCCGGTCGGTCAGCCACATTAGGATCATCTCCGGTGCCAGGAGGAAAAGGAACGATTTTGAAGGCAATTGATGTTGTCCACAGTACGGTTTCGTCAATACCTCGCAAACATCAGCAATGACTCCTCAATCCGCCACGATCACGCTCAGCGGTCACAAACACCGCTATATCGACACCGGCGGTTCCGATCACCCGCTGCTTCTGCTTCACGGAATATCCTGCTCACTTGATATCTATGAGCAGGTGGTTCCGCTCCTGACCGGATCGTTCAGAGTTCTGGCAATCGATCTTCTCGGCTTCGGCATGTCGGACAAGCCGAAACGCGCCCCTTATTCACTGAAGCTCTATGCCTCACTCATCAGGGAATTTCTGGAACAAACCGATGCCGTCGGCTGCCACGCGGTCGGCCACTCCATGGGCGGCAAATACGCCCTTGCAACCGCACTGCTCTACCCCGGTTCTTTCAGCAGGCTTGTTGTGTCGAATACCGACGGGTTCACAGAACTCCCCGGCTGGGTCAGGGGAATCAGCTGGCCGGGCATAAGACAGGTCCTGAAAAAACTCATGTCCAGCCAGAAGGTTGCATCAAAAGCCTTCGCGTCTGCCTTTCATGCCCCTGAACGGGTCAATCGCTCGTCATTCAAGAAAAACCTTCTGATGTCGCGCAACAGGGAATCGATCGATACGGTCATGCAGCTCAACAGAAACTACAAGCAACTCGACATGGCACAGACCGGGCTCAGAAGCCGTCTTTGGGAACTCGATATTCCGATTTTAATTTTATGGGGAGACCACGATCAGTATATTTCCCCCAAAGTAGCCGCCATAGCGCACCGCGAACTTCCCGGATCAGAGCTGTTCATGTTTGAGAACTGCGGTCACGCCCCGATGCTCGAATACCCTCGGCAGTTCAGCGAGGTTGTAGCCGGGTTCCTGTTGAATCATTAAGCCCATACTATCGAATGTTTATCACCTTTGAAGGCATCGACGGAGCAGGTAAATCCACGCAGGTCAAGATGCTTCGAAAGCTCCTGATATCGAAAGGTCTGGAGGTTCTGACGCTGCGTGAACCCGGCGGGACGGACATATCGGAAAGCATTCGCGACATCCTGCTCGAAGTAAAAAACGATATCACCCCCATCGGTGAACTGCTGCTCTTTGCTGCCAGTCGAGCCGAGCTGGTCCAGAAAGTGATCAAACCGGCCCTGTCGGATCATGCAACCGTTCTTCTCGACCGCTTCTATGACTCAACGTCAGCCTACCAGGGATACGGCCGGGGGCTTGATCTTGCCATGCTCCATCAGATCAATCGCATAGCCTCATGCAGTCTTGAGCCGGATATAACCTTCTATCTGGATTTATCACCGGAAGATGCTATGATCCGTAAATTCTCGGAAAAATCCCTGCCGCTTGCTTTTGAAGATGAAGAACTTGACAGAATGGAACGTTCGGGGCTTGAATTCTATACAAGGGTACGAAACGGGTATCAGACAATTGCCGCATCGCAGCCCCGACGCGTTGTTACCATCGATGCCACCCTGGAGCCTGATGCCATCCACAGGAAAATCACTGAAACGATCATGTCGCGCAGAGGAACCCTGCTTCAGAAAAAAGAAGGAGGTGTCGAAGCCTGAGGATCAGAGCAGCGTTCACGATACTTTTTCGTAAAAAACCAAGAGCTGATGCGTATCTTTTCGTAGATTGAAAATACGCTTTTAGAAACACCGTCCTGACCGTCGCCGTACAATGCACAACCTGATTCTCGAAAAACAACACCTCATAACGAGCGAAACCAATATCTCTCTTCAGGATATACGCACGCTCAAAGAGCTCTATCATCTCAAGTCGGAAACCCGTGAACTGCGCGAACCCGTGGTACGCAACATCATGAAACAGCGGGTTGTCGGACACGAGTGCATTGAGTCGCTCAAAAACGCCCTCTACTCTCTGGAAACCGTCCATATCGACCACAATACAGGCCAGAGGGTATTGAGCATTGACAACACCCGGCAGATCGAAGTCGATCTCACCTATGAGATCAGGGAGCTGAAAAAAGACATCTACTACCTGGAGTACGGAGAGGACCGCTTTATCGACTATCTCACCAAATTCATCCCGAATTTCCGCAACTATGTCAATGAAGGAACTGATATGCTCGAAGGAAAGCATTTCAACGCCTTCATCACCGACCGTGACGGCACCACGAACAACTACTGCGGACGCTACCGCTCTTCAGTCCAGCCGATATACAACTCGGTATTTCTCTCGCGCTTTGCAAAAAACAGGTGCAACTTCCCCATATTCATCACCTCTGCACCGCTGAAAGATTTCGGGATACTCAACGTCTCGATCAACCCAAGCAAGACCTTTGTCTACGCGGGATCAAAAGGGAGAGAGTTCATTGACCTCAAGGGAGAATTAAACAGCTTCCCGATCGACGAGCACAAACAGAAACTCATTCGGCTGCTCAACGAGCGGCTCCTTCTGCTGCTTCAGGATCCAAACTTTGAAAAATTCAACTTCATCGGCTCGGCCCTGCAGCTCAAGTTCGGTCAGACAACCGTAGCCCGTCAGGATATCAGCCATTCCATCAATGCCGACGAATCTGCAGCTTTTCTCGAGAAAGTCAAAGGCATCGTCCACGAGATCGACCCCGAGAGCAAAAACCTGCGTATCGAGGATACGGGCCTTGACATCGAAATCATTCTCACCATCGATGCTAAAGACCATGAGTCATTAAAAGATTTCGATAAAGGAGACGGACTCGAATACATCTGCAAGACACTCAACATCAACACAGAAAAAGGGCCTAACCTTGTCTGCGGAGATACCACTTCCGACATTCCCATGCTGGAAAAAGCGATGGAGCTCTGCAGCGATGTATGGACCATTTTCGTCACACGGGACGACAAGCTGGCCAATACGGTACGCTCTATCACAAAACAGAGCTTCATCGTTCCGTCTCCCGATATTCTCTTAACCATTCTGGGGCTGCACTCTCTCTGAAAAGCCCCTCTTTCTGACAACCTATAAACCTGGCAAACATATTATGCTTAAAGGTGTTATTTTCGATCTGGACGGAGTCATAACAGGTACGGCCAAAATTCACAGTCTGGCCTGGGAGTCCATGTTCAACACCTTCCTTAAAGAGTATGCCGAGGCAAACAGTGAACCTTTTATACCGTTTGATCCTGCACAGGATTACCTGAAATACGTCGATGGTAAACCTCGAATGGAAGGTGTAAGGAGTTTCCTGGAATCCAGAGACATCGAATTACCCTTCGGTGATCTTGACGACATTCCTGAAAAGTCCACGATCTGTGCCCTGGGTAACCGCAAAAACAAGGATTTCACCGACATCCTCGTCAAGGAAGGACCCGAAGTTTTCCAGACTTCCGTTGCTTTTATCAAAGAGCTTAAAGCTCAGGGAATACGTATCGGCATTGCATCATCGAGCCGCAACTGCAAGCTGATTCTTGAACTTGCAGAGCTCGAAGAGCTCTTCGAAACAAGAGTGGACGGCGAAGTCTCTATCGAACTGGGCCTGAAAGGCAAGCCAAATCCTGATATTTTCATCACAGCTGCCGAAAATCTCGGTCTGCATCCGCACGACTGCGTTGTTGTTGAGGATGCGATCTCAGGCGTTCAGGCCGGCGCCAAAGGCAATTTCGGTCTCGTGCTGGGAATTGCCCGTGAAATAGACGGGATCCGCCTGAAAGAGGAAGGGGCAGATATCGTCGTGCGCGATCTTGGCGAGATCACGGTTGACGACGTTCATCGCTGGTTTTCAGAAGGCGTTATAGAAGACGGCTGGAACTTCCATTACAGCGAATTCAACCCTGAACAGGAAAAACTCCGCGAAACCCTTACCGCCATCGGCAACGGCTACCTCGGCACACGAGGCGCTTACGAAGGCAGCAAGGCCTCTCAGCATCATTATCCTGGCACCTACATCGCAGGCGTTTTCAACAAACTCCCGTCGGAAGTCCATGGCCAGACCATTTACAATAATGATTTCGTCAACTGCCCCAACTGGCTGCCGATTGAGTTCAAGATCTGCTGCGGAGAGTTTATAGACCCCTTCGAACAGAAGGTCCTCAGCTACAGGCAGAATCTCGACATGCGCTCTGCTGTCATGGAACGCGAAATCGTGATCCAGGACAATCTCGGCAGGATAACGCGTCTATCGAGCCTTCGCCTTGCAAGCATGGATAACCCCCATCTCTGCGCGCTGAAGTTTTCCCTGACACCGGTCAACTACTCCGGAACCATTGAGTTCCGAACGGCAATTGACGGTGCGGTTGAAAACAAAAATGTCGCCCGATACAGCTCACTCTCATCCGATCATCTCGAACAGGTCGACAGCCGGGGCGATGAAGACAGCATCATGCTGCATGTGCGCACCAAGACATCGAAATACGACATCGTCACCAACGCCCGGACAGCTGTCAGCGTGTCGGGTTCGCCTGTCGCCGCGAAAAAAAGCATTGAATCCGCGCCCCGCTCTATCGCCCAGACGTTCAAGGTTGAGCTTCAAACGGATGAAGAGTGCACCATTGAAAAAATCGTCTCCATTCACACCTCGCTTGACCGCGACCATGACGACCCTGTACAAGCTGCCTCGGCAACGATAGGCGCAGCAGGCTCATTCGATACGATTCTTGCCGCGCACCGTACCGCATGGGAAAAAATCTGGGCAACATGCGACATTGTCATCGATGGAGATCGATTCAGCCAGAAAGCCCTGCGCTTTCACTCCTATCACCTCATTTGCACCGCATCTCCTCACAACCCGGGGATCGATGCAGGAATGCCTGCGCGCGGGCTCAACGGAGAAGCCTATCGCGGACATATCTTCTGGGATGAGATCTTCATTCTGCCGTTCTTCTATCAGCACCTGCCGGAAGTAGCCAAAGCCCTGCTGCTCTACCGTTACCGCAGGCTCGATGCGGCAAGAAACTATGCAAGGGAAAACGGTTATCGCGGCGCAATGTTCCCGTGGCAGACAGCCGACGACGGTAACGAGGATACCCAGACCATCCACTACAATCCGCAAAACGGAACATGGGGACCGGACCTCAGCTGCAACCAGCGTCACGTCTCAATCGCAGTGT
>Ga0272443_10007811_pt1 | contig 10110 bp, 12 predicted proteins | sample SSMAcet12_FD_193581 | JGI IMG/M metagenome (GOLD analysis project Ga0272443, IMG submission 193581) | Marine sediment archaeal communities from Little Sippewissett salt marsh, Falmouth, MA, United States - SSM-Acet-12 | ecosystem: Environmental > Aquatic > Marine > Wetlands > Sediment ... | reverse complement strand
GCCATCTCCGGCGTCCGGTCCCAGCCGATGTTCGGTTTGATTATCACCCGGTCACCGCGCGACACGAACCGCTTCATGCCGCCCAAGGCCCGGATGGCGGACTCGGTGACCACGGGGGGTGCCTGCCCGCGGGAGACGATAATATCCGGGGCCACGTTGTCCGCGGCGAGGGCGCGTGCTATGATGTTTTTTTTCAAGGGAAGTGATATGCCGAGAAGAGCTAGGACTGACCGTATGATAAAGTCCCGGCGGTTCATGCGGTATTCACCGATTTCCTTTTCGACCAGGCGGCAAAACGGTCGGGATAATTGGTAAAGATGCCATCGACCCCCATTGAATCCATTTTGTCCATCTCAGCGGGGTCGTCGACGGTGTAAACGAACACCTTGCGATCCTTCTTATGGGCATTCCTGATCATTCTGGAGTCAACGAGTGATATATGGGGGTGAATGGAGAACGCATCAACCGTGTCGGCGAAACGGTCGTAGCGCGGGTGCTCTTCATTGACTAGAACACCGATTTTGATCTTCGGATCGAGATGGTGGACACGCTCAAGCTCGTGGTAGTGGTGCGACGATACGAGTATCCCGTCGTACGTCCACTCTTCACAGACCACAAATTCCCTGATCAAACGGACGACGGATTCGGCGGTGTCCGTTCCTTTCAACTCGATGTTGAGACCCGCGCGCCGCCTCACAAGGGTGAACACCTCACGGAGGAGCGGAATACGCTGTCCTTTTCCCGCATCGAGGGAACGGCTGTAGGCGAGAGGTTGATCGAGGAGGGACCCAAACCCGTTGGTCGTTTCCGCGAGGTTGTCTGAATGAATCACGAAGAGAAACCCCAGGACCGAATAGACGTCAAGTTCGATCCACGGGGCCCCCATTTCAATGGCCGTTTCAAAGGCAAGAAGCGTATTCTCCGGCTCGTGGCCGGACGCGCCTCGATGAGCGAAACAGAAAAAACGATCCATGGACAGTGCTCACTTCCCCGCCGGGGTTATCACTTCCAATACGTTCCGTTTCTCCGCGGGTTCCTGTTTGTCTGAGGAGCGATCAGTACTCCATTTCCCGGTTTCCCCGCCGGGTTCGCTGGTCATGCAGATTCTATAGCCGGAGATACTCGCGGATTGAATCTGTCGCTGATTATCAGTGCATATTGTGCCATACGAGACAGGGATGATACAAGCAATGAATTCAAGGTATAAACGTCTTTTAACTGCCAACACAAGAGTTCGGCCCTACGTGCCATACTCATCATGGAGCCCGCATACTGATTGCGCGGTAAAGAGCGATAATAGACTATCTGCTACGTTTTTTCTTTTTATGCTTGTTGATCTTTTTGCGTCGTTTTTTCAGATCGTTTGCCATACATTCCTCCTGTGCCGGTGACGTCGTTTCGTTGCCGTCGCCTTATTGCGTCATTTCCGTGTCCACACTGTACATCATACCACCAAGTTTTCACCGTGGTGCGCAGCCTTCCATGATTGCAATCCTCCGGGATCGCTATTGTCCTGAAAAAACGAGTCTATAACAGAATTGTTTTTACAAGTCAAAATATCTCTTGCGGCCGGACCGTAATAAATGGAGTTTTCTTTTTGAGGAACGCATAAAAGTACTCCGGTGTGTGGTCGGCGCGGTGACGGCGATTTCACGTGTTTTTTGAGGATGAAACGTGTCATAATGATTTTGTGACCATGCCGCCGTATCGCGGGTCAGGGCGATCTTGTCTAACTGTTTGAAAAATCGCGAGAGAAAGGGGGAGTGCATGAGAACACGGATCACCGATTTGTGTGGTATTGAATGTCCCGTCGTCCTTTCGGGAATGAGTTGGATCAGTGTACCATCCATGGTTGCCGCCGTTTCCAACGCCGGAGGTCTCGGGCTCCTTGCCACGGGGCCGTTAAGCGTCGACGCGACACGAGAGGCCATCCGAGAGATACGCGCTTTGACGGACAAACCCTTCGGAGCCAACGTGACGCTCCTTTTCCCGGGTGCGGCAGAGAATGCGCGGGTCCTTCTTGAAGAGCGAGTACCTGTTATCAATTATTCCTTGGGAAAAGGCAACTGGATCGTGGAGGGCGCCCACGGCTACGGTGGTACGGTCATGGCGACCGTGGTGAATGAGCGGCACGCACGACGCGCGCAGGAACAGGGCGCCGATGCGCTGGTGGTGACGGGACACGAAGCAGCCGCCCATGGCGGCGATGTGACATCATTGGTTCTGATTCCCCGAATTGTGGATATCGTTGACCTGCCTGTCATCGCTGCCGGCGGCGTTGCCGACGGGCGGGGATTGGCTGCGGCTCTTGCCCTGGGTGCCGAAGGTGTCGCCATGGGGACACGATTCATGACCACACGGGAGAGTCCGCTCCATGACATTTCAAAGGAAGCGACGGTTCAGAAGGGCATCGAGGAAACCATCTACGGACGATATTTTGACGGCCTTGGGTGCCGGTCGCTCTTGACGGCTGCCGCACGGAAGGCATATCGGAAGGGTATTGCGGGCCTTCCAAATTTCTTTACGGCGGCACGGACATCCGTCGCCCTGGCGCGGCTTTTCCACATGCCCTATTTCAAGCTTTTTTTCGGTGTACTCCTGTCTGGATGGAAAATGACTGTCCAGATGGCGTATATGGCGAATGCCTTCACCGCCATTCAGCGGGCGACCATCGACGGCGATCTCCACAGCGGTGTTTTGCCCTCGGGTCAGGCTGTGGGTCTCCTTGGTGACGTGCCGACGGTGAAAGAGTTGCTCGACCGCATGGTGAACGAGGCGGAAGCATCGTCTACACGGCTTGAGGGCTTGCTTCGCTGAGTATCTGTATGAACGGCGCCGTCCTCCGGTGGAAACCGCTCTACATCTGGAAATTCAGCGTCTCGATGTAACCGGGATCGTCCCTTTCGATTGTGGTGACAATGCTCTGGTTGATGCGCTTTTTCATTTCCCCGAAAACGGCCCGCGTTTTGTGAAAGGCACCGGCGAATTCCAGGGCGTCAACCATGAGAGCTTCTGCGTCCACGGACGCCTTTTGAATGACCTGATTTTCCTCAAGTTCCGGGGCCGTTGCACGTTTCCCCGAGTAGATGATTTCGTGGAAATAGTGCTGCGGGACGGCCTTGCGTACCACGGCGAGCATACCGGGCAGAAAAACAACATTGATATCGATTTCCGGAAAGCAGAAAAATCCGCGATCGGCACGCATGAATCTAAAATCGCAGGCGCTGGCCAGGATGCTCCCGTTCCCGAAAGAGTGGCCGTTGATGGCAGCGATAACGGGCATGGGATAGAGAAGAATCCGGGTTTCAATGCGGTTCAAACTATAGAGAAAATCCTTGATTGCCGAGAGATCGCCTTTTTGAAACGTTTCTGTGAACCACGTGAGATCGATGCCCAGGGACCAGTGTTTCGGGTCGTTCGAGGTAATGACAACTGAATGAATCGATGTGTCCCTTTCGATTTCGTCCAGGGCATCGAGAAACTGGTGGACAAAGATTGGGTTGTGTCTGTTTTCGCCGTTCGTCATCGTAATGACGGCCACGGACTCCTGCATTTCCCACGTCAGTACAGTCATGGTCTCGATTCCTTTCACCCGTCGTTTTTTGTTTCAGAAACGCTATCATACACGAAGCGACTTGTACATTGTTTATCTGCGAGAACAGGAAGAAACGCATGTTACCTTACCAATGGTATGTGATGGTGACATCTATCACATCGGGTACGTGTTCCTCGTCTCTCATGTATTTTTTATTGTACTTGACCGAGGTCATTTATTCGTATATTTTTGATATGTTAATTTTGTCGGTACAGGTTTTCGTCTCACAGTTTGTCGTCCATATATTTACAGGAGGTGAACGGCTATGGCTGAAAGAAAACGTTTAAACGCTCTTGAAACGGCACTTTTTAACGAGGAACAGGAAAGGGTGTTTTATTTGAAGCAGGCGGAGCGGACGCGAAACGAACTGGGTAAGGCGATGTTCAAGCAGATTGCCGATGAGGAACTGGAGCATTACGAACGTCTGATGGAACTCCAGGAAAAGTGGAAAAAGGACGAAAAGTGGCCGGAAACGGTGCCCCTCACCGTGAAGGGCACGAAGGTAAAGGATGTCTTGCGGGGAATGATCGATTCCGTCGAAAAGATGGCACCCGGCGATGACGACGACCTGAAGGCGCTGCAGAAAGCGATCAACTTCGAGGCGGATGGCGCGATATACTATGCACGATTGCGCGATCAGGTGACAGACCCGAGAGAGAAAGCCTTTTTCAACCTTCTCGCCGATATGGAACATGAGCACTACGTTTCCCTGAAAGATACGGAAGAACTCATGCGGGATCCCGCATCATGGTTCCGTGTCAAGGAACGGCATACCCTCGACGGCTGACATGAAAAGGAGAAAACCCGTGAAAACGGCAGCACATATATTCATCGCAGCGATTGTCGCTCTTTTTCTGGCGGGAAGCGGTGCGGTTGCGGATGATGCCGCCCACTGGATTGAGAAGGGGCGAACGTTAGAAGAGAACGGTGATTACCATGGGGCTTTGAAGGCGTATGACGAGGCGATTTCGCACCGCACGGAAAACGCCGCCGTTTTCTTTCGACGGGCGCATCTTACCTTTGAGACCGATCCCACCCATGTCTTGGAAGCCATAGGGTACTATTCACAGGGTCTCGAAATCGATTCCGACAATGGCGATGCCTATTACGCCCGCGGGCTGCTCCATGCCTACGCGTTGAATAACACTCTGGCACGGGAGGACATGGAAACGGCGGCCCGTCTGGGAAAAAAAGAGGCGGCCCAATGGTTGGAGAAGAGAAACGGTGAGAGGGGAGACCACCCGTCATTTATCGTTTTTTCCAACTATCCCGGGATTGACTCCGAACCCGTCGTCTATTTTGATTATGACACGGCGGACATAAGGCCCGACCAGTATCCGCTCATCGATGCCGTGGGTGTCCTCCTCGCCGATGAACTGCCCGGCGTTCACCTCATACTGGCCGCCCATGCCTGTGAAATCGGATCGGAAGAATATAACCACACTCTGTCCCTGAAGAGGGGGGTCGCAGTTAAAGACTACCTCTGTCGCCGCCACGGGATCGTTCCCGAGAGTGTAATCGTCAAGCCCTTCGGCGAGACGCATCCCGCGGTACCGAATACGAGCGATGAAAACCGGGCACTGAACCGACGTGTTGAGATCGTCGGTGTCCGGTGATATTTGAGAGGATACACCCGGCGCGCAGAGTTCTTGCTGCCGGTATTGATGCTGAAGAAAAGCGCCGGGATACGGCGCTTTTTTCTATGGCTATACTACGTGAAAAAGGTCACTCGCGTTCCACTCATGTTCATGAGAAAGCTTTCAGGCAGTTCCCGTTCGATGTGATTAATGGCCTTGCGTCCCGTACAGTGACAGGGGATGACGTAGAAAGGATCGACCTCTTTCAGTGCTTCCACCGTTTCCTCGATGATGGGTTCAAAGAGCGGCCCGGACAGATGGAATCCTCCCATGACGGCGTGAATGTTCTCAATGCCGGTTACAGTTTGGGCGTGGCGGACGGTGTTGATAATGCCTGAGTGGGCGCATCCCGAGAGGACCACGAGACCCTTATTCTTCAGGAGAATGACGATCGACGTATCATCCTCGAGGGGGTCCCATATTTCAATCCCGTCTTCTTCAAAGAAGGCAGTGGGCAGCCCTTTTTCGAAAACCGTCTTTCTCTCGATTTCTCCGAGGAAAAGGACGGTATCATCGAGGAGCGGATAAGGGGCACAGGTTTCGACAAGACAAAGACCTGCCGCTTCTACCGTGTCACGATGAAAGGGTGGCATGATGGATGTAGCGCCGGAATGGTATTTGATGTATCGCGGTGTGCGGAAGGCACTGGGGTGAACAACGAACTCGATACCTTTCCGGTTCGTGCGGGCCACGAGCTGTTCGAATCCTCCGAAATGGTCGTAATGCCCGTGAGAAAGTGCCATGACCTCCACGGCATCGAGGGATACGCCGAGAATATCGGCGTTATGGGCGGCGCCGAAGGTGGAAACGCCGAAATCGAAAAGCATGGTCCGCTTCTCGGAACCCCGCCACACGGTGAGAAAGGCAGAAAAACCGTGCTCGGCGAGAATGGACTGACCAATAGCTCCGCCCATGAGCTTTCGCGTGCGGGTGATGGTTTCGGTATTGTCCGCGGCGGTTACATCGATATAATTGTCCTGCAGCGTGATGATTTCGATACGATCAACTTCGCGAATGATTGACATGGTTTCTCTCTCAATTCTCCTACGATGCCTTTTTCGTCTTTCTCCTGTCCCGGTATTCCCTCAGAGCCTTCTGGAAGGCACACGCGGAAAGATAGGCACAGTGCTCGTGATCCGGAGGCATGGCAACAAGTTCCCGGAGAACGGCACTTTGGTTAACGGAAAAGCAGCCACGCAGGTCTTTTTTTTCCGCCAGCTTTGCAACGGCGCTGCAGGCGGCGATCGTAAAAAAGCACCCGTCCGTGAGGAATCTCACGGCATCGACATGTTCGTTTCTTACCCGAAGAAACATCTCCACCGTATCGCCTCACGTTCCGGTGACGCTGGCGTATCCGTCGTGGTTGTCAAGGGTACCGTAGTGCATGGTGTTCATGCCGTGATCTATGAGGGCGTCGGAATAGATTTCACGTGCCTTGTCGTAAACCATGCCGAGCATCATCTCAATCATGATCTGCTCTTCACTGCTTCTTTCCATGGTTCCACCCTGTTCAGTGTGTGCAGATGTTGTCGCCCGTCTTCAGCGTTCCCTCGAGATAGTCGGCGATGAGCTTCTCCGGTTTTTCCTCCGGCGCGCCGATGGTGACGGTGATGCCTTTGTTGGCGAAGAGTTCCTGTGCACGTGTGCCCATACCGCCGGCGATAATGACGTGGGCGCCCTTCTCTTCGATCCACTGAGGAAGAATACCCGGCTCGTGAGGCGGTGCTTGGTCTGTGTCGCTGCCGATGATATGCCGCGCCTCCAGATCGACCGTGTAAAAGGCGAATTCGTCGCAATGGCCGAAATGTTCCGCCAGCAAACCGCCGCTCAGGGGTATGGCAATGGTGGTGGTCGTCGATTCGCTGTCAGTTTTTTCCGGGTCATTTTTTTCTTCCGTTTTTCTGTCAGGAAGATCAAGGAGGGGTTTGATCGCCGCCGCGAAGGACTTTCCTGCTTCCGTTTCGCTGTAGTGGTAGATAAAGGGGGTGCCGTTGTCGGACGCCTCGACAATCGCCGGTTCGATGGGAATTTTGCCGAGGAAGGGAACGTTCATTTCCAACGCCATCTTTTCCCCGCCCCCGGACTTGAAGATGTTGATGATCGTCTTGCAATTCGGGCAGACAAGACCGCTCATGTTTTCCACGACTCCCAGAACGGGCAGGTGAAGCTGATGGCAGAAATTGATGCACTTCTTCACGTCGCTCACGGAAAGATCCTGCGGTGTGGTGACGATGACGGCACCATCGGCTGACGGTATCAGTTGAGCCACGGAGAGGGGTTCATCGCCCGTTCCCGGAGGAAAATCGATGACGAGGTAATCAAGTTCACCCCACTCGACGTCTCCCAGAAGTTGTTTCAAAACACCCATCTTCATCGGTCCCCGCCAGATAACGGCATCATCGCGTTTGGGCAGAAGAAAGCCGATGGACATCACCTTTACATTTTCTGAAAAATCGATCGGTACGATCGATGTGCCATCCGTTGTCGGACGCCGTTCATTAAGGTTCAGAAGGGTCGGTATGCTCGGTCCATGAAAATCGGAATCAAGGAGCCCCACCTTTTTTCCCTCCAGGGCGAGGGCAATGGCGATATTGGCCGCGACAGTGCTCTTCCCGACGCCGCCTTTACCGGAAAGAACCATGATTTTGTGCTTGATACGGCCCATTCGGCTGGCAAGTTCCGGACTATCTGTAAATGATTTTAAGGCTTCTTTTCCCTTCGCTGCCGTTTGCTCCGGCTGAGATCCTTGTTTTTTTTCTTTGGAATCCATTCTTTATATTTCCCCCTTTAATGATCGGTTCGCTATAGATTCGTCTCGCTGTCTACCGCGAAATATAATATTTTACCATCCTTTTCTCGTTTCCGTATTTCCTTGCGGTCGCTCAGCTCCTGTACATATTTGACCGCCTCGTTTCGATGGAGGGACAGACCCGCCGCGACATCATCGATCGTGCAGGGTCTCCTTTTCAGCAATTCAATCACGTCCCGGCGTTGGCTTCGAAACTCCGCTCTCTCGTGAGTGCCGGCGTAATCGACCACAACCTCGCAGGTGGGTCCGAAGAAGGACGCGATTTCAGACATCCTTTCCAGAGGCAGGGGCCTGACGGCGTCCTCCGCCGTCGGCCGGACCGCCGTGTTCAGCTGAATATTGTCGGGTCCGATGCGATCAGTCCATGATTTCAGGTCCGCCAGTTCTCTCTCCGTATCGTTCACGCCGTCAACGAGGAACACCTCCAGCCATATCTGACCTCGATACTCATTGCGTAGCGCGCAGAGCCCTCGTACCATATCGTCGAAGCGAATATTTTCGTGAGGCCGGTTGATAATCTGAAAGGTGTCGGCGTTTCCCGCGTCCAGTGAGGGGACGATCAAGTCCGCTTCAGCGAGTTCCAGCCGCACGACATCGTCTCCCGCAAGGGAACCGTTGGTGAGGACTGCGACGGGCGTGTTTGAACATACCTTCACGCGGCGGATGAGATCACCCATGGCGCTGTACAGAGTCGGCTCTCCTGACCCGGACACGGTGAGGTAGTCGGGTGTCTCTATATGATCCAGGCGTTTGCGGACACTGCTCATGATGTCCTCGACGGGGTAGAAGACGGATCGCTGAACAGTCTTGCGTGTTGTACGCCCCAGCTGGCAATAGATACAGTCGTAGGAACAGGTCTTGAAAGGCACAACGTCGATACCCAGGGACCGGCCCAACCGTCGTGACGGGACGGGGCCGAAGGCAAAGGTCTCCCGTTTCCCCTTCGCTTTCGCTGAGACGTCTTTCTCTCTGTGTCGGGCGGTTGTCATCGTTTATAACCCTTTCATCTGTATCCGTGACGTCCCGTTTCTACCAGGCTCCACCGTCCTTTTACAGCAAGTTTACCGTATTTTTTCTTTCAGTGTTTGCCACAGTGCGACGATGTCCTGGGCCGCACCGTTTTCGCCGTGTTCGATAACGGTCCGGTTCTCGATTTGTGATGCCGTTACGTTTTTGTCATAGCGCACACGGCCGACAGTCTCAATGCCACGGGCCACGGCGTCCTGTTCAATATCACGGGCAAGAGAGGAATTGAGGTCCCATTTGTTGATGCACAGTGTCGTGGTAATACCGAAATGCGCCGTCAGGTCCGAAACACGTTCCATGTCATGCCGTCCGGAGAGGGTCGGTTCCGTCACCACAAGAACGTGGTCGGCTCCCGTAATGGACGATATGACGGGACAGCCGATACCCGGTGATCCGTCCGCAATAATGAGGTCCAGCTTTCTTTCCTCGACGATACGCCGTGCTTCCTGACGCATCAGGGACACAAGCTTGCCGGAATTTCCTTCGGCGATACCAAGACGTGCATGAACCATCGGGCCGAAAGGTGTCTGCGACCGACGCCAGACACCGTTTACCGCCGGTCCGAAATCGATTGCATCGGCGGGACAGACGCGATAGCAGACACCGCATCCCTCGCAATGTATTCGATTGATGATGTACGGTGCTCCGGACGTCTCGTCTCTATCGGGGGTGACGGCTCCGAAACGACAGGCATCAAAACACTCGCCGCAACCGGTGCAGGCATCGGCAATAATAAACGCCTTTTTTCCCCCGCTGAACTCCTCTTCGCGTTCGATCGTCGGCCTGAGTATGAGGTGCAGGTCCGCCGCATCCACGTCGCAGTCGACGATGACCGATTGTTTTGCCAGGACAGCCAGTGCCGCTGTAATGCTCGTTTTCCCCGTTCCGCCTTTTCCGCTGATGACGACGAGTTCCTTCATGTATTTTTCCTTTTTGTGGAAACGCGATTCCGTATTTCGTGCCAGAGATGTTCAAAGAGTTCCTTCATGTGCGGTAGAGTATGGATAAGCATGTCGCCGCGCGAGTACGCATCGGCGATCCGC